>ERZ1504030.629-NODE-629-length-8883-cov-4.814567_pt1 | contig 8883 bp, 6 predicted proteins | sample MGYA00572247_ERZ1504030 | MGnify/ENA primary metagenome ERZ1504030 (study PRJEB39906, sample SAMEA3182110) | gut metagenome | biome: human; feature: gut; material: Stool; isolation source: human stools | place: Canada | collected 2013-04-23 ... | reverse complement strand
TTTTTCCGTTGCATGCTTTTCCCAGTCATTTTCTGTCAATATCTCTAGCGGTAATGATCTCTGTGGACCGTTTTCATCCTCTTCATATCCCCAGGAGTATCCGCCCAGGAATTTCAGTTTATTGCTATTCATGCGGGAGGGCAGATCTACTAGATAGGTATAAGCTGTCCATTTCAAATGTCTACACCCAGCCAAATTACAACAGGGAGCATCAAATATTTCTGCCGGATAACCATACGCAAAATATGGATTCCCTTTTTCCAGATTATCATCACTGACATCTATGGAAAGCTCTCTGTTTTCCCCATAATTTTCAATTCTTTCCACGAATTGAATAAATCCACAGGATCTCCGATAACCGGTTGCATTCATATGTTCAAAGTAACCATGCATTACTGGATAACCTATGCAACATATTTTATCTATCGGAAATCCCTGAAGGGCATCATAGCCAATTTCCCTGGGATCTGTGCCTTGTTTGTATTCTACTGTAAGCATTTCTTCTATGCCATGAAGTGTAAAAGGAATTGTTACTCTGCTCTTCAGCGCGTGAAATACTTCTTCATGTGTCATTCTTTCGTTACTATTTTCTGCCAGCAAATCTGCCTCGTCTAATGCTTGTTCTATATCATAAGTATCTTTTGAGTTTTCCATGTTTTTCTCCTGAATATCAATATCGCTCTCATCGGTATTCTCATTTCTGGCAACGGATCCATACAATATAATTTTAATAATATTATCCATCATTTCCAATAGAGGATGCACTACTGTTATTTATACATAATTATATCTCTGCCTTTTATTATTCACAATAAAAAAATAGAAACACAATTCACATTGAACATCATTAAAATTATTGAATAAAATTCAATATCTTGACATATAATTATATTATAATTATAATTTAATTATGAAAGGTATTAGTTTTGAATGGGATGATAATAAAGCAGCCATCAACGAGGCAAAACATCACATCACATTTTCAGAAGCCAGCACTGTATTTGCGGATGAAAATGCCATTTTGTTTGACGATCCCAATCATTCACAAGAGGAAGAAAGGTTTATGATGTTGGGGCTAAGCGATCACGCAAAAATGTTAATTGTATGTCATTGTTATCGCGGTATGGATGATGTTATTCGTATTATCTCCGCCAGAAAAGCAACCAAGAATGAAACAACTCAATACTACAAAATTAACGAAAGGTGGTAAGTCAATGGAAAAGGAATACGATATCGAAAAATTAAATCCCAGAAAAAATCCCTATGCAAAGCGTGTAAAAAAGCAGATTACTATTAACATTGATGGTGATACCATTGATTTCTTCAAGGCAAAATCAGAAAAATGTGGTATTCCCTATCAAACACTAATTAATCTGTATTTGTCAGATTGCAAAGAGCAAAACAGAGAATTGGAATTAAAATGGAACTAGCCCAACATTGTACAAGGATGTCAGCAATGCCGACATTCTTGTTTGTTTATAGAGGATAAATTCAAAAATAGGAGAAACGCTGTAAAATCAACGTTTCTCCTACTCTTAAATTGATGCTGGTGGCCGGACTTGAACCGGCACGGAGTTGCCCCCGAGGGATTTTAAGTCCCTTGCGTCTGCCTATTCCGCCACACCAGCGGACGCATTGCGTTATACTCGACTGCATGGACTTACGCGCTAAGCACTGTTCCATTGAGCTCATCAACGCAAATGGATGGAGGTGGATTCGAACCACCGAAGCAATTTGCAGCAGATTTACAGTCTGTCCCCTTTGGCCACTCGGGAATCCATCCATGTCAGGCAAAGTGCCCTAACAATGTGAAATTGTAGCATATGTTCACACAAATTGCAATATGTTTTTTCTATTTTAGTGTAAAAGTTCAGCCATAGGATGACAAAAGCAACGATTGGGTGCTCGCGCTCAAAGCGTGTTAACGCGACTTTGCGAATGACGCAGGCTGAACTGCTTCAATATAGTACAGATAAAAAGGATACTGCGCCAGCTGCATCTGCCCGTAATCAGTCACCCGATATCCATCCTGCTGTAATCCGGCAACAGCCTCATCGCTCATGGCATCTGGTGTAAAGTACCAGAATCTGTCGGATTCTGCCTGGTTGTAATCGCCGTTTACGATCTCATTATCGGGGTAATAATAATACAGTACTGTCCATCCGAGGTGTTTCACCCCGTTGGTGACCATCTGCACATCCTCTTCGGGCGTGCCGATCAGATCCAGGGTCTTGTCAGTCTCTACCTTCTGCTGTTCATAACTGCCATAAGATTCCCGGTAATTCTGTATTCCCATGCCAAACATTACAAGCAGTAATAGCACAAACAGCAATTGGGCTGACAGCCCCAAGCCTTTCCAGGACCGGTTCTCCAGCTCCGCCACCAGTTCCAGCACCCGGCTGCTGCCGATGACCAGCATCATGATCGCCACTGCACTTAACGGATACAGATATCTCTGCGCCAGCATCGGTGCCATTACAACACTCAGCAGATACGCAAATGCCAGCGTTCCCAGGATCGTGCAGGCACCTACTACCATGTCGTAAGTTTTGTCAGACCATCTTTTCACTGACGGCTTCTGCAGACGAATACCCTCTTCTCCCATGGAAAACAGGGACGAATCCGCCACCAGCGTCACTATCAGCAGTACTAACAGCAACGGAAATACAATTACATTCATCCGTCTGCCGCCCATGACGATCTCCAGGCTCTTATCCAGCCCGAGGATCTCCGTCATCCACCAGCCTCTGCTGACATTTTTCAATCCCGCATAGAAAAAATACAGCCAGGGAGCATAGCCGATCAAAAATGCCACGATTGCCAATACACCTTTTCTCCAGGTCTTACCGCGGTATTTAATCCACACTGCCACTCCGGTGAAAAACATCATAATGCCCACGGCTACCAGGGCATAATAGTGAGAATATGCCGCACCCAGTGCCCACAATACCATTCCGGTCCAGGTCTTCCTGGTGCCATCCTCTATTACACGGTAAGAACAGTAAAAGCAACCCATTACACACAAAAAGGCAAGTGCATACATACGAACTTCCAGATTATATTCCAGGCACGCCTGTCCCAGACCCGATATCATCACAAAAAATGTGGTCGGGAGCATACCGAAATGTTTCCGTATCACTGTCAGTGCCAGCACGATACCAATGGCAAACGGTACCAATGAAGCCAGATGGAATACCGGAACGCTGAATCCGAACAGGGTTCCAAACAGTTTCAGCCAGTAATAATACAGCGGCGGATGATTATCCCAATAATACAGCACCTGCAAGATACCACCGACGCTCTTATGTGCAGTATTTGCAGAAAAAGCTTCATCTCCCCACAGCACCCGGTCGGACATCATGCTGAAATTGAGACAGATCACCAGCACACTGAATGCCAGTACCACGACCGGTCCTATGTATCTGTATACAATGTTCCATCCTTTGCTGCCGGCGATTTTAGTCATAACACTGTGAATCTTCTCATGTTTACCGGCTTTCGCCTCTTCTACGAACAGTTCACAAATGGTATATGCCAGCATGATGCAGATTTCCAGGCTCAGCACTTTGACTGCATATTCCCGGGATTCTACGAGTTTTCGCAAAATTGTATTGTCGTCATTGCCGGTCAGGGAAAGCAATACCCACGGCACAAAAAGCATGATCATCAGACAGGTTGCATAACGAAGAACATATGCTCCCTTACTTCCGGTCACCGTCTTCCCGGTGCTTCCATTATTTTTCAAAACATATTGCCGCCAGATCCCTAAGGATACCAGCGGCAACAGCAGGGTTATGATGATGGTAAACATCTGAAATCCTCTCTGTCTTTGGTAAATTATATCTTTTTCTACACGTTATTCCTGCACATACTTCAGGATCGTTGCGGAAGTCTGGGGCATCTCGATCAGGATCTTCCCTGCCTTGATCTCATACTCCGCGCCTTCCATGCAATATCCGTCATCTCTGGATTGCAGGATCACTTTCATCTTACCTGTCTTAGGAACCCCGATCTCCCATACATGGATCTCCTTGGTGATGGGATGATTGTTATTGTTGATCAGGATCGCACACTGTCCCTTGCGGTTAAAACGCCCGTAGGAGATGAAGTTATAATCATTCTCCAGCATTTTCAGGGAACCGGTACGCAGTTCCTCGTTTTCACGGCGCAGGCGGATAATATCCTTGTGAAACGACAACAGCACCTGATCCTCATGTCCCCAGGGATAGGTTCTCCGGTTATCGGGATCCGTGAATCCGCAGACACCGGCTTCATCTCCGTAGTAGATCGTCGGTGCGCCCGTCCAGGTCATCTGGATCACAACGCCCTCCCTGAACACTGCCTTATTGATGCCCTGCTCCGCAGCCTGGGGGCCTAAAGTATTGGTACGTCCCACCTTATGGTTCGTTCTCGTCAGGAAACGGGAATGATCATGGTTGGACAGTTCATTCATAGCCACCTGCCAGCTGGGCATAGAAAAACTGGAGGTATGATGCCGCATGGCTCCCCAGAAGCTCTCTGCATTACCGAGCAGATCCTCTCTGTAGTCATCGCTGTGCTTCTCCATACCGGTGAGGAACCAGGTCACGGGCTCCATGAACGCATCGTAGTTCATGACAGTATCCCATTCGTTGCCCTGCAGCCAGTCTCTAGTATTGCCGTAATGCTCTGCCAGAATGATTGCCTCCGGATTGGCCTCTTTTACCGCTTTCCGGAATTCCTGCCAGAAATGATGATTGAACTCCTGGCTGTGACCTAAGTCTGCCGCCACATCCAGTCTCCAGCCGTCCACATTATAAGGCGGAGATACCCATTTTTTTGCAACGTGAAGAACGTAATCCATCAGTTCCTGAGAACCTTCGTAATTCAGCTTCGGCAGGGTATCATGCCCCCACCATCCGTCATAGGAATTGTTATAGGGCCATGCTGCCTGATTATGGAAATCAAAATAATTCCGGTAAGGGCTGTCTGCGCTGACATAAGCACCCTTGTCATAGCCTTCCGCATTCTCGTAAATACGTTCTCTGTCCATCCATTTATTAAAGGATCCGCAGTGGTTGAACACACCGTCCAATATGACTCTCATGCCTCTGCGATGCGCCTCTGCCACTACCTGGGCAAACATCTCGTTGCTCGCCTCTAAGTTCGCCTTATTGGTCACGCGATCGATATATCGAGAGGCAAACCGGTTCTCCCGCTGTCCATCCGGAAGCAGCTCTCCCTCATCACTGACGATCTTACCCAGATGGGGATCAATATAATCATAGTCCTGAATATCGTATTTATGGTTGGACGGGGATACGAACAGAGGGTTAAAATAAATTACCTCAACGCCCAGCTCCTGCAGGTAGTCCATCTTGTCCAATACGCCCTGCAGGTCTCCTCCGTAGAACTCACGGACATCCATCTGTGCAGGATACCGTCCCCAGTCCTCTACACGGTGCACCGGCTCCCCGATATAGCAGTATTCATTGGTCAGCACATCATTGGAAGGATCGCCATTGCAGAAACGATCGGTATAAATCTGGTACATTACCGCACCTTTTGCCCAATCGGGAGTATGGAAGCCGGGAATGATGATAAAGTCATAATACTCGTTGACCTCCTGCACCAATCCTCTCATATCGAAGATACCTGTGATCCTGCCGGTCTGTACCTCAAAGTAATAGGATACCTTCTGATCATCCAGACGCATCACATAAGCATAGTAATCAAAATCATTATTGCTCTCCACTCGTACCATGAGATGCTTCTGTCCACCGCTTACGAGGAATATCCTGTCCACGTTGTTCCTTGCGGTACGGAAACGGATCGTCACCTCGGAGTATGGTTCCGGCTCTTCCGGGATCACATACTCCGCACTTGTATCCGTAAAAAGAGCTCTTCTGTTAAATACGGGTCTCATGGCAGCAATATACTGCTGATTATATTCTGTTCGACGTAATCGCTCCAGATCCATAGTATCTATCCTTTCTGAGACTAATGTCTTACTATCTATATTATGCTCCTGCTATTCTTACCTGTGCAGCACATACATATGTAATTATACCCTTTTTCCTTACATCTGACAACAGCCTGACTTGTTTTTGAACGGTAAAAAGGACAGTCTTGGGAGGACTGTCCTTTTTAGAGAAGGTATTTCTTTCTTATGGGGTATAGCAAAAAACTATATAATGTATTGGGGGGGTTACGAGTATTATAATAGCATGCACTACTAGTTTTTACTATTCTCAAAATTCACAAATATTACAAAAATGAATATTTGTTTTTGTCTATTTTTCACAAAAGCAGTTTGTACAATACTACCAAATCTACGAAACGCCCTCGAAAACCTTTTCCTATACGAAAAGTGCTTCAAACTCTTCTCTGTTGATCTTTTCCTTTTCTAACAGAAGCTTAGCACAACTGTGAAGTACATTCTCATGCTGCATAATAATGTCTTTTGCCTTGGTATAGCAGTCATCTATGATGCGCTTGACTTCCTTATCGATCTCACCGGAAATCTCCTCACTGTGAGCCTTGGCATGTGCCAGATCCTTACCGATGAAGACTTCATCATCGTCATCGTCATAGCAGATGACACCGATATTATCAGACATTCCGTAACGGGTTACCATACGGCGGGCTGTCTTGGTGGCTTTCTTAATATCACTGGATGCTCCGGTGGTAATATCTCCGAAGATGATCTCCTCTGCGATACGTCCGCCCAAAGAGACCATGATATCCTGGAGCATACGGCTCTTGGTGGCGAACATCTCATCCTTTTCCGGCAGAGGCATGGTGTAACCGGCGGCTCCCACACCGGTAGGAATAATGGATACGGTGTAGACAGGTCCCACATCCGGCAGCACATGGAACAGGATCGCATGACCTGCCTCGTGATATGCCGTAATCTTCTTCTCCTTGTCGGAAATAATGCGGCTCTTCTTCTCCGCACCGATTCCTACTTTGACAAACGCCCTCTTAACATCTTTATTCGCGATAAAGGAGCGATTCTCCTTCGCTGCGATGATCGCCGCCTCGTTCAACAGATTCTCCAGATCCGCTCCGGTGAATCCTGCGGTAGTCTGTGCAAGCTGCTGTAGATTTACATCATCTCCCAGGGGCTTATTCTTCGCATGTACCTTCAGTATTTCTTCTCTGCCACCCACATCCGGAGTCCCTACCGCTACCTTACGGTCAAATCGTCCGGGACGCAGGATCGCGGGATCGAGAATATCCACACGGTTCGTAGCTGCCATGACGATAATGCCTTCGTTGACACCGAAACCGTCCATCTCTACCAGTAACTGGTTCAAGGTCTGCTCTCTCTCATCGTGTCCGCCGCCCATACCGGTACCACGGCGTCTTGCCACGGCATCGATCTCATCGATGAACACGATACAGGGCGCATTGTGCTTCGCCTCTTCAAACAGATCGCGCACACGGGATGCGCCGACACCGACGAACATTTCCACGAAATCAGATCCGGAGATGCTGAAAAAAGGTACTCCGGCTTCGCCTGCCACGGCTTTCGCCAGCAGAGTCTTACCGGTTCCGGGAGGTCCCTCCAACAGAACACCCTTGGGAATCCTCGCACCGACGCCGGTGTATTTTCCGGGTTCTTTCAGAAAATCGACGATTTCCTCCAGTTCCTCTTTTTCCTCCTTCAGACCGGCTACCTGTGCAAAGGTGACGCTCTTGTCACCTATGGACATTTTGGCCCGGCTTTTGCCAAAGTTCATCATTTTACCGTTACCGCCACCGGCCTGCTGGGCATTCATCATCATGAAAACGAATACACCTACAGCCAGTACTGCCAGCATCGGCAGCATATAAGTAAGGAACCAGTTCTCTCTCTCAATGTCATTCACTACGGGATCAAATCCGTACTCGCGAACCAGTGTCTCCAGCTCGGTGATATCCGTAGCATACAGCTTATGATTCAGTCCGTTCTTCATCTGGATCTCCAGATAGCCGGTAGGGGCTTCTCCATTCGGCTGTATTACGATCTCAGATACATTTCCGGCATCCAGATCTGCGATGAATTCTGCTCTGGTATAGTCCTCTTCCCGGTTGCTCAACAGATTGAGTCCTACGATCACCATGACCAGAAGTATGATAAAAATAAAATAAGAATTAATTGTTCTGCCGTTTTGTTTCAACTTCACGGGCCTCCTACATCTTCGTATTGCTTAATCGAATTCTACCACACCGATGTAAGGCAGATTACGATATCTCTGATCATAATCCAGACCGTAGCCCACTACAAATTCATCGGGAATATTAAATCCGGTATAATCTACATGAACATCGATGACTCTTCTCTCCGGCTTGTCCAACAGAGTGCACAGACGTAAAGAAGCCGGTCCTCTGTCACGAAGCATCTCTAACAGATAACTTAAGGTTCTTCCACTGTCTACGATATCCTCTACTACGATAACATCCTTATCCTTCAGGGATTCATCCAGGTCTTTTACGATCTTCACCACACCGCTGGACTTGGTGTCGCTGCCATAGCTGGATACAGACATGAAATCCAGAGATACGGGAACGGTGATACGCTTTGCCAGCTCACACATGAAGAAGCTGCCGCCCTTCAGTACACATACAAGGTGTACCTGCTTACCTGCATAGTCCTTACTGATCTGTTCTCCGATCTCCTGAATTCTCTTATCTACTTCCTCTTCTGTCAACAGTACTCTGATATGTTCTGCCATTTTCTTTTGTCTCTTCGCTCTTAGGCGAACTCCTTTCTTATTAATTGTACCTTTAAAATACGTTTTGTATTCTCCGTTACTTTATAATATTCGCTGATGCGGTATCCCATGACCCACAGCACGTGATCATCCTCTGCCAGGATTGGCAGTCTGTCGCGCTCCTTGCGCGGAATTTTCTGATCGA
>ERZ1504030.592-NODE-592-length-9338-cov-3.622644_pt1 | contig 9338 bp, 5 predicted proteins | sample MGYA00572247_ERZ1504030 | MGnify/ENA primary metagenome ERZ1504030 (study PRJEB39906, sample SAMEA3182110) | gut metagenome | biome: human; feature: gut; material: Stool; isolation source: human stools | place: Canada | collected 2013-04-23 ... | reverse complement strand
GCACAACCGCATCAGGGGTAAGTCCGGCTTTACGGCACTTGATATCAAAGAACTTCTCCGCACCCAGATCGGCGCCGAAACCGGCTTCCGTAATACAATAATCCGCCATCTTCATGGCAGCTTTGGTCGCTCTGACAGAATTACATCCATGTGCAATATTGGCAAACGGTCCGCCGTGCACCAACGCAGGGGTATGCTCCAGTGTCTGGATCAGATTCGGTTTTATAGCATCCTTTAACAAAGCTGCCATAGCGCCTACTGCCTTCAGCTGACCTGCCGTTACCGGTTCTCCCTGATAGTTATAGGCCACCACGATACGGGACAGACGATCCTTCAGATCCTTCATATCGTCAGCCAGGCACAGAATTGCCATAATTTCACTGGCCACAGTGATGACAAAATGATCCTCTCTGACATAGCCGTCTGTCTTATTGCCCAGCCCCACTACGATATTACGCAGGACACGATCATTCATGTCTTCACAGCGCTTCCAGATAATCTGTCTGGTATCAATGCCAAGTTCATTGCCCTGCTGGATATGGTTGTCCAAAAGTGCTGCCAGCAGATTGTTTGCAGAAGTAATTGCATGGAAATCTCCGGTAAAATGAAGATTCAGTTCCTCCATAGGTACTACCTGAGCATATCCACCGCCGGCTGCACCGCCTTTGATACCGAAACAGGGACCAAGAGATGGCTCTCTGAGAGCGATCACTGCTTTTTTCCCCATTCGTCCGAAAGCTTCTCCCAATCCTACCGTGGTGGTCGTCTTGCCCTCTCCGGCGGGAGTCGGGTTGATTGCTGTTACCAGAATCAATTTTCCATTGGGACGAGCTTGTATTTTTTCCAGAAATTCCTCAGAAAGTTTTGCTTTGTACTTGCCGTAAAGCTCCAGGTCATCTGCATCGATGCCAATACCTGCCGCAACGTTCGTGAGCGGTTCCATGACCGCTTCCTGTGCGATTTCAATATCTGTTTTCATATTTTCCCTCCGTTTATTCAGACAGTTCTCCATGTCAGATTTCCTCTAACAACTGTTCAAACTGTTCCATACTCATAAGTACCTTTCTGGGCTTTGTGCCTTCTTCTTCGCCGACCACGCCGTACTCACACAATTGATCCATGATCCTGGCGGCACGGTTAAAGCCGATCTTAAGCACACGCTGCAGCATTCCGATGGATGCCTTATCCTTGTCTATAATAAAACGCGCGGCTTCCTCAAAATATTCGTCTCTGTCGTTGCCACCGCCGGATCCGCTTCCGGAAGAGCCTCCCGATGAGCCGATATTTTTAATCTTTTCTTCTATATCCTCGGCATAGCTGTTATAGACATTGCCAAGGGTCTGATTTTTCAGATAATCCACCACATCGGATACTTCCTTATCCGATACGAAAGCTCCCTGTACACGGGCCGGCTTCGAATAGCCCTGAGGGTAGAACAGCATATCTCCTTTTCCCAAAAGTTTTTCGGCTCCGTTCATATCCAGGATTGTACGGGAATCCACGCCACTGGACACGGAGAATGCCACACGGCTGGGCATGTTCGCCTTGATCAGACCGGTGATGACATCCACGCTGGGTCGCTGGGTAGCAATGATCAGATGGATCCCTGCCGCTCTGGCAAGCTGTGCCAGACGACAGATGGATTCTTCTACCTCGCCAGGACATACCATCATCAGATCCGCAAGTTCGTCTACGATAATAACAATCTGCGGCATCTTCTTAGGCCGTTCCTCTCCCTCGCAAACAGGCATGGTCTCTATCTTTTTATTATAGCCCTTCAGATCACGGACATTATAATCCGCGAACTTCCGGTAACGGTCTTCCATCTCACTGACACCCCAATTCAATGCAGCAGATGCTTTCTTGGGGTCTGTCACTACCGGGATCAGCAGATGAGGAATGCCGTTATACACACTCAGTTCTACGACCTTAGGGTCTACCATGATCAGTTTTACATCATCCGGATGTGCCTTGTACAAAATACTCATGATCAGAGTATTAATACATACGGATTTACCGGAACCGGTAGCTCCGGCGATCAGCATATGGGGCATCTTGGCAATATCCGCTACTACCGTCTTGCCAGCAATATCCTTACCTACGGCAAAAGCTATGTTGGAATTAAATTCCTGGAATTCGTTACTCTCTAAAAGATCACGGAGTGCTACTGTCATATTTTCTTTGTTCGGGACTTCGATACCGATGGCAGCCTTGCCTGGGATTGGTGCCTCGATACGTATATCCGTGGCTGCCAGATTCAATTTGATATCGTCTGCCAGACCTACGATCTTAGATACCTTTACCCCCTGCTCCGGTTGTAATTCATACCGGGTAACACTAGGGCCCTGACTGATATCGGTGATCGTTACCTTCACACCGAAAGTATTCAGTGTCTGCTGCAAGCGCATGGCAGTCTCTTTTAATTCTCTGGAAGAATCTCCCGTAGACGCCTTTCCCTTCTGTAACAGACTCAAAGGAGGGATCCGGTATTCTGCCGTGGGCTGTTTGGCTGCCTTTGCAATATCCTTATGTATCTGGTCTTCCGCCAGGGAATTCCCCTTAGGAGGCTCCGGTGCCGTGATCTTCGGGCGTACGCGGCTCTCAGCCGGTTCTGCAGGTGTCTCCTCATGCTCCGGAATGTCTTCCTTATGGATCCTGATAGCTTCCGCCTGGGGCGTCAGAAGCGCCGCTTCCTCCTGCCAGGACTCTCTGCGTTCAAAAGGCTTTTTAAACGTAGCTGCGCTGCTTACTTCCTCCACCGGTATATCTTCATAAGAAGCCTCCCCCACTGCTTCCTGCATCGTCACCTGATGCATATCCGTCACATTGATTTTATCAAAATCACTGGAAGTCACCCGGGTCTCTTCCACTTCAGGAGATTCCTGTGCATCCTCTTCGTATACGATCTCATGGATATCATCCCGTCTACCGGCAGGCTGTGTATCCTGCTTTTTCAAGGAGGTATCCATCATAACTCCTGTCACCTTTTTCTCTCTGCGGGGGACAGCATTCAGGATCTGTTCGTTCTCTTTCTCCTCAGCGCGAAGTCTTCGCTCTTCTTCACGGATCCGGCGCTCCTCTTCGCGGATGCGGCGTGCTTCCTCTCTTTGGGAAGTACGCTCTTCCTGCTCCTGCCTGCGGATTTCGGCATTCTCTCGTCTACGCACCGCGTCTTCTCTGGACATTTCACGGATCCTGTCGCCGCCGTTACGCATACTGTTTAAGAAGGATCGCTCCGTTACCAGGATCAGACTGATCAATGAACACAAAAGCACTACCAGCACTGTTCCTACGGTCTCCAGATAATGTAACAACAGATAACAGATACTGCCTGCCAGAATACCGCCGCCTTTTTTGCCGGTGCTGCAGTTCGTATATAACAGCTTGATATCGTACTGTTCCATGGAACCGGCAGTCTTCGTGATCAGATCGCATACTACACCGATCATTAAAAACAATACGACACCGGCGATCATTTTCCGCACAGCAGTTGGGTTCCCCTCATTGGCGAACCAGAAAGCCACCGCCAGAAATATTACAACAGGCGCAATATACGCAGTGAATCCGAAAATGCCAAATAAGACCCCACTGATTGCATTGCCAACCGGACCGATAATACCAAAATTGCAACAAAATAATATCAACATCGCAACAAACAGGACGATCAGACCAATCTCGTGAAAAAGTTCACTGTCCTGTGCAGATCTCTGCGCCTGCCTGTTGCGGCTGCTCGTCGTACTTTTTCTTGTCCTGCCGGAAGATGATGTTCTTTTGCCTGATGAAGATGCCATGTCATCATACCCCTAACTTTAATGTTAATACGAATATAACTATTCAGAACCGCATTAGTAAAATCGCATCTACGATGCTTTTCTTTTACGTTAGCCTAATAGTCATAATTAGAAGTATATCATTTTTCCACTGCCTTGTCATCCTTTTTTATATTGCTGTCCATCATCTCCCGAAGCTTTCGGATTGCGCGGTCAATCCCGCCCACTTCATCAAGGATACCGTGTTTCACAGCATCTTCTCCTACCAGGATACTGCCAACATCTTTCGTCAGGAATCCGGTCTCCATCATAAGATCTTCCAGCTTCTGCCGGCTGATCCTGCAATGTTGACACACAAATCCCGTAATTCTGTCCTGGATCAGCTTAAAATATTCAAAAGTCTGTGGAACACCGATCACCATACCGTTCGTCCGTACCGGATGTATCACCATAGTTCCCGTTGGGACAATAAAAGAATATTTACAGCTGACTGCTATGGGAACGCCTATGGAATGGCTGCCTCCCAGGACCAGAGATACCGTAGGTTTACTCAACGACGCCAGCATTTCAGCAATGGCAAGTCCTGCTTCCACATCTCCACCCATAGTATTTAAAAGTACCAGCACACCGCCAATTTCTTCACTGTCTTCGATGGCTGCAAGCTGAGGAAGAATGTGTTCATATTTCGTCGTCTTGGAATTCCCTGCAAGATTCTCATGCCCTTCCACTTCTCCGATGATCGTAAGCAAATGTATCTTCTGTTCCCCCGCATGATCCTGCAGGGTGATCTGTCCGGTTTTTTCGATCCGTTCATCTCTGTGTTCTTCCGCTTCCGCTTTTTCTTTTTCACTTTTCATATCACTCATACTTTTACCGGCCTTTCTTAAAAATAAAAAAGACGATACCTTTTTTAAAGTATCGCCTTTAGTGTGTCCGTTTTTCTGCTTTTCATCACACAATTTTAATGGTCAAAATCATCATCATCCGCTACAGGATAATCAAAATCGGAGACATCATCATTCAATTTATAATCCAACACTTTGGGAACATGTTTTTTCGGAACCGGAAGCGGATTCTCAATCAATTGCACTTTATTGTCCGTTTCTGCAGGAAGCCCTTCTTCCTCCAGATCCTGTATCTTAAGCTGTCGTTTCTTCGGCTTGGTTTCCGCCGTAGGTTCTTCGACTGCTCCCCGGACTTGCTGCAATGCATTCTGTTGTGTAAGCTCATACGGCAGAACTGCCTGTACTCCTGCACCGGCCACCACAGCTATGATCAGATACAGCAAAGTAAATCCCTGCATTTCCGCACTCGTCATTCCATAACAGATCATCCCACCCAGGGAAAGGGCAATTACCAGCCACACGGATTGTCTTTCCAGGCTCTTCCGGCACCAAAATCCAAAAACTCCGATTCCGAGAATCGCAACTACTGCAATGGTTATCGCATTATCGTTTTCAATGGTTACCGGTAATACAAAATTTTCCGGAAGATAGACCTTTCCCCATGCTGCCAGTACATTTTCCATCATTTTACCGCTGCCTACGGCATCTAAAGCTATGGAAAGCAAAAAGCCCGCCAGGCTTCCCACAATTCCAAGGATAGCCGCACCGATTTTACGAGCCAGTCGAATCTTCTCCTGTGTTACCAAAAAAATCACAGAAAATATCGGTAGCAATAATAAAAAACCCATAACATCCAGATATCCCAGAACGCCCGTAGCTACCCCGGCAAAAAAGAAACCGATTACGGAGCGGATCCCCGGTTCAGCTCCCGACTGTACAAAATGATCCAGGGACTCTGCTGTTATGCACAACCCAATCATCCACAGAAGTATGTACAGCGTTTCCGGTCCCAGAATAACCACCTCTGAGATCACCGGGCACAGCATCCAATATGCGAATGTCACCACTGCTGTTACCGCACCCGACATTTTTCTTAATGCAAAATAGAGAAAAATTCCGGACAGGATCTGCAATATCACCTGAAGGATCAGAGCCGCTGTCATTTTATTGCCCAGAAAAACCAGCAGACCATGTAATACCTGCAGATAAAAATATACCGCTCCATGCACCACCTGCGGAATTTGTGTCTTCTCAGTAACCATGACGGTATCAAACCAGATATTTCCGCCCCCTGCGGACAGATCATACCGCATGATTTCTCCGGTACGAAGTACAATGCCGGCTGCGATCAGCGCAACCACCAACAGGCTTTCCGCGATCAGTTTTATCTGTTGTCCGTCTTCCGAAAATGGGTGCTTTGTTTTCTCCAAAAATCTATGTAGAAGAAACACAGCCAATCCTGTCACCGCAAGCCAAACCCCTGTGATAATAAGGGCACCGTACGCAGGCAGGGTCACGGCCATAGCCGTGCCTACCATTCCGGTGCCCACTATTATTGCATAAATGAACCACAATACAACACTTAAAATGCTTTTTTTATAATTCATTATTTCAGTACCTTTTCGATGTTATATCTGGGACGATGTTTTACTTCAATGTAGATTTTGCCGATATACTGACCTACCAGTCCGACGGCCATCAGCTGAATACCGCCCAAGAACCAGATGGACAGAATCAAAGAAGTCCATCCCGGTACCACATGTCCGGTGCAATAAGAGATCAGTGCATAGATTGCCGCAAGAATGCTTAATAATACAATGATCATGCCGGCTCCCAGGATCATGCTGATCGGCTTCACACTGAAAGAAGAAATCCCGTTAAATGCCAGTGCCAGCATTTTCTTTAACGGATACTTGGATTCCCCGGCCACTCTTTCCTTACGATCATAATATACACAGTCGGTCTGGTAACCGATCAGAGGCATCATACCTCTTAAGAACAGGTTCGTTTCCTGATATTTGGAGAACTGTTCTACCGCACGCTTGGACATCAGTCGGAAATCCGCATGATTGTAAACCGTCTTGACGCCCATCATCTCCATAACCTTATAGAACCCCTGCGCAGTGGTACGTTTGAAGAAAGTGTCGGTCTTACGTTCCTTACGGACACCGTATACGATGTCACAGCCGTTATGGAACTTATCGATCATCTCTTCGATCACAGCCACATCATCCTGCAGATCCGCATCGATGGAAACCGTCACATCGGACAGATCCATCGCCGTGATCAGTCCGGCGGTCAGTGCGAACTGATGTCCCACATTGCCTGCCAGCTTCACGCCGCATACCTGTACCGGATGCGCCTGATGTTCTTCTTCGATCAGCTCCCATGTACGATCCTTACTTCCATCATTAACAAACAGAATAAAACTGTCTTCCGCAATCTTCCCTTTGCGGATCAGATCATCCAGTACCCCCCTCAGTGCTTCGGAAGCAATCTTCAGCACCTCTTCTTCGTTATAACAAGGAACTACAATAGCAAGTTTCTCCATGCTGCTACCCCTACCCTTTCGAATTATTCGTCCCAGTTGTGATAAACTGCCTGAACGTCATCATCGTCTTCTAACAGATCCAGTGTTCTCTGTAAATTCTTCACTGCAGTCTCATCGGTCAGAGTTACATAATTCTGAGGAATCATTGTGACTTCCGCACTGATCATGGGAATTCCGGCATCCTCCAGTGCTTTACGTACCTCTTCGAAATTATCGGGATCGGTCAGGATCTCGAAGCTGTCCTCCTCTTCGGAGAAGTCTTCCGCACCGGCATCCAGTGCTGTCATCATCAGATCATCCGCTTCCATATCACACTCTTCCTTGTCCACGATGATCTGGCCCTTTTTATCGAACATAAAGGATACGCATCCGGGAGTACCTACGTTACCCTGTCCCTTGGTGAATGCGCTTCTGACATTTGCAGCGGTACGGTTGGTATTGTCGGTAAGTGCATCTACGATGATGGCGATACCGTTGGGACCGTAACCTTCGTAAGTCACGTACTTGTAGTTCACATTGCCCACATCGCCGGCTGCCTTCTTAATACCGCGATCGATAGTATCATTTGGCATGTTGTTAGCCTTAGCTTTGGCGATAACGGTAGCCAGTTTAAAGTTGTTAGCAGGATCGGGACCGCCCTCTTTTACAGCGACTGCAATTTCACGTCCGATAATAGTGAAAATCTTACCCTTTGCTGCATCGTTTTTCTCTTTTTTATGCTTAATATTAGCAAATTTTGAATGTCCTGACATCTTTGTTACTCCTTTGAACTTAAAGTTTCTTTCTCTTTGTATGCGCAACGCCTGCGCAATAACACTTTTTTTATCATAGCATTATTTTTGTTTTTCTTCAAGCACTGATTGTCCGTCTTCTGCATTCTCCAGTGTTTTTTCCTCCGGAAGCTTTTTGACGAGGACACTTCCGATCATTTTTTTGACCACGGAAAGGATCTTGAAATTATATCCCTTATAGTCCACATCAAACTGTTCATCCGGCTCCGGGATCCTGTCCAGCCTCGAGATCAGGAAGCCGTTTAACGTCTCGAATTCCTCCTCGTCAAAGGTAATGTCTAACAGCTCTTCCACTTCCTTAAGCGGAGTCTTACCTTCCATGACATATTCGCCCTTACCGCGGTTCTTGATATATTCCTGATCTTCATCATATTCATCCATGATATTACCGACGATTTCCTCCAGGATGTCCTCCATGGCGATCAGTCCGTCAGTCTGACCGTATTCGTCTACAACAATGACCATCTGTAGTTTCTGGGACTGCATCTCTTTGAACAGTTCATCAATATTTTTGGTCTGAGGCACAAAATAAGGCTCTCTGAGCAACCCATCCAGCTTCGCAATGGGCACATCCAGCTTGTCATCGCTGATGTGGAACCTCATGGCATCCTTCAGATGTAAGATACCGATGATATGGTCAATATTCTCTTCATACACCGGATAGCGGCTGTTCTTACCTCCCAGCATGGATGCAATGGCATCCTTTAACTTTGTCTCGCCGTCGATAGCTACGATACTTCCGCGGTGTGTCATGATGTCCTGGGCTTCCTTGTCCCCGTATTCAAAAATATTGGAGATCATCTCCGCTTCACTGGCCTGGATCACACCCTGTTCATGCCCTTCCTGAACCATGTTAATAATCTCTTCCTCGGTCACATCATTCTCATCCACATTGTTACGGACACCGAATAGGAATAGTATTCCCTTTGCAGTCAGATTTACCAGCCCCGTCAAGGGAGATAACAGTCTCGTAATCCAAAAGATCGGGTCAATGCAGGCATATGCCCACTTTTCCGGTTTCCTGGATGCCATTTTTCTCGGGATAAGTACTCCGAAGGTCAGCAGAATATAAATCATGGCAACAAAAGACAATACCGTTGCAATCCCGGAGATCACTCCCGTGGGAACATTTTGAAGCGACAATCCGCCGACATTGATCACATGCAGGCCGTTGTCGATCGCCTGCAGCCAGATATTCAGGTAAAAGGCACCCATTAAAATATTGATCAGCGTAATGACTAACTGTACCGTATTGATATAGATCCCCGGACGGCTGACCATCTCAGAAAGCCGCACCGACCGGCGATCCTTTTCTTCCTCTGCTTTATGTAAGATCTCTTTTTCATTGAGGTTGTCAATGGCAGCATCAAATCCGTAAAAA
>ERZ1504030.580-NODE-580-length-9460-cov-4.205316_pt1 | contig 9460 bp, 8 predicted proteins | sample MGYA00572247_ERZ1504030 | MGnify/ENA primary metagenome ERZ1504030 (study PRJEB39906, sample SAMEA3182110) | gut metagenome | biome: human; feature: gut; material: Stool; isolation source: human stools | place: Canada | collected 2013-04-23 ... | reverse complement strand
CAGTTGTAGCTAGCATCCGAGTCCAGGGCGGGCAGTCCTTTCTGCGTGGATTTTAGAACAATTATTTCACTAACTCTCAATTTACCACACAAAAACCGCTGCAGGCTTACGCCCACAGCGGCTTTATTTTTCTCAGCTTACTGCTGAGCCACATCCTTCATGGAGAAGCTGATTCTTCCCATCTTATCCTTGCCCAGGCATACTACTGTTACTACGTCTCCCAGGGTCAGGACATCTTCTACACGGTTGATTCTCTCCTTAGCGATCTTGGAGATGTGTACCATGCCTTCCTTACCGGGTGCGAATTCGATGAATGCACCGAACTCCTTGATGCTTACTACCTTGCCCTTGAAGATCTGACCTTCCTCGAAGTCAGTTGTGATGATCTTCACCATCTCCAGAGCCTTATCCATCATTTCCTTATCAGTACCGCAGATAGATACCTTACCGTCATCGGTGATATCTATCTTCACACCGGTACGTGCAATGATCTCATTGATGGTCTTACCACGCTGACCTACTACATCACCGATTCTGTCGGGATCGATCTGAATGGAGATGATCTTGGGAGCGTACTTGCCAACCTCTGTTCTGGGAGCAGAGATTGCAGGCTTCATGCAGGTATCCATGATGAACAGTCTTGCATCACGGCATCTTGCGATAGCGCCTTCTACGATAGGTCTGGTCAGACCGTGGATCTTAATATCCATCTGGATAGCAGTAATACCTTCGGTAGTACCGGTTACCTTAAAGTCCATATCTCCGAAGAAGTCTTCCAGTCCCTGGATATCGGTCAACAGTACGAAATCGTCATCGGTCTCGCCGGTTACCAGACCACAGGAGATACCTGCTACCATCTTCTTGATGGGTACACCTGCTGCCATCAGGGACATGCAGGAAGCACAGGTGGAAGCCATGGAGGTGGATCCGTTGGATTCAAAAGTCTCAGATACGGTACGAATTGCATAAGGGAACTCGTCCTCACTGGGCAGTACGGGGATCAGGGCTCTCTCAGCCAGAGCACCGTGACCGATCTCACGTCTTCCGGGTCCGCGGGAAGGCTTGGTCTCACCTACGGAATAGGAAGGGAAGTTATAATGATGCATATATCTCTTGCTTACTTCGTTCTCATCCAGACCATCGATCTTCTGCTGCTCGGACAGAGGTGCCAGAGTACATACATTACAGATCTGGGTCTGTCCACGGGTGAACATAGCGGAACCATGTACACGGGGGATGATATCTACCTCTGCTGCCAGAGGACGGATCTGGGTGATCGCACGGCCATCGGGACGCTTGTGATCCTTCAGGATCATCTTACGAACGGTCTTCTTCTCATACTGATATACAGCCTCACCTAAGATAGCCAGCCACTCTTCGTTCTCAGCGAAAGCCTCAGTCAGCTTGTCGGTGATCACGCGGATGTTCTCCTCACGGGTCTGCTTGTCATCGGTAAATACTGCCTCTTCCATCTCCGCAGGAGATACGATCTCCTTCATAGCCTCGAACATTTCAGCGGGAACAGCACAGCTGGTGTACTCGTGCTTCTTCTTGCCGACTTCTGCTACAATCTTGTCAATGAAAGCGATGATGGTCTGGTTCACTTCATGAGCCTTGTAGATAGCTTCGATCATGGTAGCCTCAGGAATCTCATTAGCACCTGCTTCGATCATGATCACTTTCTCTCTGGTAGAAGCAACGGTCAGGTTCAGATCACCCTTCTTCCACTGCTCCTGGCTGGGATTGATGATGAACTCGCCATCGATCATGCCTACCTGAGTCATAGCGCAGGGACCATCAAAAGGAATATCAGAAATGCAGGTAGCGATAGCAGCACCGATCATTGCTACCAGCTCGGGACGACACTCGGGATCTACGCTCATTACCATGTTGTTCAGGGTTACGTCGTTACGGTAATCCTTGGGGAACAGGGGACGCATAGGTCTGTCGATGACACGGCTGGTCAGAATAGCGTTCTCGCTTGCCTTGCCCTCTCTCTTATTGAAGCCGCCGGGGATCTTACCCACAGCGTACATTTTCTCTTCGTACTCTACACTCAGAGGGAAGAAATCGATACCGTCTCTGGGCTTCTCGGAAGCGGTTGCGGTACAGAGAACAGTGGTATCACCATAGTGCATGAATGCACATCCGTTTGCCTGCTTACCTACACGGTTGATATCAACCACCAGAGGTCTGCCTGCAAGATCCATCTTGTAACTTTGATACATAAATTCCTCCTATCCATCGTACGTGACTTTATCTTTTGTGTTCCTCATGGGACACCCTTATCACTCTACGATATAAATAATTTAATAAATATTTCCACGGTCTGGAGGATTACCGAAACTACTGAAAAATTCATGTTGTTTCTCCCAACATACCCTTTTCAGCGGTCTCGGGGCTCACTTCCATACCGCTTGTTACCCAAAAGCAATGACAGATACTCTGTCATCACATACACAGAGAAAGCGGAGCGCCGATGTAATCGGCAGACCCCGCTCACCAGTCAGCATTATTTTCTTAAGCCAAGCTTCTCGATTAATGCACGATATCTCTCGATATCCTTCTTCTTCAGGTAATCCAGAAGACCACGTCTCTGACCTACCATCTTCAGCATACCACGACGAGAATGATGATCCTTAGGGTTCTCCTTCAGATGATCGGTAAGCTCCTGGATTCTTGCAGTCAGGACTGCTACCTGTACCTCAGGTGAACCGGTGTCACCGGGGGTTCTTGCATACTCGTTCATGATGGCTGTTTTCTTTTCCTTAGAAATCATTTCTTTTTCCTCCTGTTTTTTAAACGCCTGATACTAAGACTAAGGTCGGAGTGTCCGTAATCTGAGCATCGGCTAATCATACTGTTTCAATATAGCACAATAATCTTCTGTTGTAAATACACTTTTTATTTTCTGGCAGCACGTTTCTGTACTTTTTCTTCGTACATCAGGCTGTCGGCCTGTTTTACATAATCCGCAAAAGTCAGATTGCTGTCCGGATCCGTCACTACAGTTCCGATACTCATGGTCAGCGGGAATGGCAGCTTCTGTGCTTTTCCCTCCGCCTCCAGTGTTCTTCGGATCCTATGGACCAGATCTCTCGAGGCTTCATCGGACTGATACGTCTGTACCAGGACGAATTCATCGCCGCCGGTTCTGGCAGGCACCGCATCACGACTGCTGCACTGCATCAATGCCCTGGCTGCCGCACAGATGGCCATATCGCCATATTCATGACCGAACGTGTCGTTGATATATTTGAGCCTGTCAAGATCGACAAACAGGATTAACAGCCTGCGACCATTCCGTCTCGAGATCCGGAACGCTTTCTCTCCTAACTGTTGGTATCCCATCCGATTATACATACCGGTCAGGGTATCCATGATATACAACGAGGATAATTTTTTATTCATATATGCGAGCATTTCTTTTTTATGAAGGTTCTCCATGGAACGGGTCAATGCGTTCATGATCTGGAACAGGTACTGCTTCTCCATAAGATAGACCGCATTACGGATGACCACATAGCCCACCGTACGCTCTCCGAAATGCAGCGGCAGGAACAGAAAATCCTGTCCCGGCTTCGGATAGTCAAATGTGGGGAAGATTCCGTCCACTTCCTGTCTGTCCAGATCCAGCCTCTGGTCTCTCTCATAGGCAAAGGTCATCTGCATCTTCCTCGGATAACCGTGTACATAAAAGCCTTCGTCAGAAGGTGCTGCATCCAGGTGAATACTCTTTTCCGCCTCTTTTTTATAAGCATTCAGATGATCATCCAGTACAAGATACATCGCGTCGCATTTCAGGGAAGGAATGCATTGAGGGATACAATACATCATTTCCTCCACCGTATTGCACTGCATCATTTCCGCTTCCATGGAGAGTACTTCCTCATCGAATTCTTCGCTCTCCACACTGTACATGATCTGATCCTTCAGATGCGCTCTGGCATCACGGCTACTACCCTTCCCACAGCCGCAGCTCTCCTGCCATAGCATTTCCGTTTCGGTAAAATTGTATTTGGGTACATTCTCTCCTGCCCAGAGCCGCAGGAGTACATCCATCCCCTGGTAAGCAGCTTCTTCCCGGATATGTCCCACAGTTGTAATGCTGGGTGTGTAGAAGCCAGCCTTGTCAAAATTATCAAATCCGGTGATACGGAAATCGTCCGGTGCATGAAATCCCATCTGCGCTGCGGCTTCACATACCGCAACCGCCACATTGTCATTAATACAGATCACAGCATCCGGGAGCTCCTTGTGCCGGTCCCATAGATGTTTATACCCTTCCAGTCCGCTCTTATAATCAAAGGAACCGTACCAAATATCGTCCTTGTCGATCTTTATCTTATGTTCTTTGGCATAATCCAGCATTCCCTGCAGGCGGCAGCTGCTCTCATAATTATCCTGTGCTCCCACTAACAGCCAGAACTTTTTACAGTCATGCACCTCATGAAGATGTGCGATAACCTGCTTCATGGCCGAATAATTATCGATCCCCACATAATAAAAATCTCCCAGTTCATTGGCAATGGATACCACCGGCCGGCCCGATCTCTTTGCATTGCTGATCACATCCGCAAGCACCGCAGGAGAACTGATATTATTTAATTCCAGAATAATTCCATCAAAATCGGACAACTCCGGCAGATTGTAAATATTGTACTCTGCCCTATTGTATCCGGCATCCCGGCTCCAGTTACCTGTACTGTTGAAAATGTACAGATTGACATCCTCCCCGGTCTCCCGGATCCTCTGCAGAATTCCCGCCGGCCATGCATATGTGAACAGACGTCTCCAACCGTCCGTGATCAAAGCTACTTTGCGCATACCCATCACCCAATTCGTTTCATTATATTTGCTGCTGTACCCATTCCGGCACCTTCTTAGACATATAAAAATAGTATCACAGTTCCCATGGAAACGCAATTATAAAAGCATCCTTCCAAATGCCAAAAAGGCATTGCCCGCCACCAGACGTTGCAATGCCTTTACACTTTAAATTCTATCCTATATCAATCCCGAATCATATCAATCCTGAATCACGCGGACACATTTCACGGGAGTACGGTATTTATAGCTGCTGATCTTGATACCGGTCTTCGGACTACTGGCATGGATGACCTGTCCTCCGCCGATATAAATTGCTACATGGTTGATGTTGCCTTTACCGTTACCGTAGAATATCAGATCTCCGGGCTTTAAATCCGAAGCGCTGATCTTCGTTCCTTCATTCGCCTGCGCTCTGGAAGAATGGCTCAGGGCAATACCGTATTTTTTGAACACTGCCAGTACAAAACCGGAGCAGTCAGCTCCCTTGGTCAGGCTGGTCCCTCCCCAGACGTAAGGGTTACCCACGAACTGTTTTGCGTATTCCACCAGGTCTACGCGCACATCGGATACGCCCTGGCCGTAGAGCAGCTCCGTCATGGTAATGGCAGTATCCAGCTTCTCCTCCACTGTGACAAATTCCTGGGACACATAAGCATCCTCGCCATCGATGGAGATCTTCACCCAGCCGTCGGCACCGGTCTCCACATATTCCATTTCCTCGCCCTGTCCTACCTGCGTCACGATCTCGCTGGAGGTGTTGGGTTCCTGACGTACATTCAGTCCGTCCGTATTGGCAATTGCCACCGTATGTACCAGCTGTGCCGCACGGATCGTAGCCTCCGGTCCTGTGTGTAAGAACTCCCGGCTTACATAGCCGTCCACTTCACCGGACTTGATATGGCACCAGCCGTCCTTCGTCTCGATGACTTCACATGCAGCATCCTTGGGCAGCTTACCCACCAGCTTACCGTCTGTAGAGGGCACTGCTCTGATATTCAGATTGCCCGACTCTACATTGGCTACACCGATATTCGTATATCCCCAGGAAGCTCCCTGCGCATCCTGGGCGATCTGAATGTATTCTTCCAGGGAACGTTCCATTTCCAAAACCGACGCCACACCACCGGATGCCATCAGAACGCTGCTTTCTGCCGCCGATGCCGGCATCGGAGATGCCAGTACACAAAGTGCCATTCCCATTGCAATTATTCTTATCTGTCTGTTTTTCTTATTTTTTATCATAAAAACCTTTCAGTTAAATTCCTTTTACGAATTTGTTACAAATTTATTACATCACGATATTGATTATAGCCTCCACCTCTTACTATGTCAACCCATTCCGGACATTTCCTATATCTTCCTTTAGCTCTTATAGCTTCCCTAACTATCCCCCTCGATCTCCCTGCCTTCTCTTCCCGCCTGCTCGATCAGCGTCTTCTCCACATCGGTCTCATAATTTTTAATAGACACTTCCACGGGTGTCGGATCCTTCGTCAACCGCCTGCCTCCGATATGATTGAAGAACACAATGATACCTGCCGCCAGTCCCACAGAATACGCCACTTCCAGTGTATTCATTCCTCCGGGTTCCGCACCCATGCACATCCGGTACACCCCGGTAAATACTTCGTTGATCCCCACATCATTATGGTATGCCATAATAGTAAATGCCGTCCCGAAGAAGCTGATCAGGCACACGAACGCAGCCTTACTCCGCTGCCGCCAGCCTTTGTACCGATCCACACTGATCCATTCCACCAGTACATCTGTCTCTCCTACCACCTGCACATCTATTTCCGGACAGAGCTCCTCCATGAGACGCACCAGCTTCAGGCAGCTGATCACGCAGCGCTTTTCCCCTTCTTTCGGAAAATGGCAGACCTTGATGGCATTTAATTTTGCCGACAGTACTTTGTCCCGGCAACGGACCTCCGCTACATCCTTCAGAAATACATCCTGTGCCTGAACCTCCGCATTTCTGTCACATTTCAGATAAACCAACTGCTGTTTCATACTTATTGCACCGTCCTGTAAAATTCTGTTGCAAAATACAGCAGGGAACCGCCAAATTTCCCCCCAGCCATACCTAAGATCGCCCATCCCAGACCATGCCGGAACGAAATTCTTCTCGCAAAAATAGGAATACTGTCCAGCATCTCCGCGATAGCCAGTGCCAGGCATCCGATAAACATCCCGGAAAATAATCCGAAGACTGCCTGTGCCGCTACCCCCGTTGCCATCCACAGCTTCATTTCCTTCGGAAACCGCTCCTGCAAAAAGCTCCCCCACTGACTGTACTTTGGAAAAACAGTAGCGAAACACCCTGCCAGCGTCCCAAAGATCACCATTTCTTCATACAGCAATACATAATGGGCCGTGTGCGTTTTCCCTGCGAATCTGGGGATCAGTCCCACCGCCACCAGCACCGTGAACACTCCCGCCGCCGACAGCAGACCGTAGCTGGCTCCTGCTGCTATAAGCAATAATTGTCTGATCAGCATTCCCGTTCCCCTTTCGTAAAGTTACGCTTCCGGCAATTATAAACGTTTCTTCAAAAAATTTCCTTCCATACGAAATAGAATATCCCAAAAGCGAAAATCCTATACGGATAGCACTTTTTCCGTGAATGTGTTATACTACGTTTATGTGTTTTCCATTTACGCTGATTTCCGCAATGCTCCGTACCCGTCAGCGTCATTGAATTATTGGAACATAGGGCATGCCTGATGTGTGATCATTATTAGGCTGAAAAAATTAATGTGAGGTTTATAGAATATGAGTACAACAGATAATAAGGAAAATAATAAAGAAATAAAGACAGAAGCGCTTCCCGCAAAAAAAGTCTCTGCTTCCGAGACCCATCAGTTGCACGTTGTCATCCATCCGGATATCAACGGATTTGGTCGGCTGTTCGGTGGAAGGCTTTTGGAATGGATCGACGAAGTAGCCGGTGCCACCGCCAGAAGACATTGCGGCAGAGATGCCACCACCGTAGCCATCGACAACCTGTATTTCAAATCCGGTGCTTATTTGAATGATATTATCGTACTGATCGGTAAGGTCACCCACGTGGGACATACCTCTATGGAAGTACGCGTGGATACCTACCGCGAAGAGCAGGACGGCACCAGACACCCCATCAACCGGGCTTACTTCGTCATGGTAGCCATGGGCGACGATGGAAAGCCCACCCCGGTTCCCGGCCTCATCTTAGAGAACGAGGGGGAACGCATGGAGTGGGATAATGCCGTTAAGAGAAGAGAGTTAAGATTAGTTCGTAAGAAGGAAGGATTCTAAAAGTCCCCAAACCAGATGTTCAGATCCACTTCCTCATTGATGCCGTCCACAGCACCTTTTTCGGTATACTGCCATACCTTGTAGGCATACGGATAATACAGATCATCATTATAGTAAGCGAACCACTTATCATACTGTTCCAGCTGTCCCAGATCCAGCATCAGCGTAGCCATCTCCATGTTGTGGTAGATCATGGGCTTGTAGCCGGCATCCTGAACAGTCTGGCAGAACAGGGCGGTCAGGCGAGTTCTGTCTTCCACAGACAGATCGTTGGCACGTCCCTTGCCGCCGCTTACTTTCTCCACATCGTAGACAATGGGAAGTTCAACATTGTAAGGCTTTATCTTCTCTAATACCAGATTCGCCTCTTCCAACAGTTCTGCATCCGTAATCGCCTGGGAATAGAAGTAGACACCTACTTTGATGCCTGCCTGCAGAGCGCCTTTGATATTCTGTTCGAAATACTCGTCTTCCACAAGCTTCCCTTCGGTACCGTATCCTCTGAGGCCCACACGGATAAATGCGAACTCTACGCCATCCGCAGCGACTTTCGTCCAGTCGATATTGCCCTGATGCTTGGAGACGTCGATTCCCTTGTGGGATACTACCTGACCGTCCTGCATATACTGCACTTCTCCGTCCTCGAGAATATTCAGGTTCTCCAATACATAATCATTTTTCTGCAAATCCTCACGAATGGGTACGAAATTAAAGGTTCCGTTGCTCACCACGACCAGTTCATTGGGATAGTAAGGACGCAGGGTCTCTACCATGGTCGTGCCGGAGGTCAGACCATCACGGATCCCGGAGAGGATCTTGTTCTCTTCTTCATCCTCCGCCTGCTGCTTTGCTTCCGCTATCAGCGCGTCCACTTCCTCCTGCGTATAAGTTCTTGCAGTTTCTGCCGTACTCTCCGTCTGACCGCCCGCTTCCGCTGCTGCTGCCAGATCATTTGCGTTATCCTGGAACTTTCTGTCGATCCAGGAATACAGGATTCCTGCCACATATGTTACCAGCACCAGTACTAACAGACATCCGGTCATGACCAGAATCGATGCTATGGTGTTGTTTTTCTTACGCTTATTTGCTCTGCTCAGACGATCCTCACTGATGCGCCCGTTTTCATTTTGTTTTTTCATAAGTACCCCTGCTCTCCTTTTTCATACTGTCTCTCTAAACTTACAGTATTCAGCCCTATCTAATTACATTCCTTTATATAATATAATCGAATTTCCGACGGAAAGAAAGAGGAAAAATTATGTTTATGAATTCTTAATGAGTCGAGTAGACTTACACCTCACAATGTAAGCCCCTCACAGAACCGTACGTGCGG
>ERZ1504030.576-NODE-576-length-9506-cov-3.141890_pt1 | contig 9506 bp, 6 predicted proteins | sample MGYA00572247_ERZ1504030 | MGnify/ENA primary metagenome ERZ1504030 (study PRJEB39906, sample SAMEA3182110) | gut metagenome | biome: human; feature: gut; material: Stool; isolation source: human stools | place: Canada | collected 2013-04-23 ... | reverse complement strand
GTTGTAGCTGACTAATGTTCCCATGCTGGAAGTGCTCCGTTTCATCTGCAGCAATGCCGGCCTGCGCCAGAAGGTGGAAGACTATGCAGTGACCATCCTTCCTGCCGGCGGTAATGACGTGGATCTGTACCAGCGCACCTTCTCCGTGCCCCCGGGCTTCCAGTCCGCTCTCCGCACCACCGTCGGCGACGGCGGCGGCGAAGTCAGTGACGACCCCTTTGGCGGCGGTGGCGAAAGCTCCTCCGGCCTTAAACCCATGCCCTCCATCCGCAGCCTGCTGCAAAAGAGCGGCATCAGCTTCCCGGAAGGCGCCACGGCATTCCTTGTCAACGGCAATTCCTCCTTGGTCGTCCGCAACACTTCCGGCAACCTGGACCTGATCGAACAGCTCATTGAAAACACCCGCGGCGAATCCCAGCAGGTGCGCATCATGACCAAGTTCGTGGAAGTAACCCAGGAAAACACGGAAGAACTCGGCTTTGACTGGATTGTCACCCCGTTCTCCGTAAGCAATGACCGCAGCACCTTCCTGGGCGGCGGCACGAACTACGGCACCGGTTCCACTTCCGACAGCTTTACCCAGTCTCCCGGCGGCGTGACCGGCTGGCCTGTAAACAGCGGCAGCGACACCATCAACGGCCTCGTTACCGGCGGCAACCGCACGGGTGACTACGCCATCACCAAGAACTCCGTGGACAATCTGCTGAACAGCACCAACCGCTCTGAAGCCTCCCAGAAAAACGCCGCTCCCGGCATCATGTCCCTGACGGGCATTTATGACGAAGGCTCCTTCCAGATGCTGATGCGCGGCCTGTCCCAGAAAAAAGGGTCTGACGTTCTCACTGCCCCCAGCGTGACCGCCAAGTCCGGTGAAACCGCCAAGATTGAAATCATCCGCGAATTCTGGTATCCCACCGAATACGAACCGCCGGAACTCCCCAACTCCGTAGGCAGCGGCTATAGCAATGGTTACGGTTATGGGAACAACGGTAACACTCTGAACGGTCTGTTGGGCAATCAGATCCAACCCCAGATATCCAGCTTCCCTGTCACTCCCGCCACTCCCGGCGTGTTTGAAATGAAGCCCGTCGGCGTAACTCTGGAAGTGGTGCCTACCATTGGAGACAACAAGTACATCATCGACCTGAACTTCAAGCCCAGCATCGTGGAATTTGAAGGCTTCGTGAACTACGGCAGCCCGATCCAGTCCACCGGCGTTGGTTCCGACGGCAAGCCGATGTCCCTGACGCTGACGGAAAACCGCATCGAGCAGCCGATCTTCTCCAAGAGGTCCGTTGAAACGTCCCTGTTCATCTACGACGGCCATACCGTGGCAATCGGTGGTTTGATCACGGAAAACGTGCAGACGGTGGAAGACAAAGTGCCGATCTTCGGTGACCTGCCTCTCATCGGCCGCTTCTTCCGCAGCAACTCCGACAACCACATCAAGAAGAATCTGATGATCTTCGTAACGGGACAGATCATTGACGCCACGGGCCAGCCCGTACGCGGCAATGCCCTTCCCACTGCGACCGCTCCGGAAAGCGCCCTTCCCGCCTCCGAAGGCCTGCTGCCTCCCATGTAGGCTGCGTGCATAACGTCCATATTGGAGCGGGTGAAAGGGTAACCCTTTCACCCGCTCTTTATATCCCAGAAGCGCCTTACTTTCCCTTCCCCCCATGAAAACCCTGATTGTTACCGGAGGAATAGCCACCGGGAAATCTACATTCATCCGTCTGCTGATGGAGGCGGGAGGCGCGCGCCTGCGCCTGTTTGACTGTGATGCGGAGGCGGGCAGATTGCTGGATGGCGGTACGCTGAAAGCCCCCCTCTCCAGCGTCTTCGGCCCAGCCAGCGTAGACTCCTCCGGAAAGGCTGACAGGCATTTTCTGCGGGAGCTTGTTTTCCGGAATCCGGAAAGCCGCAGAACGCTGGAAGGGATCATTCACCCCCTGCTGCATCAAGAATGTCTTGCGCAAATGCTGGCGGCGCGTCAGAATACGGAGGTGGACGGGTTTGTCATTGACGTGCCCCTGTTTTTTGAAACTTCGGCGCGCTATTGCCAAGATGCCGTGTGCGTGGTGGCTGTTTCCAGGGGAACGCAGAAAACCCGCCTGGCTATCAGGAATGGATTCCGGGAGGATATGATTGAAGCCATTCTGGCGGCCCAGCGGCCTATCATGGAAAAAGTGGCTGCGGCCGACTTCGTCATCTGGAATGAAGGCCCCCCGGACCTGCTCCGCCAGCAAACCCAAAGACTTTACCAACATTTTTTCATGACTGAAGAACTCGACAACACCCCTTCCCCCGCCGGAGATATTCCGCAGGAAACCCTCCCCAAGCCCCTGCCCGCGCCGGAAGAAACCGCCGGGGAACAGCCGGCTGCCGCTCCGGAGGAAAATAGTGGAAACGCAGTCCGGGAGGAGGAGGAAGCAGCCCCTGTTCTGGAGCAGATTGACATCAATGAACTGCGGAAACGCCCCCTGAACGATCTTCAGGAAATGGCGGAAGGGCTGCCCATCCGGAACGCGGCCTCCCTCACCAAGTCCCAGCTGGTTTTTGAATTGGGGAAACAGCTTCTGGCAAAGGGCCATGAAGTCGTAGTTTCCGGGGTCATGGAACAAGCCAAGGATAATTACGCCATGCTGAGGGATCCGGTGAAAAGTTTCCGCACCTCTCCGGATGATATTTATCTGGGCGGCAATCTCATCAAACCCCTGCATCTCCGCGTAGGCCAGCAGATCAAGGTCAGGCTGCGCAAATTGCGGCCTCATGACAAGTACCTTTCTGCAGCCTCCGTCATCAGCGTGGAGGACATCCCTGCGGAAGACTACCGGGCGCGCAGCGATTTTGAACGCCTCACCCCCCTCTTCCCCAAGGAACGCCTGCTTCTGGAAAACAAGGGGGTCAATTCCGCCGCCATGCGCGTACTGGACCTCATGACGCCCTTCGGCAAAGGGCAGCGCGGCCTGATTGTGGCCCCCCCGCGCGGAGGAAAAACCGTTCTTCTGAAAACAATCGCCCGTTCCATCAGGGCCAATTATCCGGAAGTGGAACTGATTGTGCTGTTGCTGGACGAACGTCGGGAGGAAGTAACGGATTTTGAAGAAACCGTGGATGCTCCGGTATTCGCCTCCACTTTTGACGAACCTTCCCGGCGCCATGCCCAGGTTTCCGATCTGGTTATCGAACGGGCCAAACGCCTGGTGGAAATGGGCAGAGACGTCGTCATCCTGCTGGATTCCCTCACCAGGCTGGCCCGCGGCTACAATGCCAACCAGACGGGAGGACGCATCATGTCCGGCGGCCTGGGGTCCAATGCATTGGAAAAACCGCGCAAATTCTTTTCCGCGGCGCGCAATGTGGAAGAAGGAGGCAGCCTGACCATCATCGCCACATGCCTGGTAGACACGGAATCAAGAATGGACGAAGTGATTTTTGAAGAATTCAAGGGAACGGGCAATCTGGAAATCCGCCTGGACCGGGAACTTTCCGAACGGCGCATTTATCCGGCCATTTCCCTTTCCCAGAGCGGCACCCGCAATGACGACAGGCTGTATAACGAACAGGAATTCGTCAAAATCATGCAATTGCGCCGCCAGCTCGCCATGAAACCGGGATGGGAAGGCCTTCAGGCTCTCCTGCAAAATATCTCCAAGACACAGAATAACGCGGAACTTCTGCTGACGGGGCTGCGGTAAGATTTTCTGCCCGGCCTGTTTTTCCCCCGTCCTCCGTTCCGCCCGCCGGCACGGAGGTTTTTTTATCAGGATATCTTCCGCTGTTCCAAGATTCCGCGGCAGCATCCGGATATCGGGATGGGGGCATCCTCCCATAAACAGGGGGAGGAAGAGAGTTCCCTTTCGTCACATGTCCAGCTTCACCCGGAAAATACGCATGGAGTTGCCCACCGCAAGCAGGCAGACGCCCACATCCGCCATCACGGCGGCCCACATCCCCGCCAGCCCCAGAATACCCAGCACCATGACCAGAATTTTGACGCCCAAAATAAGAACGATGTTCTGCACAATGATGCGCTCTGTGGCTTGGGAAAGCATCATCCCCAGCGGAACGGCCAAAGGATCTCCCTTCATCACCACTACATCAGCCGCCTGAAGAGCCGTATCGGACCCTACACCGCCCATGGCAATGCCGATGTCGGCAGCAGCGAGGGAAGGGGCGTCATTCATACCGTCCCCCACAAAGGCAAGCAGCCCCGTTTCAGGTTTCAGCCGGCGCAGATGCTCCAGCTTGCCGGCAGGCATCAGCCCGCAGAATACCCCGTCCATCCCCAGCTTAAGCCCCACTTCCGTTCCGGCGGAAGAAGAATCCCCCGTCAGCATGACCAGGTTGGAAACGCCCAGTTCCCTCAATTTCCGCACCGCACGCTCCGCTCCCGGCTTGACGCGGTCAGACAGGCGGAGGCATCCCAGAAGTATGCCGTCCAACGCCGCATAAACGGTCACGCCATGGTCTTCTCCCTCCTCCGTCCTTACGCCGGCCTCTTGAAGAAAAGACTTTTTCCCCACCAGAACCGGTCTCCCTTCCACGCGGGCTGAAACGCCGCCGCCCGTCACCTCTACCAGTTCCGCCACGCGGTCCGGAAACAGAGTCCCTTCATATGCCTTCACAATGGAACGCCCCAGCGGATGGGAGGCAGAGAGTTCCGCATGGGCCGCCCAGTACAGCAGTTCCTCCGGGGAAACGCCGTCACGGGGAAGCACTTCATCCACGGAAAAAACGCCTTCCGTCAAGGTTCCGGTTTTGTCAAACACCACCGTCTTCACCTTCCGCAGGGCATCCAGATAGTTGCTCCCTTTCAGCAAAATCCCCTGCCGCGCCGCTCTCCCTATTCCGGCAAAAAAGCCCAGCGGGATGGACAGTACCAGCGCGCAGGGGCAGGAAATCACCAGCAGGACCAGGGCGCGGAACAGACCGTCCGCCCAGCTTCCGCCCGTCACAAGGGGATAAAGCAAAAATACCAGAGCGGCTATGGAAATCACCAGCGGCGTATAAATGCGGGAAAATGAGGACAGCCTCCCCTCCAGAGGGGATTTGCGGCCTGATGCGGCTTCCACCAGTTCCTGGACCCGCGCCAGGGCGGAATGCCGCCAGTCCCGCTCCGTACGCACTTCCAGCACACCCTGCCCGTTGATGTACCCCGCCAGCACGGGGCTTCCGGATCCGGCTTCCACCGGCAGGGATTCCCCGGTCATGGCGGAGGTATCCAGCACGGAGAAACCTCCCGTTACCACACCGTCCAACGGAACGCGTTCGCCGGGGCGCACTTCAATCAGGGAGCCGGGCAGAACCTCGGAAGGAGGAACGTCATCTACGGCTCCGGCTTTTTTCACATGGACGGCCTCAGGCCTCAGACTCATCAGTTCGCTTACGGACCGACGGGAGCTGCCCACCGCACGTTCCTGAAGGTACTCTCCCACGCGGTAGAACAGCATCACCCCCACCGCCTCGGAATAATCCCCCAGGAACATCGCCCCCAGGGAAGCAATACTCATCAGAAAATTTTCATTGATGGCGCGGCCGCGCATCATCCCCAGAAAGGCGGCCTTCAGTACATCCCAGCCTATCAGCAGGTAGGAGCCCACGTAGGCGGCCATACCGGCCAGGGAATCGCCGCCCGCCGCCAGCGCACTGATGAACAGGGCAATGCCCAGCACGGCGGGAACAGGCCCGATGGCGTCTCCGGAGCAGCAACAGCTTCCAGAACCGCAGCTTCCGGAACAACAGGAAGCACCTTCCGGAAAATGTTCGTGGGAATGTTCCGTGCTCATGACCTGTTCCGCTTGTACGCCTGCCTCTCCGGCATGGCAAGCCCTATATTAGCCCAAACTAACAAAAAGTCTGCGTTGATTTCTGATTCTTAAACCGTTCCAAAATCCCCATCCCCATGAATTCATCCATCGCCATGGCTCCCGCTCCCAGCAACCCCGCCTCCGCTCCAAATCTGGCAGGCAGAATTTTCAAATCCTCCATCAGGAGAGGAAACAACTGTTTCCTGAGGTTCTCCAGCAGTGGCTTCATCAACAAATCCCCTGCCTTGGCCACACCGCCCCCGATGATGAAGGCGTCCGGCACCAGCGTATACATCAGGTTCATGATCAGGCAGCCCAGCATTTCCGCCGTATCTTCCCATAATTGAAGGGCTATAGGACATCCGGACCGGGCAGCCTCGTCCAGATGCCTGGGCGTGCATTCATCCACCGTCTTGATGATTCCCGCCCCGGCATACCGTTTAACCGCCTCCGCCGCCAGTTCGTTGTTGCCGATGTATTCCTCAATGGCTCCCCGGCTGCCGAACGGTCCCGTTTTCCCCTGGTAATGAATGCTGGTCTGGCCCAGTTCCGCAGCGGAAAGCCGCCTTCCCCGCAGCATGCGGTCATGCACCACGATTCCCCCGCCTATCCCCGTTCCCATCGTCAGGCACACCAGGCTGGACATGCCGCGCCCGGCGCCCATCTTCCATTCCGCATAAGCCATGCAGTTGGCGTCATTATCCAGCACGACGGGGAGGCCCAGGGCCTGCTCCATCATCTCTTTCACCGGAATTTCCCTATCCCAGACCCTCACATTGGTAAGCTGGTAAAGCACTCCCCGCTGGTAATCACACCATCCCGGCATTCCCATGCCCATCACACAGGCGGAGGGGAATTGTCCGCGCAGGGTGCGGGCGGACGCAATCATGGCATCAATGATTGCCTGCGGGCTTTCGAACATGGCAGTAGGGATGCGGTCGGCCGTCGCCAGAATACGCTCCCCCGCCGTTACGCCCATTTTGATGCTCGTGCCGCCGAAATCAACGGCCAAGGCACAGGGTTCTGAAAAGCTCATAGTCCATACTTATGCCACCCATTCTCCGGAATCAACGTAAAAACGCATTCATCCCCACCCCTTTCCGCGGCATGGCGCACTTACCGTATAAAACACAATAAGAATCTTCCAGAAAGAGCTTGCCAGAACCGCGCCGCCCGGTCCATGATAACCTCCGTAATGATGGAAATGCCCGGTTCGGACGAATGGTTCATGCGCCAAGCCATGAAAGAATCCAGAAAGGCCCTCGTGAAAGGGGAAGTGCCTGTTGGAGCCATTGTGGTGAAGGATGGCCGCGTGATCGGCCGGGGCTGGAACCAGGTGGAGACGCTCAAGGATGCTACGGCCCATGCGGAGATGATTGCCCTGACGGCGGCCCAGGAGGCTTTGGGCGACTGGCGGCTGGAAGGCTGCACCCTGTATGTCACCAAGGAGCCGTGCCCCATGTGCGCAGGAGCTATCGTCCACTGCCGTCCGGACCGCGTCGTTTTCGGCTGCCCGGATGCAAAAACCGGGGCTGCGGGGGGCTGGATCAATCTGCTGGATTCCAATCCGCCCCTGAACCATAAGTGCGAGGTGCGTCCCGGCGTACTGGGAGACGAGTGCCTGCTTCATCTCCAGGAGTTTTTCCGTGCGGCGCGTCTGGCGGCAAAAGAACGGAAAAAATTGTCTGCGCGTCTTTCTTCCCCTCCGGATGAAAACGGGGAATGAAGTCCGGAATAAAACACTTTGCATTTGCCAAAGCAGCAGAGTCACGGCAAGCTAGCGGGACTATGGAACGCCGGAACGACAATGAGACTGCGGAAGGAACGGAACGCAAACCGTCGTGGATCAAGGTTCGTCTGCCCAACGGCCGGGAATTCTGGGACGTCAAGCAGCTTGTGGAAGGCAAAAACCTCTTCACCGTCTGTGAAGAAGCACACTGCCCCAACCGTTATGAATGTTGGAACCAGGGTACGGCCACGTTCATGATTGCCGGAGAACGGTGCACGCGCGCCTGCGGATTCTGCGCCACCCGCACGGCCAAGCCCGGCCCGCTGGATCCTGAAGAATCGCAGCACGTGGCGGAAGCCGTCGTGCACATGAAGCTGCGCCACGCCGTAATTACCATGGTCACCCGGGATGATTTGCCGGACGGCGCCGCCGCGCATTTCGCCCAGGTAATTAGGGCCGTCAGAAAAGCCAGCCCTTCCACGATCATTGAAGTGCTTGCCTCGGACTTGAATGAGAAGCCCTCCTCCATCCAGACGCTGATGGCGGCCCGTCCGCATATTTTCGGACACAATCTGGAGACGGTGGAACGCCTCACGCCCATTGTCCGCTTCCGCGCCCAGTACCGGCGGTCCCTGCGCGTTCTCCGGATGGCTCTGGAGTGCGTGGACGGCAAAGTGTCTACCAAGAGCGGCATCATGCTGGGCCTGGGGGAAACGGAAGAAGAGCTTTTCCGCTCCATGGACGATTTGCTGGAGCACGGCGTCACGGTCCTGACGTTGGGGCAATACCTGCGCCCCTCCCGCAACCATCTTCCGGTGGTCAAATACGTCCATCCGGATGATTTCGCCCGGTATGAGGAAGTTGCGCGCTCCAAAGGCTTAAGGCACGTGGCATCCGGGCCGTTGGTCCGCAGCTCCTACCACGCCGCCAATTTCACCCCGGAAGCGGATGTTCTGGAAGCCATTAATGAAGACCTGAGAAAGGCTGGCGAACTTTAGAATAAATCTTGATTTTTTATCCCTCCCCTTTTACCATCCGGGCAATTCCACGTCATTGAAAATCTCATGAGCAAAACATGTTCCTTCATCAAGGCAGGAGCCATTCTGGGCGGCACGGTCATCGTGACGGCGGCTGTCGCCCCCCTGTTCCTGCCGAACCAGAATGTCAAGCCACTGACGTCCGCCCAGGCGGCGGAAATTACCGCACAGACCATGAATTCCAAATGTGCGGACTGCCACAAGCCCGGCACTCACATTTCCGAACTGGTCAATACTCTTTCCGGAGGCCTGCTGGCGCGCCATATCAGGGACGGGCAGCGCAGCTACAATATGGAAGAACCTCCCACTGCCGTTACCCTTTCCAAGCTGGAACATGTGCTTCAAATCAATTCCATGCCCCCCACTTCCTACACCATGGTGCACTGGGGCAGCACGCTCACTCTCCGGGAGAAAAACGCCATGCTCCAGTGGATCAAGGATGAGCGCCTGAAAATTTTCGGCGATATGGTAGGAGAGGAATACGCCCTTTCCCCTCTTGCCCCCATTCCGGACGCCCTCCCCACGGATCCGGCCAAAGTTGCCCTGGGCTACAAGCTTTTTCATGACGTGCGCCTTTCCACGGACAATACCGTCTCCTGCGCTTCCTGTCATTCCCTGGAAAAAGCCGGGACGGACAACCTGCCCACTTCCACTGGAGTCCGCAGCCAGAAAGGCGGCATCAATGCCCCCACCGTTTTCAATGCCGCTTTCCATGCCAAGCAATTTTGGGACGGACGCGCAGCCAACCTCCAGGAACAGGCCGGCGGACCACCCCTGAATCCGGTGGAAATGGGGTACGAACATCCGGATGACTGGAAGAAGATCGCTGCCAAACTGGACCAAGACACCGCTTTTGCCGCAGAATTCAAAAAGGTTTACCCCCAGGGATTCACCGGAGAGACCATCACGAATGCCATCGCGGAATAT
>ERZ1504030.570-NODE-570-length-9535-cov-5.170359_pt1 | contig 9535 bp, 8 predicted proteins | sample MGYA00572247_ERZ1504030 | MGnify/ENA primary metagenome ERZ1504030 (study PRJEB39906, sample SAMEA3182110) | gut metagenome | biome: human; feature: gut; material: Stool; isolation source: human stools | place: Canada | collected 2013-04-23 ... | reverse complement strand
CTGCATTCTGGTACAATCTATGTGTATAAAAGGAACTTCTCATAATTGCACCTTATCGGAAGTTGAAAGGAGGGGCACTGTGAGCGAACTTATGACGAAACACGAGATGACTGAGGAAGATATCAAGTTACAGTATATTACTCCAGCGATTGAGAGCGCAGGCTGGGATAAACTTAAGCAAATTAAAATGGAGTACAACTTCACGGACGGTCGTGTCATCGTCCGCGGAAATGTCACAGCCAGGGGAAAGAGAAAGCGCACAGACTATCTGCTTTACTACAAGCCCAATATTCCTTTGGCTATCGTCGAGGCAAAGGATAACAGACACAGTGTCGGAGCCGGAATGCAACAGGCCATCGAATATGCCGAGGTGCTGGACATCCCGTTTGTGTACAGCTCAAATGGCGACGGTTTCTTGGAACACGATATGAAATCCGGCAAAGAGCGTGAATTGATGTTGGAGCAGTTTCCCTCGCCGCATGATCTCTGGCAGCGGCACATCGGCGACGAGCATTTCACGCCGGAGCAGGAACAACTTATTACCGAGCCGTACTATTTCCAGCTGGGTGATAAGACCCCTCGCTACTATCAGCGCATCGCCATCAACCGCACCGTTGATGCGGTTGCCCGTGGGCAAGACCGCATTCTCCTCGTTATGGCGACCGGCACTGGCAAGACTTATACTGCGTTCCAGATTATTCATCGCCTTTGGAAATCCGGCCGAAAGAAAAAGATCCTGTTCCTTGCTGACCGCAACATTCTTGTCGACCAGACCATGCAACAGGACTTCAAGCCTTTTGCAAAGGTCATGACGAAAATCGAGGGCAAAAAGCTGGACAGCTCCTATGAGTTGTATCTGTCCCTTTATCAGCAGTTGGCCGGTGATGAGAATGAAGAGCCGTTCCGTGCATTCCAGCCGGATTTCTTCGACCTTATTGTCATCGATGAGTGTCACCGTGGCAGTGCCAAGGAGGATTCCCGCTGGCGCAGAATACTCGAATACTTCCACAGCGCCACCCAGATCGGCATGACGGCTACGCCGAAGGAAACGAAAGAGGTATCCAATATCTCTTACTTCGGCGAACCCATCTATACATACAGTCTGAAGCAAGGTATCGACGACGGTTTCCTTGCGCCGTACAAAGTTCTCCGTGTCGGTCTGGACAAAGATCTGGAAGGCTGGCGTCCCACAGCGGGACAGCGGGATATCTACGGCTATGAGATTGATGACCGTGAGTACAATACCAAGGACTACGACAAGAACCTCATCATTGATGAGCGTACCAATGCCGTTGCAAAACGTATTACTCGCTTTTTGAAGGAGAACGACCGCTTTGCCAAGACCATCGTATTCTGTGTGGATATAGACCATGCAGAGCGTATGCGGCAGGCGCTCGTGAATGAGAACAGCGACCTTGTGGCGGAGAACGCCAAGTATGTCATGCGCATTACCGGCGACAACGCTGAGGGCAAGGCGCAGCTCGACTACTTCATCGCAGAGGATAGCAAATATCCCGTGATCGTTACGACTTCCAAACTGATGACAACTGGCGTGGACTGCAAAACATGCCGGCTCATCGTTTTGGACAACAACATAAACTCCATGACCGAGTTCAAACAGATCATCGGTCGTGGTACACGACTCAAGCCCGATTATGGCAAAGAGTATTTCACCATTATGGATTTCCGCAACGCCTGCCGACTTTTCGCAGACCCGGAATTCGATGGAGACCCGATCTCTATCATTGATGATGACGATGATCCCGGCGAAGAGCCGACCATCGATCCGCCGAAGCCGCCCGCCCCGACTCCCGGTCCCTGCGGGGACACCGATGATCCGCCTGAAAAGAAGCATAAATACCGGGTGCGTGGTGTCGAGGTCACGATTTTGAACGAGCGAGTCCAATACTACGACAAGGACGGTAAGCTCATCACGGAAAGCGTGACGGATTACTCCAAGAAGAACATTCTCGGTGAGTATGCCACCCTGGATTCGTTCCTCCGTGCCTGGAACTCCGAGGAGAAGAAACAGGCAATTATTGATGAACTTCAGGAGCGTGGCGTTCTGCTAGAGGCGCTGCGCGAGGCATCAGGCAATAAGGACATCGACGATTTTGACCTAATCTGCCACATTGCCTACGACAAGGCACCGCTGACGAAGGCAGAGCGGGCAAACAATGTCCGCAAGCGTGGATACCTCTACAAGTATTCCGGCTTGGCACAGGAAGTTCTGAGTGCGCTGTTGGACAAATACATGAACGAGGGCATTCAGGACATCGAGAACCTCGAAATCCTGTCCAATGACCCGTTCCGCAAATTCGGCACCCCCATGAAGATTGCAAAGCTGTTCGGCGGCAAAAACGGATACATTCAAGCCATCCGTGATTTGCAGAAGGAAATCTACGCTGCGTAAGGAGATATAAGCTATGAGTTTAAATAACCTGGTAAAACGACTGCAGGACATCATGCGCAATGACGCAGGCATCAACGGCGATGCCCAGCGTATCGAGCAGATGGTTTGGATTCTCTTTCTGAAGGTGTATGACGCCAAGGAAGAGATATGGGAGTTTTACGACGAGAATTACACCTCCATCATCCCTGAGGAGCTGCGCTGGCGCAATTGGGCCGTAGACCACAAGGATGGCAAGGCTTTCACCGGCGATGCGCTTCTGGACTTCGTGAACGGAAAGCTGTTCCCGACCCTCAAGGCCATCGCAATCGATGAGAATACACCCATGAGCCAGATCATCGTCCGCACCGCCTTCGAGGACAACAATAACTACATGAAGGACGGCATCCTGCTCCGCCAGGTTATCAATGTCATTGACGAGATCGACTTTGAAGAGTACGAGGACCGTCACGCCTTCGGCGAGATCTACGAAACGATTCTCCGCAGTTTGCAGAGCGCCGGTAACTCCGGTGAATTCTATACGCCCCGTGCGGTCACGGACTTCATGGTGCAGATGATCAAGCCGAAGCTCGGCGAGTCCATTGCGGACTTCGCCTGCGGTACAGGCGGCTTTCTTACCTCTGCGCTGAAGGTGCTGGACGCCCAGGTGCAGACTGTCGAGGACAGAACGGTTTACAGCAACTCCATCTACGGTATCGAAAAGAAGGCGCTGCCATTCCTTCTGTGCGCCACAAATATGCTGCTCCACGACATCGACAATCCTCGCATCATCCACGGCAACAGTTTGGAAAAGAATGTGCGTGAGTACAAGGAGAGCGACCGCTTCGATGTCATTCTGATGAATCCTCCTTATGGCGGCAACGAAAAAGAGGGCGTGAAACAGAATTTCCCGGCTGACCTTCGTAGCAGCGAAACCGCAGACCTCTTTATGTCTGTCATCATGTATCGGCTGAAGCAGAACGGGCGGTGCGCCATTATTCTGCCGGACGGCTTCCTGTTCGGCACGGATAACGCAAAAATGGCGATCAAGGAAAAACTGCTGTCCGAGTTCAATCTCCATACGGTCATCCGTATGCCGCACAGCGTGTTTGCGCCGTACACCTCTATCACAACAAACATCCTTTTCTTCGACCGGACGCATCCCACGACGGAGACCTGGTTCTATCGTCTGGATATGCCGGAGGGATACAAGAACTTCTCCAAAACGAAGCCCATGAAGCTGGAGCACTTCGCCCCGACTGTTGAGTGGTGGGACAACCGTGAGGAAATCACTATCGACGGCTTCGACAAGGCGAAGAAGTACACCGTCGAGGAACTGAAAGCACGGAGCTATAACATTGACCTTTGCGGCTATCCTCACGAAGAGGAGGAGATCCTGCCGCCAAAAGAACTGATTCAGCAGTACCAGGAAAAGCGGGCCAGCTTGAACGCTGACATCGACCGCATCCTTGCCCAGATCACCGACATCCTTGGCATCGACATTACGGAGGAGGGCGACGAATGACTGCGCAGCAACTGAAAAACTCAATTCTCCAGATGGCTGTTCAAGGCAAGCTCGTGCCGCAGGACACGAATGACGAGCCCGCCAGCGTTCTGCTGGAACGCATCCGTACGGAGAAGGAGCGGCTCATCAAAGAAAAGAAAATCAAGCGTGAAAAGAACCCCTCCGTCATTTTCAAAGGTGCCGATAATACTCCTTATGAGAAAATCGGCGATGAAGTGCGGTCGCTGGCGGATGAGGTACCGTTTGACATCCCCGATTCGTGGGAGTGGGTGCGTATTCGCTCCTTGGGAGAGATTGTGCGCGGTAGCGGCATAAAGCGGAACGAAACAGTTCAACAGGGTCTCCCGTGCGTCCGCTACGGTGAGCTCTATACAACCTATCAGACATCGTTCACTTCAGCTGTTTCATTTATTGCCCCTGATCTCTACGAGAAATGTAAGCATTTTTCGTATGGCGATGTGCTCATGACTCTTACCGGCGAGAATAAGCCGGATATAGTCCAGCAGCTTTTCTTGTCCGTCCATCCTGATACCCCCGTCAGATTGATTTTTTCCATGATACCATATCTGGGAGTATGGAGCCAGAGAAACCGGCGATTTTCTGCTGGTAAATTCTACGCATTTAGAGCGGCACTATGGCGGGGATAGGATAAAACACTCACATACCCCGCCGACTATGCGGGAAAAACCTTGAAATATAGGGCTTTTTAAGGCCCTAAATGCGTAGGTTGGTGCTTTGTTGCGATATGCTCCACGGTTACGGTGTATTGTTCATATTCTGTTTTCGGGAATCTTTATGAAATCTTCAAAATTGCCCGGTATGCTATCCGTAAAATCAAAGAAAGGACTTGATTATATGGATATGATTTTGAAAACGACTGACCTCTGCAAAAATTTCAAGGGGCAAATGGCGGTAAACAATGTGTCACTGAACATCCGGCGCAACTCGGTTTATGGTCTGCTGGGGCCGAATGGGGCTGGCAAATCCACGATCTTAAAAATGCTCACCGGCATTTTGCGCCCCACATCGGGAAGCATCGAGTTTGACGGCCACCCGTGGAAGCGGAATGATCTGGAGCATATCGGTGCTTTGATTGAGATGCCCCCGCTTTACGAAAATCTGACTGCATACGAAAATCTCAAAGTCAGAACTACATTGCTCGGCCTGGACGATGCACGAATTAACGAGGTATTGCAAATTGTCCAGCTCACGAATACCGGCAAGAAACGGGCCGGGCAGTTTTCTCTTGGTATGAAGCAGCGGCTTGGTATTGCTATTGCATTGCTGAACAGTCCCCAGCTTTTGATTCTGGATGAACCGACTAACGGCCTTGACCCTTTAGGGATTGAGGAACTTCGAGAGTTAATTCGCTCTTTTCCCTGCAAAGGGATTACAGTTATTTTGTCCAGCCATATTCTGTCAGAAGTCCAGCAGATTGCAGATCATGTGGGTATCATTGCTGGCGGCGTCCTTGGATATGAGGGAGAGCTTCGCGCCGGTGAAGATTTGGAACAACTCTTTATGGATGTTATTCGCAGAAATGGTAAGGAGGGATATTAAATGGAGATGGCATATATTCAGGCAGAGAACCTAAAGCATAAGAGAACTTTCACAAAAACGCTGATCGTTCTGGCCCCGTTTGTAACTGCGCTTATGAACTTTTTTGCCCCTCTTTGGTTCCAGCTCAATTCTTATAATTGGTGGTATATCCTGCTTTATCCTGGATTCCTTACGCTCACCTGTGCCTTGATTGAACAGCGGGATAATGGCAAACTAAAATATCGTGCCGTTGCTTCATTGCCTGTTTCGCAGAACAAAGTCTGGAAAGCAAAAATTGGAGTGGCCGGTATTTACTCCTGTGTGGGGAATTTCATTTTCCTGGCGCTAAATCTGTTGGGCGGTTTTGCAATATTAGTTATCAACGAAATTCCCCTGACAATCGGAATTTGGCAGGCTGCGGCCGGAACAGCTTGTATTGTCATTGCAAGCCTATGGGAAGTTCCGCTGTGCTTATGGTTATCAAAAAAAGTTGGTATCTTTGTCACGGTTATTCTTAATGCCGGACTTGGAAGCGTTTTAGGGATTTTCACGGCTACAACCTCTTTGTGGATGATCTGCCCGTATAGCTGGGTGCCGCATCTTATGATTTCCGTGTTAGGTATTTTGCCTAATGGTGAGCCGGTTGCAGATCAGAGTACGGCAATGGCATTTTGGATGATTATACTTGTATTGGTCATTTCGCTGGCCTGGTTTGCGGCGCTGTCATTTTTAACTGCAAGATGGTTTGAGAAAAAGGAGGTGGGGTAACTATGGTATCTGTGGTTCGTTGCTGGAAAGCAGAATATCAGAAGTGTAAACATAGCATTTTGCTCTATATGCACAGCATGATTCCGATTATATGTGCGGCGATTTTTGCGGGTTACTATCATATATCCAGATGGGAACTGGCAACCAAAATCAGTGCCTATCTGGAAGTGCTGGCCGTTGCGTTCCCGTTTCTGATCGGCATTATTGTGGGCCTGGTTGTTCAGATCGAAAATCAGGCCGGGCATTATCAGCTTTTGTTGGGAACAATCCCATCTCGCATGGCAACGTATATTGGTAAACTTGGTTTTCTGATGATCTGTGCTTTTGGCGCAACATTTTTAGCGTTAGGAACATTCGCTGCACTATATAGGGATGCTCCGGCAAGCCTTTACCTGAAAGCAGGGATTCTATTGTTGATTACCATGCTTCCCATTTACCTGATTCATTTGTTTGTGGGAATGAGCTTCGGAAAAGGTGCATCTATGGGATTGGGAATTGCAGGGAGTTTAATAGCTGCCCTTATGATAACAGGGCTTGGTGACGCTACATGGAAATATATTCCCTGGGCCTGGGGCGTTCGTGCTATGGATTACACTGTGCTTGCATGGGATAGCCCCCAACTGTATGCACAGGTAAAAACCGATTTTTTCAGCGGTATGATTATTTCTGTATGCTGCACTGTTTGTCTGCTGATTGCCAGTTTGGTTTGGTTTCATGGTTGGGAGGGAGGTAAAAACAGTGAATAAAAAGTGCCTGTTTGCCGTGGTAATTGTGCTTGTAAGTCTTATATGCTTATCGGCCTGCGGTGCGCTCCGCGATACCGCCGATAAAAATAAGGCGTTAAATGAATCTCTGCCGTATTATGAGCTGAACGCCGCAAACTATGATGAAATTTCATATAACGGCCTGACATATACCATAACGGATGAATGTCTTGAAATGTCAGAACTGCAAGAAGAAATCGGGCAGGTATCGAAACGCTTCAAAAATGTGGGGGGGGAAGATTTCAGTTTCGGCTACGTTTACAGTATTGTGGATGTGGATATAAGCAATGCCGTAGCTGTAAATATCAACAATGAATATCGGAAAGCTGACATTAAAAATAATGATGAGTAACCTCGACAATGTGGTATAATGGGGCGGGAGGTGATTTTTTGACCCACTTACTTGTAGTTGACGATGAAGTTTCTATCTTGGAATTGATTAAGAACAGTTTGGGGAAAGATGGATATTTGATAACAGTCTGTCAAAATGCGGATGATGTAGACATCAAAAAGCTGCATTTCTATGACCTCATTCTTTTGGATGTGATGATGCCTGGCACAGACGGGTTTGAGTTTTGCAAACAGATCAGGAATATGGTAGACTGCCCGATTCTCTTTCTGACCGCAAAGACATTAGAGGAAGATATATTGTTTGGATTGGGCATCGGTGCGGATGATTATATTACGAAACCTTTTCGTATTCAGGAGCTTCGCGCCCGTGTCGCGGCACATTTACGCAGAGAAAAAAGGGAGCATCACAGCACACTTTCATTTGAGCCTGATATAAGATTTGACCTTTCCGCAAAGGTACTGTATGTTTCAGAACAGCCGGTTCCCCTTACCAAAAGCGAGTATTCAATCTGTGAATACCTTGCGAAAAACCGGGGACAGGTTTTTACAAAAGAACAAATCTATGAAGCCGTTTTCGGGTTTGATGGAATAGGCGATAACTCTACGATCTCAACGCATATAAAAAATATTCGTGCGAAATTGGAGCATTTCAAAATAAGTCCGATCAGCACCGTATGGGGGATAGGATATAAATGGGAGTGAAAAAGAAACCTACATTGAAAATATTGTTTCGCCAGTTTGCTATCTCCCTCATTGTCATGCTGGTAGCGGCAATTATTGTCCCTTTTGGTTTGGAGGGACTTGCTGTAAATGCTGGATTAGCTACAAGAGCAAATCTAAGTGAATTGCAGGTAAAAGAGATCATTCCAACGCTGACGATTGCCCCGGATATTACAAAGGTTGTGATTCCACAGGGATGCGGCTACTTAATTCTGGACAAGAACTTTAATGAGCTTTACAGCAATATGGACGATGATGAAAAAGAAATTGCCCTGCTGTACGCAAAGGGAGAATATATTGAATATGCTACGGGGAGGCAGTTTGCACTTGTTGTCCGGGAAAACGAATTTTGCGTTTTAAGGTATTATATTGGTTCTCAATTTACAGTGTCATGGCTACCGGAATATTTTCCATCTCCTGACACGCTTGCGTTTATCCTGATGGCTGTAAATTCGCTGCTGGTCATTATCATACTGACCGCCAGATTTGCTAAGAACCTGCGTACACAACTGACCCCGCTTTTTGAAGCAACTGCGGAGGTTTCAAAGCAAAACCTTGATTTTGAAGTAGGACACGCCAAAATCAAAGAGTTTGAAGATGTCCTTGCATCTTTTTCAGATATGAAAGATAATCTGAAAATTTCGTTAGAACGGCAATGGAAAACCGAACAGACACAGAAAGAGCAAATCGCCGCGCTTGCCCATGATTTGAAAACGCCTCTGACGGTTATTCAAGGAAATGCTGATTTACTCACAGAAACAAATCTTGATGATGAGCAACGATTATACGCTGGTTACGTCGTGGAAAGCTCCGGCCAGATGCAGTCATATATTCAAACCCTGATTGATATATCACGGGCGGCGGTTGGTTATCAGCTCCATATTGAAAGTATAGACTTGCCAGCGTTCATGCAGCACTTGTTCGGTTATATGGAATCACTATGCCGGACAAAAGAAATCCGGCTGCAAATGAATACTGTTTCACTCCCTCAAATGCTGAAATTTGATAGGGTGCTGATAGAACGTGCCATTATGAATGTTATCAGTAATGGGCTGGACTACTCCCCGCAAGGCGGAACGCTTTATGTGGATGTTCAGAGTAACAACGGTTTCGTGGAAATTTCAGTCACAGACGAGGGAACGGGGTTTTCTAAAGAGGCATTATGCCACGCACAGGAACGGTTCTATATGGGCGATCAAAGCCGCAATTCAAAGTTACACTTTGGTATGGGTCTATATATTACAAATTCGATTATGGAACAACATAATGGTCAGCTTATTTTAGAAAATTCAAAAGAAACCGGCGGCGCAAAGGTTACTATGAAACTTCCTTGCTGATTTTCCGATAGTGTAATGGACGTCTTTTATGTCCGTCCATTTTTCAAATCTTTATGGAATCTTCAAAAATTCCTCTTATCATGTATCTAAGGCAACACCGCATGAAAAGATGAGCCATCAACGGTTGAATATGATATAGTAT
>ERZ1504030.557-NODE-557-length-9704-cov-3.577158_pt1 | contig 9704 bp, 6 predicted proteins | sample MGYA00572247_ERZ1504030 | MGnify/ENA primary metagenome ERZ1504030 (study PRJEB39906, sample SAMEA3182110) | gut metagenome | biome: human; feature: gut; material: Stool; isolation source: human stools | place: Canada | collected 2013-04-23 ... | reverse complement strand
TGAGGGAGCGCCTGACAGAGACAGACCGCTATTTTTTTGTGCCCTGTTCGGAAGCAGAGCTGGTAAGGCAGAGTGATAGAAAATGGGAGAAGCCGATTACGTTCAGTATTGTGGTACCCTTATATCGAACGCCGGAAGCATATCTGAACAGAATGATAACAAGTGTTATGCAACAGAGCTATCCCCATTGGGAACTGATCCTGGCAGATGCCACGGAGGATCACAGTGTTGAGGAGGTACTGAAGCAGCAGGGATTCCTGAAGGAGCAGCCGACGGATGGCGAGACAGAACCTGTCGCAGCAGATCCCAGGCTCCACTATGTGCATCTGAAAGAAAATGCGGGAATCGCTGCTAATACCAATCAGGCGCTTCCCTATGCGAAGGGAGAGTATATCGGTCTGCTGGATCATGATGATGTATTGACACCGGATGCGTTGTACGAAATGGCTGATGCGATCATCAAAGCATATGACAGAGGTGTCAAAGTCGCCTTCGCTTATTCGGATGAGGATAAGTGCGATGGAGAAGAGACCAGATACTATGAGCCCAATTATAAAGAGGAATTTAATTACGATTTAATTCTCAGCAATAACTATATCTGTCATTTTCTGGTAATGGAGAGTAAATTGCTGAAAAGCCTGCAATTCCGTCCGGAATTTGACGGTGCCCAGGACTATGATCTGGTACTGCGCTGTGTAGCGGAAGTGCTGACAGAGGGAGGGCAGACTGCGGAGAAGAGAATACTCCATATTCCGAAGGTGTTGTATCACTGGAGATGTCATGAGGCATCCACAGCAGCCAATCCAAACAGCAAAAAATATGCGTATGATGCGGGGATGAGAGCATTGCAGGATCATGCGGACCGCCGTCATATCCCGGCCACCGCGACAGAGACCAGACATGTGGGATTTTATCGGTTAAAATATAAAGAAGTATGGGAAGCCAGGCCGGATGTGACAGCTGTAGGCGGCAGAGTATTGTCCGGGAAGAATGGCAAGATCATCGGCGGCAGAATGACGGCAGCCGGAACTGTATTTTATGAAGGACTGCCGAAGGGATTCGGCGGATATCTGCACCGCGCGGAGCTGTCCCAGGATGCGGAAGCGCTGGATCTTCGCTGTATCCGTATCCGACCCGAATGCAGGGAAGTGTTTGAAAAAATCGTGGGAGTTCCGTATACCGAGATTCGGAGACTACCGAAAGAGCAGCCGATATTTAATATTACTACGCTGCCGGAGGGTGCGGATATCCGAACCTTAAGTCTGCAGTTGTCCGAAGCGTTACGGCAAAGAGGAAGATTACTCTATCTGCCGGAATATCCGGAGGAGTTTAAACCATTATGAGTGAAATAACGGTTGTTATACCAAATTACAACGGAATGAAATATCTGGCAGAGTGCATGACTTCTCTGTGCAGAGAGCAGCAAAATGCCCCCGGATATGAAGTGCTGATCATCGATAATGCTTCCGTGGACGGCAGCGTGGAATATCTGCAAAAGGAATGGTGTGGGGAAGGTGTGCGCCTGATATCTTTACCGGAAAACACCGGATTCTGTCATGCAGTGAATCTGGGGATACGGGAAGCGAAGACACCATATGTGATCCTTCTGAACAATGATACAAAGGCAGAAGCCGGTTTTGTAAGAGGCTTATATGATGCTATCCGCGAAAATGAAAAGATATTTTCCGTCAGTGCGAAGATGCTGATGTGGGACAGACCGGAGCTCATCGATGATGCTGGAGACCGTTACTGCGTGCTGGGATGGGCCTATTCCCGGGGGAAGGGACAACCGGCGGCGGATTATGATAAGTCTGTCCAGGTGTTTTCCGCCTGTGGCGGTGCCGCAATCTACAGACGATCCGTATTTGAAGAGATCGGTTATTTTGATGAAGAACATTTTGCCTATCTGGAAGATCTGGATATCGGCTACCGTGCCCGGATCTACGGCTATGAGAACCGGTATGAACCGAAGGCGGCTGTGCTGCATTATGGCAGTGCTTCCACGGGATCCAGATACAATCCCCGGAAAACGTTACTTGCGTCTGCCAACAGTATTTATGTGATCGGCAAGAATATGCCGCTTTTGCAGTGTATTCTGAACCTGCCGTTTTTTTGGCTTGGATTTGGCATAAAGTTTTTGTTTTTTTGTAAGAAAAGAATGGGAAAACTATATCTGAAAGGACTGGCAGCTGGCCTGAAAAGATCTGTAGGAACCACGGGAAGACAGCACAAAGTTCCCTTCCGGTGGCATCATCTGGGGAATTATGTGAAGATCCAGTGGCAGCTGTATTTCAATGTGTTTCGAATTCTTATGAAATCTTAAGAAATGGCTTCATAAATTCTTAAGTTGAGAAAAAAACATCGTTATTGTAGAATGAAATCGTTAAAAAGAAGCTTTTCAGACTTACAGATTGGGTGACCCATATGATAAAAGACAACCAGAAAGTCTTTAACAGGCTTCTTGTGATAATGGATGCGCTGATCACAGCCATATCCTTTGTCCTTGCCTATTATATCAAATTTTATATATTGAACGACGGTCCCGGAATCGGTGTCCTGCCTGTGCAGGAGTATTATAAGCTGCTTCCTTTTATTGTGCCCGGTTATATGTTCCTATATTACCGGTGCAGCGTGTATTCCCCGAAGCGAACCGTCCGCCGCAGACATGAGATTTACAGCATTCTGCAGGCAAATACCATCGGCCTGGCGGCATTGATCATTATACTGTATATGATCATCCGTGAGATCAACTTTTCGCGATCCGTCATGGCAATTTTTTATGTGCTGAATGTATTTCTGACTTCGGTATCCCGCATCATAATGAGAAAAGCGTTGCGGACACTCCGGAAAAGGGGATACAATCTGAAGCATATTTTGCTGGTGGGATATTCCAGAGCGGCAGAAGAGTATATTGACAGAATCTTAAGCAATCCCCAGTGGGGATATGTTGTATGCGGTATTCTGGATGAACACATTCCGGGAGGGACTACCTATAAGGGAGTGAAAGTCCTGGGAACGTTGGGGAATCTGGAGTATATTCTTCCGGAGAACAAGCTGGACGAGATCGCGATCACGCTTTCTCTGAAAGATTATGATTATCTGGAAGGTGTTGTGGATATCTGTGAGAAATCCGGCGTGCATACGAAATTCATCCCCGACTACAGCAGTCTGATCCCCAGCAGACCTTACACGGAGGATCTCATGGGACTTCCGGTGATCAATATTCGGTATGTGCCGCTGACCAACACCGGAAATATGATGATCAAGAGAGCCATGGATATTGTCGGCTCCCTGTTCGGCATCATCATTACGTCACCGATCATGCTGTTGTCGGCAATTCTGGTAAAATGTTCCAGTCCGGGACCTGTGATCTTCAAGCAGGAACGGGTAGGACTTCATAATAAATCATTTTATATGTACAAATTCCGCAGTATGGCAATGCAGACTGCAGCGGAGGAGAAAAAGGGCTGGACGGTGCGAAACGATCCCAGAGTCACCGGAATCGGCAAGATCTTAAGACGAACCAGCATTGATGAACTTCCGCAGCTGTTCAACATCCTGAAAGGAGATATGAGCCTGGTGGGACCGAGACCGGAGCGCCCTCAGTTCGTGGAAAAGTTCAAGGAAGAGATCCCGAGATATATGGTAAAACATCAGGTGAGGCCGGGCCTCACGGGATGGGCACAGGTCAACGGTCTGCGTGGTGATTCTTCCATCAAGAAGCGGATCGAGTATGATATTTATTACATTGAGAACTGGACCCTCGGGTTTGACATTAAGATCATTCTTATGACATTTTTTACAGGATTTATCAATAAAAATGCTTATTAACACAAGGAGAAGACAAGATGGCAACAAATTCTAACTACAATGGCGGCAATGGTCAGAGACCAGCCGGAAGCGGAAGAAGACCTTCCGGAAATGGACAGAGACCTGCGGGACAGCGACCTGCCGGATCGAGACCTGCCGGCAACAGTAACGGACAGAGGAGAGTATCTGCCAAGCAGCGTGCTGCCAAGAAGAGAAGAAAGGTTATCATCTTCGGTGTAGAGATCGCGGTTATCCTGATCATGGTAGCAGTACTGTATCTGGTAATGACCCACACAAATAATGAAGGCCCCAAGGTAACGGTATTAGAGACGGAAGAGCTTCGGATTCCGGAAGAAGTACAACAGGACGAAGCAATGAAGGGGTATATGAACATTGCACTGTTCGGTGTGGATGCAACGAAGGACAGCCAGCTGTACAAGGGCAGCCGAAGCGACAGTATTATGATCGCCAGCATCAATATGGATACCGGCGATATCAAACTGGTCAGTGTATATCGTGATACGTATCTGAACATCGGCACGGACTCCTATCAGAAGTGTAACGCGGCTTATTCCTATGGCGGAGCGGAGCAGGCAGTTAAGATGTTAAACATGAATCTGGATATGGATATTACGAACTTTGTAACCGTAGGCTATAAGGGACTGAGTGAAGTGATTGACGGTCTGGGCGGTGTCTATATCGATGTGGACTCCGAGGAGATCAAGCATATCAATAACTACCAGATCGGTATTGCAGAGGTCTTAAAATGTGACTACACACCGGTAACAGAGACCGGAGTACAGCTGCTAAACGGTCTGCAGGCGACGGCTTACTGCCGTATCCGTTATACCGCAGGTAATGATTTCAAGCGTGCCGCACGTCAGCGTGAAGTGATCCAGGCGATTGAAGATCAGGCGAAGAAGGCCGATTACGATACTCTGTCCAAGGTATTTAACAGTGCCATCGATGATGTTTACACCAGCCTGGATTCCAAGGATATTCTGGATCTGCTGGCTAACATCACAAAATATCGTATTGTGGACGAGGGAGGTTTCCCTGAAGAGACCATGCGTGCCACCGGTAACATCGGTGCAAAGGGAAGCAGTGTAGTACCTTTGGATCTGGAGAGCAATGTTGTATGGCTGCATCAGTTCCTGTTTGATGATGCGAACTACACCGTAACCGACAACGTAAAGGAATACAGTAGAAAGATTGCATCCGATACGGCACCTTATCTGAATAAATAAGAAAAGGAATTGACGAGGGAGTCTTCCGGAGAGCACCGGAGCTCCCTCGTGTCATATGAAAAAGTCTTGTGTAACAGACGGGGATAAAGTATAATAGACCAGAGATTGGGAAAGTAAGGAGCGCTCTGCAATGGAGATCGATGTGATCATTCCCCTGTATAAACCGGGGAAAGAACTATTTACATTATTAGATAAGCTTGACAGCCAGAGCGTGCCGGTACATGAAGTGATCCTGCTGAACACCGGAGAAAAATATTTTGAGCAGCTGATCTATGGAACCAGATTTCTGGAGAAATATCAGAACATTAAAGTATATCATGTCTCCAAAAGAGAATTTGATCATGGCGGCACCAGACGCATGGGTGTGAAAAAATCTTCCGCAGATATTTTTGTCATGATGACCCAGGATGCCATGCCGGCAGATGACAATCTGATCGAACAACTGACGGAACCGCTGCGGGATCAGGTGGCGGTATCCTATGCAAGACAGCTGCCGAGAGAAGATTGTGCACCGGTGGAATGTTATACCAGGGAATTTAATTATCCGGCACAGTCACGGATCAAATCCGCAGAAGATCTTAAAACATTGGGGATCAAGACATTTTTCTGCTCCAATGTGTGTGCGGCATATCGCCGGGACATCTATGAAGAACTGGGTGGATTCGTAAAACATACCATATTTAATGAAGATATGATCTATGCGGCGAAAGCGGTGGAAGCGGGGTATGCGATCGCTTATGCGGCGGATGCCCGGGTGATTCATTCCCATAATTATACCAATGTACAGCAGTTCCAAAGGAATTTTGACCTGGGGGTATCCCAGGCAGAACATCCGGAAGTCTTCGCAGCATATCCTTCGGAGTCCGAGGGAAAACGAATGGTGAAAGATGTGACAGCATATTTGCGGAAAAATCATATGTCCGGCAAGTTGCTCCATTTTTATATACAATGTGCCTGTAAATATGCAGGTTATCTATTAGGTAAGAACTATCGCAGGCTCCCCGGAAAATGGGTCCTTGCTTTTACTTCCAACAAAGAATACTGGAAACAGAACAGAAAGGATGTATGACTATGTGTGGTATCGTAGGATATATTGGAACAGAACAGGCAGCACCGATCATTTTAGACGGTCTGTCCAAACTGGAATACCGTGGATATGATTCCGCGGGTATGGCTATTTTTGATGGGGAGAAGATCAACACCAAAAAGGCTGTCGGGAGACTTAAGGTTCTGGAAAACCTGACACACGGAGGCGAGTCTATGAAGGGAACCTCCGGTATCGGGCATACCCGTTGGGCAACCCACGGTGCTCCCAGTGATATCAATTCCCATCCCCATATGAATAACGCCGGTACCATTGCTGTAGTACATAACGGAATCATTGAGAACTATATTCCACTGAAGAAAAAGATGCAGGATAAGGGGTATCAGTTCATCTCTGAGACCGATACCGAGGTACTGGCGCATCTGTTAGACTACTATTATAAGGGAAATCCCCTGGAAGCGATCACTAAGGTATTGCATCGTGTAGAGGGTTCCTATGCGCTGGGTATCATGTTTGCCGATCAGCCGGATAAGATCTTCGCTGCCCGCAAAGACAGTCCTCTGATCGTAGGCAAGAGTGAGAGCGGCAGCTTTATCGCATCTGATGTTCCCGCAATTCTGAAATATACCAGAACCGTATATTATGTAGATAATCAGGAAGTGGTGGAACTGAAGGAAGACGGTCTTAGATTCTTCTCAGTGGACGAAGAAGAGATCACGAAAACCCCCGTGACCATCGACTGGGATGCCAATGCTGCGGAAAAGGGCGGCTATGAGCATTTCATGCTGAAAGAGATCTACGAACAGCCGAAGACGATCAACGATACCATTTCTCCCCGTATCAAGGATAATGATATCGTCATCGAAGAACTGAATATGAGCGATGAGGAGATTCAGGAGATCACAAAGATCCATATCGTGGCCTGCGGTTCCGCATATCACACCGGTGTTACCGCAAAATATGTCATTGAAGGTCTGGCAAGAATCCCGGTAGAGGTGGATGTGGCCAGCGAATTCCGTTATCGTGATCCCATCCTGCAGAAGGGCAATATGGTCATCGTCATCAGCCAGTCCGGTGAGACTGCGGATACGCTGGCAGCTCTGCGGGAATCCAAGGAAAAGGGCTTCAAGGTACTGGGTATTGTCAATGTCGTCGGCAGCTCCATCGCCAGAGAAGCGGACAGTGTTATGTACACCTGGGCAGGTCCCGAGATCGCCGTTGCAACGACCAAGGCTTACAGTGCACAGCTGACAGCACTTTACATGCTGGCTATGAAGTTCGCCAAGGTGCGTGGAACCATTGACCAGGAGAAGTTCCAGAGTATGCTGACAGATTTAAGATGTCTGCCGGATCAGATCGAGCTGCTTCTGGGCCAGAAGCAGAAGATCCAGCATTTCGCCAACCGTTATGTGGGAGCGAGAGACATCTTCTTCATCGGACGTGGTATCGACTATGCGATTTCCCTGGAGGGATCCCTGAAGTTAAAAGAGATCTCCTATATTCATTCCGAGGCTTATGCAGCCGGAGAACTGAAGCATGGCACCATTTCCCTGATCGAAGATGGCACCCTGGTAGTGGCTTTGGCAACCCAGCCGGCTCTGTTCCAGAAGACCATCAGTAATATGGTAGAGGTAAAGGCAAGAGGCGCTTTTGTCATGGCGGTTACCATCGAGGGCAACAAAGCCATCGAGAAGGCAGCGGATTATGTGGTATACATTCCCGAGACGAATCCGTACTTTACCAATTCCCTGGCAATCATTCCGTTGCAGCTGTTTGCTTACTATGTGGCAGTGGGACGTGGCTGTGATGTGGATAAGCCGAGAAACCTGGCAAAATCCGTTACGGTGGAATAACAAGAAAATTCCGGAGAGGTGAAAACTTCTTCGGTTTTTTTTGATCTTTCATAATTGCTTCAGAAAGTTATCACAATTCGGTCACATTTGGTGGATATACTATGTTCATAAGGTGAGAGGAAGAAATGGAAATAGTAAAAAATTTCTCACTTACAGATAGGATAGGAGGAAGCATTATGTACGAGAATGATAATTTTTCCGGTTACGAAACCGGAGATGAAAATACAACCGGTACATTCAGCGGAGTAAGCGCTGCGGGAAGTGCAAACGGTTACACCACATACCAGATGGGCGGAAGCACCGGTAGCAATACAGAACCTAAGAACCCCAAAAAGCATGGAGGTTATTTCCGGAAAGCTATGGTAAGTGTCAGTCTGGGACTTTTCTTCGGACTGTTTGCCGGCATCGGGTTCTATGCAGTACAGCAGGGCACCGGGATGCTTAAGACCGGTACGGATACCGCAGTGGTAGATGAGGTCACTTCCGAAGCTGCAACAGAGAGCAGCCAGAGTACACCGCAGCTTGCGACCAACGTTACTTATGTAGAGTCTGATGTATCTGATGTGGTGGAGAAGGTTATGCCTGCCATGGTATCGATTGTGAATAACTTCACTGAGACAGCAAATGTCTTCGGACAGCAGTATACACAGGAAGAAGCAGCCAGCGGTTCCGGTATCATTGTAGGCAAGACGGATGATGAACTGCTGATCGTATCTAACAACCACGTAGTAGAGAGCGCAGATACACTGACCGTTACTTTTATCGACGGCAGTGAAGCACAGGCACAGGTCAAAGGACTGGATTCCGATATGGATCTGGCAGTGATCGCAGTATCTTTAAATGATCTGAGTGATGATACCAAGAATGCCATTACCGTTGCTACTTTGGGCAGCAGTGATGACCTGAAGCTTGGTGAGCCGGTGATTGCTATCGGTAATGCTCTTGGATATGGCCAGTCCGTTACCAACGGTATTGTAAGTGCCCTGAATCGTGAGATCACTCTGGAGAACGGTTCTACCGGTACTTTCATCCAGACCAATGCAGCTATTAACCCCGGTAACTCCGGCGGTGCACTGCTGAACATGAACGGTGAGGTCATCGGTATCAACTCCAACAAGATCGGTGGTACTGCCGTAGAAGGTATGGGCTATGCAATCCCTATCACTTCTGCAAGTCCCATCATTGCAGACCTGATGGAGCGTCAGACCAGAACCAAAGTAGCTGAGGATGAAGTCGGTTACATCGGTATCTCTCTGCGGGAAGTAACTTCCCAGATCTCTCAGATGTACAACATGCCGGAAGGTATCTATGTAGTATCCGTAGAGGAAGGCAGTGCAGCAGCGAATGCCGGTATCATGAAAGGTGATATCATTACAAAATTCGACGGTAGCAGCATCTCGTCCTACTCTGATCTTCAGAAGACATTACAGTACTATGCAGCCGGTGATTCCGCAACCATAACGGTACAGAGACCTCAGAACGGTGAATATGTATCTGTAGAACTGAATCTGACACTGGGCAGCAGACCTGCAGACAAAAAATAAATATAGCGGTTCCCAATACCGAATATTGGAAAGACAGAAAACCCCCGGAAGATCGTCTGAATCTCCCGGGGATTTTGTTTAGAAAAACTTCACTTGTAGCAGTCATTCGAATTAGATATAATAAGCGTAGGCATGAGCAGTGCAAGGATCGTGGATTACGAAAACCGACTGCTTGCAGGCGGGATTACGTAAGACACGATACGTG
>ERZ1504030.530-NODE-530-length-10027-cov-2.609807_pt1 | contig 10027 bp, 10 predicted proteins | sample MGYA00572247_ERZ1504030 | MGnify/ENA primary metagenome ERZ1504030 (study PRJEB39906, sample SAMEA3182110) | gut metagenome | biome: human; feature: gut; material: Stool; isolation source: human stools | place: Canada | collected 2013-04-23 ... | reverse complement strand
AGACTATGGAGGATATCGACGGCGACACGCTGATGGGCCGCTTCTACCGTGCGGACGAATCGGGTCACACCGAGGGTCACGGGCTGGGGCTGTCGATAGCCAAGAGCCTTGCCGAGATGCAGGGTGGCAGCTTCAACGTATCGTGCAGCGGCGGAGTTTTCACCGCAGTGCTCGAATTCGATATCACTAAATAAATCAAAGGAACATGAGAAATGCTTAAAAAAATCACAGCGGTCATAGCGGTGCTTCTTGCCGTGGCTTCGCTCGCTTCATGCGGATTGAAGCGGCGCGTGAGTACCCATGCCTCCGCAACGACCGCCGCCGAAACCTCGACCGCGGCTGAGGAGACTGCCACGGAGGAGACCACTACTCTCCCCGAGACTACCACGGAGGCACCGACAACGGCCAAAAGTGTGCCGACTACTGCAAGGCGCATCACAAAGACCACCAAGGCGACTAAGCCCGCCGAGGTCGAGCGCACCGAGGTCAAAAACGAGCGGGAAGTAAAATACGGCGTTGTAGTGAATAAAAATATAACGCTCATCTATAAGGTGCTCGCCGACGGCAGCGAAAAGAAGACGGGCGAGAGAACGGACTTGGTCGAATGCAACCGCTTCGGCTACGGAGCTACCTACGCCGAGCTGCTGCCCGCCGCAAAGGCTAACCGCGAGAAATACCGCAGCTATATAAACGAAATTCTCCGCATCACCAACGGCTACCGCTCCGAGGGCGGCGTTGCGCCGCTCGAGCTTGACGAGGAGCTGACCATAATGTCCTGTGCCAGAGCCGAGGAGATGGCGTGGTCGGGCGACCATGACCATTACCGCCCGGGCGGTAAATACTTCTCCTCGATATTCAGGGACGCGGGCTACACCACCGGTCAGGTCGGCGAAAATCTCGGCTGGGGCTTCGAGACCCCCGAGGCTGTCTGCCTTGCGTGGAAGAATTCCGAAACTCACTATGAGAATTTGATGAACCCGATTTACACCAAAGTCGGCTTCGGCGTTGCGGCCGACCCCGACCCCAGAGGCAAGCTCTGTTGGACTCAGCACTTCTACGGATTATCGGAGGGCGAATAATGGATATCAGAGTGGGCGACGTAATCACGATGAAAAAGAAGCATCCCTGCGGCTGCGACCGCTTCACCGTGCTGCGTATCGGCGCGGATTTCCGCATCAAGTGCCTGGAGTGCGGCCGCGAGGTCATGCTCGAGCGCGTCAAGGTCGAAAAAAATATCAGGAAGCTCTCGCGAGAGGGCGCGGAATAATTCGGAGGCTCTATGCTTGATAAACTTAAAAAGGTCGAGGAACGCTTCGAGGATATCAACGAGAAGCTGTGCCGCAGCGACGTCGTCGCCGACCTTGAACAATATAAGAAGCTCATGCAGGAGCTGAAAACGCTGACCCCGATAGTCGAGGAATACCGCCGCTGCAAGGCCGCCGAGAGCGACGCCGCAGAGGCAAAGGCTCTGCTCGACGCGGGCGGGCTTGAGCACGAGTTCAAAGAGATGGTGCTTGAGGAGCTTGACAGCGCCAGGGAGAGGGCGGCCGAGAGCAGTGAAAGGCTCAAGGTGTTGCTGCTCCCGCGCGACCCCAACGACGACAAGAACGTCATCGTCGAGATAAGGGGCGGCGCAGGCGGCGAGGAGGCCTCGCTCTTTGCGGGCGTGCTCTACAGGATGTATTCCATGTACGCCGAGGCAAAGGGCTGGAAGTGCGAGGTGCTGAATTCCAACCCGACCGAACTCGGCGGCTTCAAGGAGATCAGCTTTATGATCGAGGGCGAGGGTGCGTATTCCCGCCTGAAATTCGAGAGCGGCGTTCACCGCGTGCAGCGTGTGCCCGAGACTGAGAGCCAGGGCAGGATCCATACCTCGACCGTGACCGTCGCAGTCCTCCCCGAGGCGGAGGATGTGGACGTTGAGATAAACCCCGCCGACCTTCAGATCGACACATACCGCTCGGGCGGCGCAGGCGGTCAGCACGTCAACAAGACCGAGAGCGCCATCAGGATAACCCACCTGCCCACGGGCACGGTGGTCGAGTGCCAGGATGAGCGCAGCCAATACAAAAACAAAGACAGGGCGATGAAGATCCTGCGTTCAAGAATTCTTGAGGCCGAGCGTGAGAAGCAGCACGACGCCATTGCGGGCGAGCGGCGGGCTCAGGTCGGCACGGGCGACCGCAGCGAACGCATACGCACCTATAATTACCCGCAGGGCAGGGTCAGCGACCACCGCATCAACCTGACCCTCTATAAGATAGAAGCGATTCTCAACGGCGACCTTGACGAGCTGATCGATGCTCTTATCACCGCCGACACCGCAGAGAAGCTCAAAAGTGAGGAATGACCCTAAGCAAATGAAAACTCTCAGACTGAAATCAACCGAAAAAGAAGATATCAAAAAGGCTGCTGAGATACTAAAGAACGGCGGTCTGGCAGCGATACCGACCGAGACGGTCTACGGCCTTGCGGCAAACGCCCTCGACCCCGTCGCCGTCGGCAAGATATTCGCCGCCAAGGGCAGACCGCAGGATAATCCGCTGATAGTCCACGTCGCTTCGCTCGACGCCATACCTCCGCTGGTCAAAAAGGTCGACCCGAGGATGCTGAAGCTCGCCGAAAGATTTTGGCCGGGGCCGCTGACGATAATTTCCGAGCGGTCGGAGATAGTGCCCGATGCCGTTACGGCGGGTCTGTCGACCGTGGCGATCCGTATGCCCTCACACCCCTGTGCAAGGGCAATAATCGAGCAGAGCGGGCTGCCTCTTGCCGCCCCGAGCGCCAACGCCTCGGGCAAGCCAAGCCCCACCTGCGCCGAGCATGTGCTCGCCGACCTTGACGGCAGGATAGACGCCGTAGTCGACGGCGGCCACTGCTCCGTGGGCGTTGAATCGACCGTTATCACTCTCGCCACCGAGCCTCCCACCCTGCTCAGACCGGGCGGAGTGACCGTCGAGCAGCTTCGCGAGGTGCTCGGCGAGGTCAATATCGCGGCAGCGGTGTTTGAGAAGCTCAAGGACGGCGAAAGACCGCAGTCCCCGGGCATGAAATACAAGCATTACGCCCCCGCCGCGGAGGTCACGATAATCAAGGGCAGCTTTAAACAGTACAAAAAATTCCTGCTCGCTCAAAAAGACACGGTCTGCGCCGTATGCTTCGAGGGCGAGGGCAAGAATTTTTATAAATTCATCGAATACGGCAGGGCGGACAGCCCCGACACCCAGGCGCACAATATTTTTGACGCCCTGCGGCAGGTCGACGCTATCGGCTGCGCCAGAGCCTTTGTCCGCTGCCCCGTTGCAAGCGGAGTGGGTCTGGCGGTCTATAACCGCCTGCTGCGTTCGGCGGCGTTCAGGGTCATCGACCTTGATTTCAACGTTCCCGTCATCGGCCTGACCGGTCAGACGGGCGCGGGCAAGACCACCGCCGCAGATATTTTCAGACAAAAAGGATACTATATTATAGACACCGACGTTCTCGCGCGCAAAGCGGTCGAGAGCAGAGCGGTCAAGGATTCCCTGTGCGCCCGCTTCGGCAGCGACATAATAGTTGACGGCGAGCTTGACCGCAGGGAGCTTGCCCGCAGAGCTTTTGCCTCCCCCGAGGCGACCGCCGCGCTGAACGCTATAACTCACCCGGAGATAACCCGCCTCGCCGTTATCGAGATACACAAGGCTCAGGATTCTGGGGCAAAGGCCGCCGTTATCGACGCCGCCCTGCTCTTTGAGAGCGATCTTGCCTGCCTTTGCGGCAAGACGGTGTGCATCACCGCCGACGACTCCGTGAGGCTGCGCCGCATCATTGAGCGTGACGGCCTGAGCGAGACGGACGCCCTGATGCGTATCGCCGCCCAGCCGCCGCAGGAGTTCTATGCAAAGCAGAGCGACATTATAATTGATAACGGGGACGGCACCGATCTCCGCAAAGCGATCGACTGTTTATTTTGAAAGGCTAACATTATGACTGCAAAAGGCAAGCTGAAGACCATACTGATATTCGCCGTCATCGCGGCGTTGCTTTTCGCGGCGTTCGCGGGCAGCTACAGGACGGTCATGAAGCTCTCCTATCCCCATAAATACGAGGAATTCGTCGAGAAATACAGCGCCGAATTCGGGCTTGACAGCGCCCTGCTCTATGCCGTTATCAGGACGGAAAGCTCCTTCGACCCCTCCGCCGTCTCCTCGGCTGACGCCGTGGGCTTGACCCAGATAACGCCAGAGACCTTTGAATGGCTCCGTATGAAGCTGGGCGAGACTCAGGGCGAGCTGAGCCTGTTTGACCCCGAGACTTCGGTCAAATACGGCGCGTTCTTCCTGAGCTATCTGCTCGACGAATTCGATGAAACGCCCGTCGCCCTCGCCGCCTACCATGCGGGCAGGGGCAGGGTCAATTCGTGGCTCAAGGATCCCGAGATATCCCCCGATGGCAAAACTCTCACCAAGATACCGATAAGCGAAACGGCGCATTACGTTAAAAAAGTAACCAAGGCGCTCAATATATATTCAAATCTCTATAAATAAGAAAGGAAGTACCATCATGTGTGAAAAAACTCCCGCCGACGCTCTGAAGGACGAGCTTTTCTATTCGCCCGAGCACGCCGCATTCACCTGCGAGGACGGCGAAATCGAGACCGCCGACAGCTTCTGCGGCGATTACATTGATTTCCTTAACCGCTGCAAGACCGAACGTGAAGTGGCGGCTTATGTCAAGACCCTTGCCGAGGAGAACGGCTTCATCCCGTTTGACCCCGACGGCAGCTACGAGCCCGGCGACAAGGTTTATTACGACAACAGGGGCAAGGCCCTCATCCTGTGCGTATTCGGCAAACAGAGCCTTAAGAGCGGCGCAAAGATAGTCGCCTCCCATATCGACTCCCCGAGGCTCGACCTCAAGCCCAATCCGCTTTATGAGGATACTGACCTCGCTCTCTTCAAGACCCATTACTACGGCGGCATCAAGAAGTATCAGTGGACCGCCATCCCTCTGTCGCTTCACGGCGTCATCTGCCGCAAGGACGGCACCAAGGTCACCGTCCGCCTCGGCGAGGATGAGGGCGACCCGCAGTTTGTAGTCACCGACCTGCTCCCCCATCTTGACAGGCAGCAGGCAAAGCGCTCCGCAGAGGACGTTGTCAAGGGTGAGGATCTCAATATTCTCATCGGCAGCCGCCCCTTCGGCAAGGATAAGGGCAGCGAGCTTGTGAAGCTCAATATAATGAAGCTCCTCAACGAGAAATACGGCATAGTCGAGAGCGACTTCATCTCCGCCGAGCTTGAGATGGTGCCCGCATTCAAGGCTGTTGACATCGGCTTCGACCGCAGTCTCATCGGCGCCTACGGCCACGACGACTGAGTCTGCGCCTACCCCTCGATCAGAGCGGCATTCGCGGCGGTTGCTCCCGAGCGCACCACCGTCACCGTCATCACCGATAAGGAAGAGATAGGCTCCGAGGGCAACACCGGCCTTTGCTCCGCCTATCTTGAAGATTTCATCGCCGATATCGCAAGGACTCAGGGTCTGTGCGGCAGAGACGTGCTCAGAGCTTCCGAATGCCTCTCCGCCGACGTCAATGCTGGCTTCGACCCCACCTATCCCTCGGTTCACGATAAGCTCAACGCCGCCTACCTCAACAAGGGCATCGTCGTCACCAAATACACCGGCGCAAGGGGCAAGAGCTCGACAAACGACGCAAATGCGGAGTTCGTCGCAAAGATCCGCACTCTCTTCGACGGCGAGAAGGTCGCATGGCAGACCGGCGAGCTCGGCAAGGTCGACGAGGGCGGCGGAGGAACCGTCGCAAAATATATCGCAAATCTCGGCGTTGAAGTGGTCGATGTGGGCGTGCCCGTCCTCTCGATGCACGCTCCGTTTGAGGTCGTTGCAAAGCTAGACGTCTATATGGCGTTCAAGGGCTTCAAGGCATTCCTCGAGAAATAATATCATGCCGTTGCGGAATTCGGCAGAAGTTGGGACAGAAAAGCGAGAAAGTGTTCAAAGTTTACAGTTTGTTAATATATAGTTTATGGTATGTTAACATCTCATGCTTCTATCTGTAATATCATACATTTAGATGATTTAATGTTGAGTGTTAGACATTTTCATTCCTTTGACATCTTCTTTTTTCATTTTTATTTTCTCTTTCCCCAACGCACTGCCGAATGCTGCACACATTCGGCAGTGTCTCTTTTTATAAGAAAGCAGGTGTATTATGACCGACAAACTCATGGCTTATCTAAGCGAGGGCGAGGCGTTCCTCGTCATTTCGCCGGAGAACAGGCTCTACTTGACAGGCTTTGAATCCACCGACGGCTATCTGCTCGTCACCACGGAGGAGAGCGTATTCCTCACCGACAGCCGCTATATCGAGGCTGCTCGAGCGAAGGTGACCGGCTGCACGGAGATAGCTCTGCTCAAAAACGCGGCGGAGGATCTGAACGGCTATATCAAATCCCTTAATATAAATAAGGTATATATCGAAGCTTCAAGGCTCAGCGTGGGTCAATTCAACTCCCTCGGTGCCTCGCTCGATTGCGAATGCCTCGCCGAGAAGGCGGACGAAGCGATAAAGGAGCTGCGCCGCACCAAGACCGAATCGGAGCTTAAAAATATCTGCGCCGCCCAGCGAATAGCCGAGCAGGCGTTCGAGCATATCCGCACCTTTATAAAGCCCGGAGTCACCGACCGCGAGATAGGGCTGGAGCTTGACTACTTCATGCTGCGCGCGGGCGCACAGGCGCTCTCATTCGAGACCATAGCGGTCAGCGGCAGGAATTCCTCAATGCCTCACGGCGTGCCGACCGACAAGAAGGTCGAGCGCGGCGACTTTGTGACGATGGATTACGGCGCAGTCGTCAACGGCTACCACAGCGACATGACCCGCACCGTCGCCGTCGGCGAGGTCAGCGGCAAGCAGGCGGAGGTCTATGACACCGTCCTCAAAGCTCAGCTCACTTCGCTTGACCTGCTCGCGCCCGGCGTTGCCTGCAAGGATGCGGACGCGGCGGCAAGGGACGTCATAAACGCTGCGGGCTACGGCGAATTCTTCGGCCACGGCACCGGTCACGGCGTCGGCGTCGAGATCCACGAATTCCCCGTGCTCAACCCAAGGAGCGCCGAGATACTCGCCCCGGGCGACGTTGTAACGGTCGAGCCCGGTATTTATCTGCCCGGCGAATTCGGAGTACGCATCGAGGATATGGCTTTTATCACCGAAAACGGCTCAGAAAACCTCACCAAATGCCCCAAAACGCTTATAATTCTGTAAGCGACAGGCATAATTCAAAAAAAGACTTGAAAAATCACGGTGAATAGTATAAAATAACTGTGAAAACATATAAACACTGTAAGGAGAATAAGTTTTATGGTATCAGCAGGCGATTTCAGAAACGGCGTGACCTTTGAAATGGACGGTCAGGTCTATCAGATCATCGAGTTCCAGCACGTTAAGCCCGGCAAAGGCGCCGCTTTCGTCAGGACTAAGATAAGGAACGTCATCGGCGGCGCAGTCGTCGAGCGTACCTTCAGCCCCACCGACAAATTCCCCACCGCTTACATTGAGCGCAAGGAAATGGAGTATTCATATGAGGACGGCGGTCTCTATTACTTCATGGACCCCGAGACCTACGATATGGTGCCCATCGGTAAGGATACTCTCCCCGAGAACTTCAAGTTCGTTAAGGAGAATGAAACCTGCCGCATCCTGTCCTACAAGGGCAGCGTATTCGGCGTTGAGCCCCCGACCACCGTTACCCTTCAGGTAACCAAGACCGACCCCGGCTTCGCAGGCAACACGGCTACCAACGCCACCAAGCCCGCAACTCTTGAGACCGGCGCTGAGGTCAAGGTTCCTCTCTTCATCGACGAGGGCGAAATGATAGTAGTCGACACCCGCACCGGCGAGTATCTCAGCCGTGCATAACACATAACAAGTGTAATAATTTTTATGGAGGACAAAAACATGACAGTGACTGAAAAAGTCGCCTATCTCAAGGGTCTTGCCGAGGGTCTTAACCTCGACGAGAGCAAGCCCGAGACCAAGGTGATAAAGGCTATGATGGATGTTCTCGACGACCTTGCCCTCTCGGTAAGCGACCTTGAGGACGGCGTTGATCTCATCTCCGAGCAGCTTGACGCTGTTGACGAGGATCTTGACGAGCTTGAGGGCTATGTCTATGAGGATCTCGACGACTGCTGCGACTGCGACGATTGCTGCGATGACGACGACGAGGAGTATTACGACGTCGAATGCCCGAACTGCGGCGAGATCATCACCGTTGACAGAGACATCCTTGAGGAGGGCAGCATCAACTGCCCCAAGTGCGATGAGCTTCTTGAGTTCGAGATCGAGTGCGACGACGACTGCGATTGCGGCTGCTGCGGCGACGACGAGGACTGAGTCGTCAATTGAATCCACAACTCCCCCGATCATAACGACCGGGGGAGTTTTTTTGTTTGGATTAAATTTGATAGAAAAAACCGCACCTTTGTTGCGGTGCGACCGAGGATCGTCGGATAGCCGGTGAGAGCAACCTGCAGCCGATTTTGTCCCCACCAATTCATCGTTTCTGTTGTAGGGATTACGTCCGCAGCGTCACAAAAAAATCGCGAATAAAAAATCATCATCGTAGGGGCGAACTGCGTTCGCCCGTCAAAAACCGCCGAATTTGCAGTTGCCCTCGCCTCCCTTGTGTAAATGGAGGTGGCACGGCTTTAGCCGTTACGTAGGGATTTTGGGCTTGATTTCAATAAAAACTCCCTCAGTCCTACGGACAGCTCCCTCAAGAGGGAGCCTAAGAGGCAAGCAGCAATTTGATAAATCACTCCTCTGTCACGGAGTGACTGAGGAGTGTTTGGCAGCAGAGAAAGGCAAAATGCTGTTGATCATACAACCGCAAATCTGCAATGAAACCGCAGGGAACGGCATCATCGGTACAGCAAAAGCGCCCTCGACACTGAGCCGAGGGCGTGATTTATTGCACTATTCTGTTCTCAGAAGGTTTTGACAAGCTCTTTGAGGTAAGCCTTGAAGCCTTCACCGATCTCGGGATGATTGAGGGCGACCTCGCAGTTAGCCTTCATGATGCCGAGCTTATTGCCCATATCATATCTCTTGCCGTCGAAGTCATAAGCAAGCAGCTCGCCTCTGGCGCCGAGCTCGCTCATAACGTCGGTCAGGTAAAGCTCCTGACCCTCGGGAGTCTCGGCAAGGCCCTTTTCGAGCATACCGAATACCTCGGGGGGCAGCACGACTCTGCCGAGGATAGCGTAGAGGGACATGACCTGGTCGGGGGTGGGCTTCTCGATTATCTTGTGGCAGTTCATCGCTCTGGTCTCGCCCTCGATGGGTGAAACGCCGAGGGTGCAATAGAGCTTGATGAGATCCTCAGGAACTTCCTTGACGCCGACAACGCCCTTGCCGTACTTCTCATAGCAGCGGCAAAGCTGAGCGGTGACGGGATCCTCGGAGATGATGACGTCGTCGCCGTAGAGGACTACGAACGGCTCGTCGCCGACAAAGGACTTACCGCAGAGGATGGCGTGACCGAGACCCTTGGTCTCCTTCTGACGGATGAAATATATGTTGGCGAGACCGGCGCAGGCCTTGACATCCTCATATATCTTCGCCTTTGCGGGGTTCTTGCTGAGCTGATACTCAAGCTCGAAGGAGTGATCGAAGTGATCCTCGATAACGCCCTTGCCCCTGTTGGTGATGATAAGGATATCCTCGATGCCCGCGGCAACGGCTTCCTCAACGATATACTGGATAGCCGGCTTGTCGACGATATTCAGCATTTCCTTGGGGACTGCCTTTGAAGCGGGGAGAACTCTGGTGCCCAGACCCGCAGCGGGAATAATTGCTTTCTTGACTTTCATGGATATTACCTCCTGAATTAGTATAAATAGTTATATAATTGGTATTTTTTAAAAGCGGTCAACAATAATATCGGCGATATAGGTCAGCAGGCTGATAATGCAGTTGTAGCCGAAGAAGCCTGCCGCAAAGAGCATCGGTGACGCGCCGCCG
>ERZ1504030.519-NODE-519-length-10163-cov-2.892560_pt1 | contig 10163 bp, 8 predicted proteins | sample MGYA00572247_ERZ1504030 | MGnify/ENA primary metagenome ERZ1504030 (study PRJEB39906, sample SAMEA3182110) | gut metagenome | biome: human; feature: gut; material: Stool; isolation source: human stools | place: Canada | collected 2013-04-23 ... | reverse complement strand
GGCCGATGTTCACGTCCAGATAGGTAGCGCCGGCCTTGATCTGCTCGGCGGCACGCTTCAGGATGGGCTCGGGGTTCATGGTGTTCATAGCCTCGCGGATCACGGGGCTGATGCAGTGGATGCGCTCGCCGATGGTGACGAACTTGGGGGAGTTGGGGTCACGCTGCTTGTAGGTCACGCCCATGTCCACCACGTCGATCTTGGGGATGGACATAGAGATCTTCTCGAAGTCCAGCGGCGCGTCCACGTCCACGGCCTTCTTCTCCTCGGCAGGCTTCTTGGAAGCGGCCACGGCCTCGGCAGCCTTGATGTACTCGCCGTCGCGCAGGTACTTCACCAGCTCCACGGCCTCGCGGGTGCCGACCACCACGTTCCAGTCAGGCAGCTTATCCTGAATGTCGCCCTTCATCACGGCGGCCTTGCCGGGGATAATCAGGGTGCGGTTGTTGATCTTACCGGCGATATCGTACTCGTCGAAGAACTTCTTGATGGAGCCGGAGGAGAACTTACCGGCGGCCCACGCGGTCAGCACGGACATGCCGGACGCGTCGGTGATCAGCAGGTTGACGGGCACCTTGGAGCGCTCCAGCTCGCCGGACACCAGGAAGTAGGTCAGGGCGAAGTCCACGGTCAGGGCGCAGGGATCGTCGGGGGTCGCGCCGTTGATGGGATAGATGCCCGGCTCCACCTTCATGGGCTTCTGAGGATCGGTGAACACGTTCTGGCGCAGACCGTACAGCGGCAGCGCCTCGGCATAGCGCATGGTCTCCATGACCACGATGGAGCCGTACTTCATGGTGAACAGGGCCGCCAGCGCGGTCTCCATGTGCACGTCGCCGTGGCACAGCTTGGCCAGATTGACCAGAGAGGGATAACCGAAGGTGCGGTCGCCGTCCTTCAGGGCGGTGCGGCGCACCAGCACGGCGTTGGCGAAGGTTTCCTTGATGGTGGCGCCGGTCACGTCGATGACCAGATTCTTGTTCTCCAGCTTCTCCAGCGCGGCCACGGTGTCGTGGATCTCGGCCAGATCGGCGCCCTTGACGCCCAGCACCACACCGGCCTCCACGGCCAGGGCGCTCATGGCCTCGTAGTTGTCCTTATTGGCGCCGTTCAGCACAGGCTTGGTGTCGCCGATGGCGGCCAGCGCCAGCTTGGCGTTGTCCACGCTGTCGGTGTCGATGATGACGGCACGCTCGGTAGCGGCAGCCTTCTTGCACAGGTCGGCCAGACGTGCGCCGTCGCCGCCGTCGTGAACCAGCAGGAACTCCACATACTCACGCTCGCCGATACGCTCGTAATCCACGGCCTTCATCTCGGCCAGCTTGGCGTCCACAGCGGCGTCGTCCATGCAGGTGCACAGGGACACGGCAAAGCGGTTGCGGTTGACGAAGGTCTTTTCATGACGCATCATGACGGTCTCGCCGCCCAGCTTCATGCCGCCCACCTCGATGGCCTTCATGGGGGGCGCGGTAGCCTCGCTCAGCAGGGCGATGGCCTCGTCGGACATATAGGGGCACTTCTCGATGGGCAGCGCGCCCTGCGCCACCTTCATGCAGAATGCCATACAAGTGGGAACGCCGCACTCCTTGCAGTTCTTCTTGGGAGACAGCTTGAAAATATCTAAACCTTTAACAGCCATTGTTCGCTTCCTCCTTTCCGCGTCAGACCAACTCGCCGATCATGGCGGCGATGGTACGGATGGCTTCGGGGTGGCGCATGATCACAGCGTCGGAACCGCTGGCCAGCACGGCGGCGGCGGTCACGATCTCCATCTCAATGCCGCGCTCCTCCTGAGAGCCCCACTCGGGCATATCGGCCTCAGGCATGATCGCTTCCTTCACGCCCCAAGTGTCGGCGGACACGGGGGTGATGATGGGCATCTGCAGCATGGCGTCGGACTGGCTCAGGGCGGCGTCCTTCACGCGGTCCAGCGTGGAGGCCACATACTCGAAGCCGTAACCGGCGGCAGCGGAGCCGATGTTCATCACGATGGACTGGGCGCTGACGCCCAGCTGGGTCATGACGGTGTTCAGCTGCTTGGCCAGGTTGATGTCCACGGCGGACTCCGCGCCCACCTTCTGGCCGTAGGCCAGACCTGCGCCAGCGCCAATGGCTTTGTAGTTCTCGTCGCGGGCGGACAGCACCAGAATATTCTTGCCTGTCAGCGCCTCGGCGATCTTGTTGAACAGTTCGGTATCTTTCTCGATATTCTTGCAGCCCATCACCACCAACGGCATGTCGGTAGCGTCGGCCACGGACTTGGCCAGCTCCACGCACTCGTCAACGGACTTGTTCTCGCCGTTGGGATCCGCGCCCTCCAGATGCAGGCAAATGAAGGACGCGCCCTCCATGGCAGAGGCCCGCTTGGCCATGTCGGCCACGGTCGCGCAGCCCTCATAGAACTTCTGCTCTCCGGGCATGGTGCACATGGCCATACCGGCGTCGGTCAGCTCCACGCCGATCTTGGGCGCGTTGGTGATCTCGCCGTCAAACGTGTGGAATGCCAGCACGTTCTGGCCGCCGATGGTGACGGCCTTGTCGCCTACACCCAGCACCACTTCGTTGATGTGGGCGTTGTAGGTATGCTTTTTGGGTACGAAAGACATCTTGACAAATCCCCCTTGTAGATGTTGTTTAAAGTTTCAGCTCCTTGATGATCCCGGCCAGCGCCTTTTTCACGGGCGTGTCGTCGGGCACCTGGGAACTAGGTCTTCCCTCGCAGTCATAAGCGTAAACCGTTTCGTCCTGGGGCAGTACGCCAGCCAGCTCCAGGTGGTATTTTTCGATCTCCTCCGCCACGCCGGGATTCAGCTCGCCGTTGGGCGCGCGGTTGACGATCAGCTTCATGGTGCCGGGCTTCAGCTCCAGCTCGCGGATCATCTCGGCCAGACGGCCCGCCGCCTGAATGCCCCGCCGGGAGCAGTCGGAGATCAGCAGCATGGTATCCACATGAGGCAGGGTACCGCGGCTGATATGCTCCAGTCCGGCCTCGTTGTCGATGACCATATACTTGTAGTTGCCCACGTACTTGTCGATCTGCGTCTTCAGTACGCCGTTGACAAAGCAGTAGCAGCCCTTTCCCTGTGTGCGGCCCATGACCAGCATGTCATAGTCGTCCTCCTCCACCAGCGCGGAGCTGAACTTCATTTCGGCGTAATCCGCCTTTGTCATACTGGGCGGCACGGTGCCATTTTTCTCTGCCTGGGCCATCTCCTCGCGAATGTCGCCCAGCGTGGTCTCCACTTCCACGCCCAGCACTTCATTCAGGTTGGAGTTGGCGTCGGCGTCCACGACCAGCAGCGGGCCCTTTCCCGCCTTGCACAGATAGTCGATCAGCATGCCGCAGGTGGTCGTCTTGCCGACGCCGCCTTTGCCCGCCACTGCAATGATATGTGTTTTTCCCATAGTTTCGATCCATCCTTTGCGGGGCCTGCGGGGCATGTCGCTCTCCGCGGGCCATAGGGGTTACATGTAATGCTCCGGCCGACCGGCAGTCTCTGCGATACAGGCCATACCGGTCTTTGCTGGAAGTACCTTGAAGGAGCACGCAGCTTTTGCTGAACGCACCCTTCACACGCTCAATAGATTCCCTCCTTAGCATCCAATTTATCATGATCCCGGTCAGGGATGTAGATACAAGCTTTTACTGGCGCAAAATCTGACGATTTTGCTGCCACATGGCCCTCTTTCGGCCTTTTGTAGGGGCGGACGACTCTGTCCGCCCTGCCGGTAACAGCAACTTTTCCCATAGGGCCGACAGGGTCGTCGGCCCCTACATTAGGGGTTCACATTGCCCTTCACAGCTCCGTGAACAAAAACTTCTGATACATGCCCGCGCTCTCCACAAACACGGTCATCTCGCCGGGGCGGCCCTCCTCAGCGGTGAGGTGTACCTCGCCGCCCTTGATCTCCCGCCGGACCCATTCCACAGGGTCGTCGGTGTTCACCTCGAAGAACAGCACGTCCCGCATCTGGTTGCGCTCACAGCTGTTGGCGATCTCCCGCACCACTTCATACCGCTTCATGGATATCTCCTAAAAAAAGGAAAACGGCCCCCTTGTGTGCCAGAAAACGTTGTTCGCCTTTCTCACCACAGGGCCGTGCGCTTTGCGCATTTGCCGGGGCGGTAACGGCGCCTTTCACCGCTCTCCTTTTCCCCTTGTTATTTTTTCTACAATTAGAAATTATACTTGAAACCATGCGTTTTTGTCAACCTTTATTTCGTGCAAATCCCACAAAACAACCATTTCGTTTTGCGCGTTTCACAGTTCGTTTACACGCTGTTGTTAAAATAGCCGTATCGTTATGTGAATTTTTTGACAATTTGACGAAAAATAAAAATTTCCGATTTTTGCCTTGTATTTTGCCGCCGTCCCTAGTATGATACAGGCAGTGTGCACAGACCGGAACTCTTCTCCTTCTGTGAACACATCCCTTGCTGCAAGAGTAGAAGTGGCGCGTTAAGTGCCGGTCGGATGGGAGGTTGCCGCCGGACGAAGGAGCTTGCTCCGCGATGCCATCTTCGCATCCGCTGTTGCAGAGTACGGTACGCCGTGCGCGGAACAATCGCATACCCTTTCCCCAACCTCCTCCCACATTTTTGTTAGGAGGCCTTTTTTATGTCCAAAAATCCCGAAAAGTCCGGATGGAGCGTGCGCTCCATCGCCATCTGCGCGCTGCTGACGGCGCTGAGCGTCATTCTGGCCCGTCTGCTGATCCCCATGCCCAACGAGACCACCCGCTTTTCCATCGAGGCCGTGCCCATCTTCATCGCGGGCATGCTGTTCGGCCCGCTGCCCGGCGCTTTCACCGGCTTCGCCGCCGACTTCATCGGCTGCCTGTTCACCCCCTACGGCTACAATCCCATCTTCTGCGTGCCGCCCATTCTGTACGGCCTGTGCGCCGGACTGTTTCGCCCGTGGCTGACCCAGAAGATCTCTCCGCTGCGCATCGCCGCGGCGTTTCTCCCGGCCATCGTGCTGGGCTCCATTCTCTATCAGAGCGGCTCGCTGGCCCTGATCTACGGCGGCGACAGCAAGCTGGCCTTTTTCGTGACCAAGCTGGCCACCCGCAGCGTGCAGTTCGCCGTCACCGGCGTGCTGGATGTGCTGCTGGTGTGGGCGCTGTGCCGCTCCCGCGTATTCACCGCCGCCGGCGTGTGGCCTACCGCCGCCCAACCGGCGCAGAAAGGAGTGTCAGGACAATGACACTGGACGAAGCCTTACATTACATCCACGCCGTCTGCTGGAAGGGCAGCATCCCCGGTCTGGAGCGTATCAGCGCCCTGCTGGACAAGATGGGTCATCCGGAGCGGACGCTGAAATTTGTTCACGTCACCGGCACCAACGGCAAGGGCTCCACCTGCGCCATGGTGGCCTCGGTGCTGCGGCAGGCGGGCTATCGCACCGGCCTGTACACCTCGCCCTACATCGTCCGCTTCAACGAGCGGATGCAGATCAACGGCGAGCAGATCCCCGACGACGAGCTGTGCGCCATCACCGAGGAGATCAAGCCGCTGGCCGACAGCATTTTCGAGCAGCCCACCGAGTTTGAGATGGTCACGGCCATTGCCTTCGCGTGGTTTGCCCGCCGCCAGTGCGACATCGTGGTGTGCGAGGTAGGCATGGGCGGCGAGTTCGACGCCACCAACGTCATCGGCGCTCCCGAGGCTGCCGTGCTGTGCAACATCGGCCTTGACCACACGGAGGTGCTGGGCGACACACTGGAGAAGATCGCCGCCACCAAGAGCGGCATCATCAAGCCCGGCTGCGACGCGGTGCTGTACCGCTCCACCGACGGCGTGGAAGCCGTGGTGGAGCAGCGCTGCCGCGAGGTGGGCGCAGCGCTCCACAAGGTGGACTTTACCCAGCTGCACCTGCGGCAGCATTCGCTGGAGGGGCAGGTCTTCGACTTCGGCGGCAGGGAAAATCTCCATCTCCCCCTGCTGGGCGAGCACCAGCTCCACAACGCCGCCGTGGCGCTGACCACGCTGGACGTGCTGCAAAAGCGGAGCTGGAACATCACCGAGGACGATATCCGTCAGGGGCTGTCCCACGTCACGTGGCCCGGCCGGTTCCAGATCATTCACCGCGCCCCGCTGTTCCTCATTGACGGCGGCCACAATCCCCAGTGTATTCAGGCGCTGGCCCAGAATATCACCGATTATCTGCCGGGCCGTCCCCTGACGGCGCTGACCGGTGTGTTGGGCGACAAGGATTACCACTGCATGTACCGCAGTGTGGCGGATCACGCGGTGGAGTTCATCACTGTCACCCCGGACAATCCCCGCGCCCTGACGGCGCAGGAGCTGGCGAAATATCTGGCCAGCTTCGGCAAGCCCGTCACCCCCTGCGACACGGTGGCGGACGGCGTCCGCCTTGCCATCGACCACGCGGGTAAGGACGGTACCGTGCTGTGCTACGGCTCCCTGTACCTGCTGGGCGACGTGATCAACGCAGTTGAAGAAACCAAGTGACCCCAAAGCGGCAGGCTCTCCTGCCGCTTTGGTTTATTTGAACGGCGGTAAGTACCGCTCTGGCGCTGTGCGTAGGGGAGGGGTTCTACCCCGCCCGTCGTCTATTTGAGCCGCTTAATTTACTGAGCGGAAGGGGTAGAACCCCTCCCCTACGAAGTATCACAAATACCCCCGTCAAAGGAGACCGCCATGTTTGCTGACTTACACATCCACATGCTGCTGTCCGGCAGCGACTGGAAGGCCGCCATCGCCGGACACCAGCCCCATCCGGACGATATTTTGATCAAAGAACGTCTTTCCGCCTATCAATCTGCCGAAATTTCGTATCTCCGGGATGGCGGCGACCGGTTCGGGGTCTGCCTGCGGGCTAAGGAATTGGCCCCGGAATACGGCATCACCTACCGTACCCCAGCGTTTCCCATCTACAAAAAAAGCCACTATGGCAGCTTCATTGGCCGGGGATGGTCGGATTTCGCGGAATACCGCGCATTATTGGCGGAAGCGCAGGCAAGCGGGGCGGATTTCATCAAGCTGATGGTCTCCGGCCTGATGGATTTCTCCGCCTACGGCGTGCTGACGGAGGAGCCGCTGACCGGTGCGGAGATGCATGATCTCATTGCCGCCGCCCACGATCTGGGCTTTGCCGTCATGGCCCACTGCAACGGAGCAAAAGCGGTGAAAAACGCCGTCACAGCAGAGGTTGACAGCATCGAGCACGGGGCGTATCTGGACGACGAAGCCTGCCATATTCTGGCAGAAAGCGATACCGTCTGGGTACCGACTCTCTCCACCATCGGCAACCTGATCGGCAGTGGGCGGTTTCCGGACGATGTAGCGGAACGTATCCTCCGGTCGGCCCAGGAGAATATCCAAAAAGTCGCTAACTTGGGCGGTCATATTGGCTTGGGGTGTGACGCCGGAGCGTTTCGGGTGCCCCATGTGGAGGGTACATTCAGCGAAGAAAAATGGCTGCGGGAAACGCTGGGCGACAAGACTGACGCCATACTGTCCGCCGCAGAAGGACAAGTCCGGGCAAAATTTTAAAATTAATTGGTACATTAACGGCCTTTATGGGTACATAAAAGGGCATTATCGGTACATGAAAAAAGCGGTATTCGAGTAAAGCCCGAATACCGCTTTTTTGATTTGGAACGATTTCCTTACATGAGGGGCTCCATCTCCAGAACGGGATGGCCCACTTCGGTCAGGAAGCCATACAGCTCCTCCATGTCGGTGGTGACGGTCTCGTCAGCGATCATGCTGGTGAAGTTGTCGATGCCGTACAGCTCCTTGGCGGTGGCGTTGATGCGATCCGCCATCTGATCCTTCAGCTCCTTGGGCAGCCAGACGATGCGGCCCATGCCGCCCTCGGCAGCCAGGAACTTCTTGGAGGCGATGAACTGCTTGCCGTGGCCCATGAAGCCGGGGGTCTGAACGCCGCCGCCGGTCATGGACGCCATCTCGGAGAAGCTCATGCCCAGAGGGGTCATGCCCACATGCTCACGGTTGGTGATGACCACGCCGTTGGACATGGGCTCGATGCCGCAGATGCACTCGAAGCAGCCGCAGGAGGTCATGGGATCCTCCAGGATGGAGTACAGGGTCACGCGCTCCAGCGCGCCGTGAGAATACTTGCTGACGGCCTCGTTGACGTCCTCGTAGGCGCCCAGACGCTCGTCCAGGCAGCGATCCTTGGGAACGATCTGGCAGGGGCCGTTGGGGTCCAGCTCATTGGTGGCCTTGGCGTCCAGCCAGGACACGGCGCCGCACAGGCCCAGACGCTCGGGCGTGACGATGCAGACGTGGCTGGGGGAGAAGGCCTGGCACAGAATGCAGGTGTAGAACTTATCCACGGACTCGTCGGTCATGGACTTCAGGCGGGCGTCACGGGCGACGAACGCCTCGTTGGCCTTGGCGCGGATCTCCTTGCAGCCCTCGGGACGGGTGCAGATGCGAACCTGGCACTTGTCCACCACGGTCTCATACTCGCCCTTGACCTTGGCATACAGCACCTAGCCCAGATGACGGGAGCGGAAGCCGGCCTCGAAAGCGGACTTGGACACGCGGACGCGGATCATGTCGCGCTGGCCGGTATGCATGACGCCCTCGATGCAGTTGAGGAAGTTGTGGAACTTACGCTCGACAACCGGCTCGAAGTCGGTCTGCCAGGACTTGCCGGCCACCTCCAGCGTGATGGTCAGGCAGATCTTGGAGCCGGGCTCGAACTCGTCGAAGTCGGGGCCGTCCAGAATGATGGCGTGATCCTCGATATTCTGGGCTTCTTCGGTGCGGCAGAACTCGCAGCAGTCCACGCGGGAGCCGTCGATCTCGATCTGGGTGTCGTTCTTGCGGATGATCTCGCCCTCGAAGGCGTTGGAGAAGGCCACGGGAATGTCGATATTGGTGACCTTGATCTTGATATCGCGAGCCTCCAGAGAGGTCTCGATCCAGTCCTGGGTATTCTCGTTGATAATCAGGGACTTGGGAACGGCCCACATGTCATCGGTATCGTTGGTGATGACGGGGAAGCCCAGCTGGATGGCACCGGCGCCGCAGGCCACGGTGATATCGGGCACGGGAGCGTAGGCGTTGACGAACGCGAAAATGCGGTGGAAGGAGTAGTCGATATGGCCGTCATAATCGCCGGGCTGGACAGCGCCGAAGATGAAGGCGGCGCGGACAACCAGAGAGATGATGTGGCCCACGGACCAGATATCCTCGCCCACAGGGACGACGCGAACGTCGAAGTTCATGGTCATGCCGCACTCGATCAGCTGGTCAATGATGCCGCCGATCAGGAACACGAAGATACCGCGGGACTGGTAGCCCTTGACGGTTTCCAGCGCTTCCTCCTTGGTGGGAGCGGGGCCGATCATGACCACGAAGCCGGGGATATCGCGGGTGACCAGAGGCACGCCCAGGGTACGCACCTCGGCATCGGTGAAGTGGCCGTGGTAGTTGGTGCCGGCATAGGGATCGGGGTTGCGGGCATACTTGCAGGCCTCGATCATCTCGGCGGCGATGGCGGTGCCAACGCCGGAGGTGAAGATGTCCTTGGTCTTATACTCACGGGTCATCATGGCCTTCACGTCGGCCAGGGTGTCGCGCAGCTCGCCCAAGGTGGTGACCTTCTTGCCCAGATAGGCGTAAATGCAGGACAGGTAGTAGGCCGTGTCCGGCATCTTCATGGGAGCGGACTCGCCCAGCTCGGCAACGACGGCGCTGATCTCTGCCTCCGCCTTGGCAAACATCTCGTCGGAGCCTCTGAATACTCTGTCAAATAATCCCATTGATCTATTTCATCCTTTCAAAAATTCAAGTCTCGTCGATGCGCGCCTTGATGGCCCGGATCTCCTCCACGGCCCTGGGGCTGACATCGTAAGGGGAAAGGCCGCGCCGGTCGGCGTCGATGACCTCGGCGTCGTAGCTGATAAAGCCCAGCAGATTCTCCTCGGGGATGCGGGAGCGGACGAATTCACGATCCGCGTCGTCCCGGATCTTGTTGGCCACCACGTCCACCTTGGTGACGCCAAGGTCGGCGGCCAGCTGCTTCACCTTTTCATAGGTCTGCACGCTTCTTGCGCCCGGCTCGATGACCACGATGAAGCGATCCATGCACCCGGCGGTGCCGCGGCCCAGATGCTCCAGACCTGCCTCCATGTCCATGATGACCACGTCGTCCTTACGG
>ERZ1504030.442-NODE-442-length-11234-cov-3.226675_pt1 | contig 11234 bp, 8 predicted proteins | sample MGYA00572247_ERZ1504030 | MGnify/ENA primary metagenome ERZ1504030 (study PRJEB39906, sample SAMEA3182110) | gut metagenome | biome: human; feature: gut; material: Stool; isolation source: human stools | place: Canada | collected 2013-04-23 ... | reverse complement strand
TGAATATCTGTCACGATTGAAGTATCTTCACGTGGAGGGAATTTCTGCGCAATCTTTTTTAGAAAGCGTTCAATTTGCTGTGTTGTTTGTTCGGTTGCTTTTTCCATTTCGCTTTTGTTTAGATTATTATTCATTGATAATGCAGTTGGAATTAAATGAAGTTAGTTTCACTTTACGATGTGCATTCAATCATCTGCAAATATACACCTTTTTATTAACAACGCAAACAAATTACAGAAAAATATCTGTGTTTTATTTGCCATTACGAATTATAATATTAATTTTGTAGTAATATAAAGTGTTCTACATGCTTTTTATACGAATATTATAATTAATAGGCTATAAAACTTATCTTAGTATTATGAAACAAACAATTTTGGTAACTGGCGGTACTGGCTTTATCGGTTCGCATACAACAGTAGAGCTCATTGAAGCAGGTTACAAAGTAGTAATTGTTGACGACCTCTCCAATTCAAAGATTGAGGTTCTTGACGGCATTGAGAAGATAACTGGCGTTCGCCCTGCATTCGAGCAGGTAGACCTTCGCGACAAGGCGGCTACAGAAGCTGTATTCGAGAAGTATCCGGACATCCAGGGTATCATCCACTTCGCTGCTTCTAAGGCTGTTGGTGAAAGCGTACAGAAACCTTTGCTATACTATCGCAACAATATCGTATCGCTCGTTAACCTACTCGAACTTATGCCAAAACACAACGTGAAGGGCATCATCTTCTCTTCAAGCTGTACTGTATATGGTCAGCCGAGATGTGTATAAGAGACAGCCCCGTTACTGAGGATGCGCCTCACCAGAAGGCTACATCGCCTTATGGCAATACAAAAGAAATAAACGAGCAGATTATTGCTGACTATATCCATAGTGGTGCTGCTATCAAGAGCATCATTCTCAGATACTTCAACCCGATAGGTGCTCACCCATCTGCAGAAATCGGTGAATTGCCGAATGGTGTTCCAAACAACCTGATTCCTTTCGTAACTCAGACAGCTATCGGTATCCGTAAGGAACTTACCATATTTGGCAACGATTATAATACTCCTGACGGCACTTGCATTCGCGACTATATTTATGTAGTAGATCTCGCTAAGGCTCACGTTGCAGCTATGGCTCGTGTGCTTGATAAGGAGACTGAACCAATCGAATACTTCAACATCGGCACAGGCAATGGCAACTCGACACTCGAAATCGTAGAGACATTTGAGAAGGCTACTGGCGTGAAACTGAACTGGAAGTACGGTCCACGCCGCGAAGGTGATATCGAGAAGATTTGGGGCGACTGTTCAAAAGCAAACAAGGTATTGGGCTGGAAGGCAGAATCAAACCTCAGCGAAGTGCTCGCTTCAGCATGGAAGTGGCAGCTAAAGCTTCGCGAAGATGGCATAATGTAAAAAAGAATAGGAGATTACAGTATCAGCTATAATCTCCTATTATATTTAATATCACTATCGACTTTAATACTCTGAACCATCAGACTTTATAACACTTGGTCCATCAATCACTTCAAGATTGTTTGCACCTCGCTTTATGTCATTGTATACTCTTCGTAAGTCTTCGTAACGAATGCTTATGTCTCTATTTACCGGGCGTTCTCTGTCAAGCAGACTATGCGAGAATAGCCATTCATAAGTCTTTCGCAGATAGAACAGACGTGCTGCCACCAATCGTAAAGCAGACGAGTGTCGTTGCCGCTATTCTTTAGTTTTTCTACGACAACCTTCGATTGCTTCACGGGTACGGCACGGTCAGCTGTACCGTGTATTATCCAAAAAGGCAGTTCCCCCAATCCGCTGACATCTTTTAATGTTGTGCCACCACATAATGCCATTCCGGCAGCAATGCGATCCGGATAAGTGCCACAAACATCCATTGTGCCATAACCACCAAGACTCATACCAAGTACATATACACGGGTTGTGTCACACGGATAGTTGCGTTTCACCCAGTCGAACACGTCCATAACCTTTTTCGGATTCCATGCACCACCAGGGTTTTGTGGCACAATTGTAAGCGCATCGATATCGCGACCTTTCACTATTGCATCGAGCGGACCATAACGACGTACCCTATCAAGATTACGACCACAAAGACTTGCTCCATGCAAGAATATGATTACTGGAGTTTGCTCCTGCGTATAGAAATAATCGACAGGGGTGTAAACCCAAAAATTATAGCCATTGGGAATGGAATCTTTCACGGGGCGAAGGAAATCATAAGCCGACATGTGCAATGTCGAAAACACTAAAAACAGAGTAAAAAGTATCTTTTTCATAAATAAAATTCGTTTTCGGAACTTGAATAGATTGAAGCGAAATTACCATTTATATTTCTAATAGAGAAATTTCTCAAGCATCTTTACCACACATTAATAGGCTTTTACCTTTTTTAGTAAGCAATTTATGATGATAAGCCACGCCATAAATAAAAAAATATGTACCTTTGCAAAAACAATAACACTGATATGGAAGTAATTAAAACCGATATTGAAGGAGTGGTTATTATTGAGCCACGTATTTTCAAAGATGCTCGAGGATATTTCTTTGAGAGTTTTTCGCAGCGAGAATTTGACGAGAAGATAGGACACATAGAGTTCTGCCAGGACAACGAAAGTATGTCGTCATATGGCGTAATGCGTGGTCTTCACTTCCAACGTCCGCCTTACACACAGAGCAAACTCGTAAGATGCGTTAAAGGTGCTGTTCTTGATGTTGCTGTAGACATTAGAAAGGGTTCGCCGACATATGGTAAACATGTGGCCGTAGAACTGACAGAAGACAACCATCGTCAGTTCTTTATACCCAAAGGTTTTGCGCACGGCTTCGCAGTATTGAGTGAGACTGCTGTATTCCAATACAAATGCGATAATTTCTACCATCCAGAGACCGATGGTGGCATATCTATTCTCGACAAATCGTTGGGTATAGATTGGCGAATACCTACCGACAAAGCTATCTTAAGCGAGAAGGACACAAAGCATGCGCTATTAAAAGACTTCGATTCTCCATTTACTTTTTAAACATCCAAAAGTATGAACATATTAGTAACTGGTGCCAACGGACAACTTGGACACGAAATGCAGCGTGTGGCACTTGGTAGCAATCATCATTATATCTTCACAGATGTAGCAGATGGCTACGAGCAACTCGACATCACCAATCTTGACGCCATCCGTGCGATGGTAAAGGAACGCAGCGTAAGCGTTATTGTCAACTGTGCAGCCTACACCAACGTAGACAAAGCAGAAACCGACTACGACTTTGCCAATCTGCTTAACAATACGGCTGCAGGCAATCTTGCCACTGCTATGAAGGAAGTAGACGGTACGCTGATACACGTGAGCACCGACTATGTATTTCAGGGCGACCGCAACGTGCCGTGCCGTGAGGATTGGGAGACAAATCCGCTCGGCATTTATGGCAAGACAAAACTCGCAGGCGAGAAGGCAATTGCAGCAACTGGATGCAAACATATCATTATACGCACTGCGTGGCTCTACTCGCAGTGGGGCAAGAACTTTGTAAAGACGATGCAGATGCTCACCTCTACAAAAGACTCACTCAAGGTCGTATTCGACCAGGTAGGCACCCCGACATTTGCGGGCGATCTTGCTGACGTTATCTCACATATAATCGAAACAGAACAACTTGATAAGACAGACATCTACCACTTCTCTAACGAAGGTGTCTGCTCTTGGTTCGACTTTGCAAAACTTATCTGCGAACTCTCGGGCAATAGCTGCGACATACAACCATGCTATAGCGAGGAATTCCCCAGTCCAGTACAGCGTCCTCACTTCTCAGTGCTCGACAAGTCGAAACTCAAAGCTACATTCGGTGTAAAGGTTCCCTACTGGACCGATTCACTGAAAGTGTGCATCAAGCAGCTTGCAGAGGTTAATAACAACTAAATATTACACTAATAAATTAGTATATATTATGAAGAATATAATTATCACTGGTGGTGCCGGGTTTATCGGTTCACATGTTGTTCGACTTTTTGTCAACAAGTATCCAGAGTATAACATAATAAACCTTGACAAACTTACATATGCTGGCAATCTTGCCAACCTGAAGGATATCGAGGACAAGGAGAATTACACATTCGTTAAGGGCGACATCTGCGACTTCGAGATGGTGCTCGAACTCATGAAGAAGCACAAGGTTGACGGCATTATCCACCTTGCTGCAGAGAGCCACGTAGACCGCTCTATTAAGGATCCGTTTACCTTCGCACGCACTAACGTGATGGGCACATTGTCGTTGCTTCAGGCTGCGAAGATATATTGGGAGAGCCTTCCAGAGAAGTACGAGGGCAAGCGCTTCTATCACATCTCTACAGATGAGGTATATGGCGCGCTCGAACTTACAAACCCAGAAGGTGTTGAGTCGCCGTTCACAACAAAAGCATCTTCTGCTCACCACCATGCTTACGGCACAGAGTTCTTCCTTGAGACAACCAAGTATAACCCACACTCGCCCTACTCTGCTGCTAAGGCAAGTAGCGACCACTTCGTACGCGCTTTCCACGACACATACGGGATGCCAACAATCGTGACCAATTGTTCTAACAACTATGGTCCGTACCAGTTCCCGGAGAAACTTATCCCACTATTCATCAACAACATTCGCCATCGCAAACCACTGCCGGTTTATGGCGAAGGCTTGAATGTTCGCGACTGGTTGTACGTAGAGGATCACGCCCGTGCTATCGATCTTATCTTCCATAAAGGCAAGGTGGCAGATACATATAATATAGGTGGTTTCAACGAGTGGAAAAACATCGATATTATCCATGTACTCATAAACACAGTAGACCGTTTACTTGGTCGCAAGGAAGGCGAAGACCTCAATCTTATTACTCATGTAACCGACCGTATGGGGCACGATATGCGCTATGCTATCGACTCACGCAAGTTGCAGAGCGAACTTGGATGGGAACCGAGCCTACAGTTCGAAGAAGGTATAGAAAAGACAGTGCGCTGGTATCTTGACAACCAAGAGTGGATGGATAATGTAACCTCTGGCGACTATCAGAACTATTACGAGTCAATGTACAAGAATAGATAAGCAATTATGAATATAGGATTTGATAACGAGAAGTATCAGAACATTCAGTCGGAGCACATCAAAGAGAGAATTTCACAATTTGATGGCAAATTGTATCTCGAACTTGGTGGTAAACTCTTTGACGACCATCATGCAAGCCGCGTGCTGCCAGGTTTTCAACCCGACAGCAAGTTGCGCATGTTTCAAAAGATTAGCGACAGCATAGAGATTGTGATTGTCATTAGTGCTACCGACATCGAAAAGAACAAAAAACGCGCCGATCTTGGCATAACTTACGACGAGGATGTGCTTCGCTTGCGTGGCGAGTTTCAGAATCGTGGCTTTATGGTCGGTTCGGTTGTCATCACTCATTACAACGGACAGCCCGCCGCAATCGCCTTCAAGCAGCGTCTTGAGCGCAGCAACATCAAGACCTATTGCCACTACCTCATTGAGGGCTATCCGCATGATGTCAAGCTCATAGCTTCTGACAACGGTTTCGGTAAGAACGACTACGTAAAGACCGAGCGTCCGCTGGTTATCGTGACGGCCCCTGGTCCAGGTAGCGGCAAGATGGCAGTATGTCTTAGCCAGTTGTACAACGAGCACAAGCACGGCGTAAGAGCGGGTTATGCAAAGTTTGAGACATTCCCGGTTTGGAACCTTCCGTTGAAGCATCCGGTGAACATTGCATACGAGGCAGCAACGGCAGACCTTAACGACGTCAACATGATTGACCCGTTCCATCTTGAAGCTTACAACAAGATTGCGGTAAACTACAACCGCGACATCGAGATTTTTCCCGTATTAAACGCTCTCTTCGAAGGCATCTACGGCGAGAATCCATACAAGTCGCCGACAGACATGGGCGTGAATATGGTTGGTTTTTGCATTAGCGATGATGCTGTTTGCTGCGAAGCTTCAAAGAACGAGATTATACGTCGCTATTATGAGGCTACAAACAAATTGGCACTTGGCGCTTGCAATGAAGAGGAAATTAGCAAGATACAGATGCTGTTCAACCAGGCAAAGATAACAACCGACTTCCGTCGCACCACCGTTGCGGCACGCGAGTGCCTGAAGCGTACAGGACACACATCGTCAGCTATCGAACTTGAGGACGGCACAATCATCACTGGCAATTCAAGCCCGCTGTTGGGCTGTAGCGCCGCTCTTCTGCTTAACGTGACGAAACATCTTGCTGGAATCGACCACACAACAAAGCTCATTCCGCAGTCGATGATCGAACCGATACAGTACACCAAGACCAATTATCTTGGCGGTCACAACCCGCGTCTGCATACCGATGAGGTGCTCGTGGCGCTCTCTGTACTCTCTGAGAACGACGAGAACTGCCGCAAGGCATTGGAACAATTGCCTAAGCTGCGTGGCTGTCAGGTTCATTGCACGGTTATGCTTAGCGAAGTGGACAGAAAGATTTTCAAGAAATTGGGCATTGGACTTACATGTGAACCTGTGCAAAAGAAGCAGGTTCAATAGATATTTAGATTTATATACAACTACGTCCGGTTTGTAATATTCTCACAATTACAAACCGGACGTTTCTATTCAACAACAAATTTTAGTTCTACTGGCAACTTTAACCATTTACGATTGACGACAATTTTCATGCGACTACCACTCTTTTGCTTTAGTACATAAGAACCGTCTTTGGGGTTAAATATAAGTGTGGCAGTCAAATCTTCAGAACCATAGTCGTTTGTTATCTCAAGCGTGGCAGTATGTTTGTCCTCTATCTTTGCAGAAGTAATTAACCATTTGCGTGGATCGCGCATAGCACCAAAGTAGCCAGGTGTTTCACCAAAAAGTTCTTGGCCTGGTACAATAATGTTATTTTGATAGAGATTTATATGCATATATACTTGATATTCGTCATTACAGATACGAACATTGAACACTTTGTCTGTTTGTGACATTATTTTTAGAGATACAAGAAAGAAGAAGAGAAGAAAGGGTACTTTTTTCATATTATCTAAGTATTAGTTATATCATTATGTTCTTTATATGACAACTTATTATGCTGTAATGTCTATGCAAAAATAGGAATTTATATCAAGAATAAGGCTATTTTACGAAAAAAAATGTGTCAACAATCGTTTATTTACCTTTTAAATATTATTTTTGCACGCAACATTAAACTTTTTATGAAAAGAGACATTTTATTTCCAGACTATATTTTTGAATCAAGTTGGGAGGTTTGTAATAAAGTAGGAGGTATATACACGGTACTTTCTACGAGAGCTAAGACACTTGTAGAGCAGCTTGGCGACAAACTTATTTTCATAGGTCCTGACTGTTGGGGAGAAAAAAACAACCTATACTTCACAGAAGACAACAAACTCTTCGCTACATGGAGAAAGAAAGCTGAAGCAGAAGGCTTAAAAATAAAGATAGGTAGATGGAACGTACCAGGCACCCCCGTAGCTATTCTTGTTGACTTCAACCCTTATTTCGCAGAAAAGGATATGATTTATGGTCAACTTTGGGAGAAATACCATGTTGATAGTCTTCATGCATACGGCGATTACGACGAAGCTTCGATGTTCTCATACGCAGCAGCACTTGTTGTAGAGAGTTTCTATAATAGCGAGATAAGAGGCAATAAAAAGTCTGCGAAGGTAATTTACCATGCCAATGAATGGATGACAGGTCTCGGTGCACTCTATATCAACGACCATCTGCCACAGATAGCAACGATTTTTACAACACATGCAACAAGTATCGGACGCAGCATTGCAGGCAACAACAAACCTCTCTACGAATACTTGGAAGCTTATAATGGTGATCAAATGGCAGCCGAGCTCAATATGGAGAGCAAACACTCGATAGAGAAACAGACTGCATTGCATGTAGATTGCTTCACAACTGTGAGCGATATCACAGCCACAGAGTGCAAGGAACTTATGGACAAACCAGTAGACGTAGTGCTGCCAAACGGCTTCGAAGATGACTTCGTTCCGCAAGGCAAGGCGTTTGACAAGAAACGTACTGTAGCTCGCAAGCGTCTTCTTGACATTGCTCGTGCTCTCTCTGGTGATGATATTGAAGACGACGCAATCATTATCTCTACAAGCGGACGTTACGAATGGCGCAATAAAGGTATTGATGTGTTTATCGACGCGATGAATCGTCTGCGCACCAACGCAGAGAACCTTAAGAAGGACATCGTTGCCTTTATCGAAGTGCCAGCATGGGTAAATTGTGCACGCGAAGACTTGGCAGAGCGTTTGGCTGCAATGGAAAAAGGCGAGAAGTTCGACACTCCACTCCCTACCCCTGTTATCACACATTGGCTGAACGAACAACAAAACGACCGTGCATTGGGCATGATGAACTGGCTCAATATGCACAACGCCAAGGGTGAACGTGTCAAGTTAGTGTTCATTCCATGCTACCTCACAGGAGAGGATGGCATCGTAAATCTTTCTTATTATGACACCATTCTGGGCAACGACCTCTGTGTTTATCCTTCTTATTATGAGCCATGGGGATACACACCTCTTGAAGCAACTGCGTTCAAGGTGCCGTGTATCACAACTGATCTTGCAGGTTTTGGACTTTGGGCTAACACTGTTGTTGGCAAGAAAAGCACCATTGAGGATGGTGTGGAGGTTATCCACCGCACAGATTACAACTACAATGAGGTAGCGGACAGCATTAAAGCTACAGTAGAAAAGTTCGCCAATGCAACAAAGCAAAAGCAGGGACGCATACGCAACAAAGCACGTGCTCTGGCAGAACATGCATTGTGGAGCAAGTTTATCACCTATTACTATGAAGCATACGACATCGCACTGCGCAAGGCGGAGGCAAGATGCTCGAAAGCTGGCGAGTAATTAAAAGGTAAGAAAAATACAACTAAATAAATAATAATTAATAACTTATGAAAATCAAAGCAGACTATGCTAATACCCCTCAGTGGAAGGAGGTAACCATCAAGTCTACACTTCCTTCAGAGTTGAAGTGTCTTGATGAACTCGCACACAACATGTGGTGGGCGTGGAACTACGAGGCTCGCAACATGTGGAAAAGCCTTGACAGCGATCTCTATGAAGAGGTTGGACACAACCCTGTAATGCTTCTCGACCGCCTTAGCTATGAGCGCAAGGAGGCTATCGTGAAGGATAAGGCAATCATGGAATCGGTAAAACAGGTATACAAGAAGTTCCGCGAGTATATGGATGTGAAGCCAGACGCAACACGTCCTTCTGTGGCTTATTTCTGTATGGAGTATGGTATCAATCAGGTTGTAAAGATTTACTCTGGTGGTCTTGGTATGCTCGCAGGTGACTATATGAAGGAGGCTTCTGACTCTAACGTAAATATGTGTGGTATCGGCTTCCTTTATCGTTATGGCTACTTCAAGCAGACCCTCTCAATGGATGGTCAGCAGATAGCAAAGTACGATGCACAGAACTTCAACTCACTCCCAGTAGAGCGTGTGCTCGACGAGAATGGTCAGCCTATGGTTGTTGATGTTCCCTACATGAACTATCAGGTACATGCATATGTATGGGTAATGAACGTAGGTCGCATCAAGCTCTACTTACTCGATACAGACAACGATTTGAACTCAGAGTTCGACCGCCCTATCACACACGCTCTATATGGTGGTGATAACGAAAACCGCCTGAAGCAGGAGATTCTCCTCGGCATCGGTGGTATCCTCACACTCAAGAAGCTCGGTATTAAGAAAGATATCTATCATTGCAACGAGGGTCACGCAGCACTCTGCAACCTCCAGCGTCTTATCGACTACATCAAGGAAGGTCTGTCGTTCAACGAGGCTCTTGAACTCGTTCGTGCTTCTTCACTCTATACTGTTCATACTCCAGTACCGGCCGGTCACGACTACTTCGACGAATCACTCTTCGGCAAGTATATGGGCGGTTATCCTCAGATGCTCGGCATCACATGGGACGAGTTCATCGGCATGGGTCGCAACAATCCTGAGGATCACTCAGAGCGCTTCTGTATGTCTGTATTCGCTTGTAACACCTGCCAAGAGGTTAACGGCGTAAGTAAACTTCATGGTTGGGTAAGCCAACGCATGTTCGCTCCAATCTGGAAGGGTTACTATCCAGAGGAGAGCCACGTAGGCTACGTAACAAACGGTGTTCACTTCCCGACATGGACAGCTACAGAGTGGCGCAAAGTATATGCTAAGTATTTCGACAAGAACTACATTTACGACCAGAGCAACGAGAGCCTGTGGCACGCTATCTACAATGTGCCTGACGCAGAAATCTGGGAGACACGTATGGCACTCAAGAAGAAGCTCGTCAACTATATCCGCGAGAAGTTCGCTGCTACATGGTTGAAGAACCAGGGCGATCCTTCACGTGTTGTTGCCCTTCTTGACAGTATCACACCGAACGCTCTTTACATCGGCTTCTGCCGTCGCTTTGCTACATACAAGCGTGCTCACCTCCTCTTCACCGATTTGGAGCGTCTTTCTAAGATCGTGAACAACCCAGAGCGTCCGGTTAAGTTCATCTTCTCAGGTAAGGCACACCCGGCTGACGGTGCTGGCCAGGGCTTGATTAAGAAGATCTTCGAGATCAGCCAGCGTCCTGAGTTCCTCGGTAAGATCATCTTCCTCGAGGACTACGACATGCAACTCGCTCGTCGCCTCGTATCAGGCGTTGATATCTGGATGAACACTCCGACACGTCCGCTCGAGGCTTCTGGTACATCTGGCGAGAAGGCTGAGATGAACGGTGTTGTAAACCTTTCAGTTCTCGACGGCTGGTGGGTTGAAGGCTATCGTGAGGGTGCAGGTTGGGCTCTCAAGCAGGAGCGTACATACCAGAATCAGGGTTATCAGGATCAACTCGACGCAGCTACCATCTACTCACTGCTTGAGAATGAGATTCTGCCGCTCTACTACAACCGCAACGAGCAGGGCTTCAGCGAGGGTTGGATAAAGACAATCAAGAACTCTATCGCAACTATCGCTCCTCACTATACAATGAAGCGTCAGCTTGACGACTACTATGAAAAGTTCTACAACAAGGAGGCTGCAAACTTCAAAAAGCTCGCTGCCGACAATAATCGCCTTGCCAAAGAGCTCGCTACTTGGAAGGAGACAGTTGCAGAGCGTTGGGACTCTATTCGCGTAGTAAGCAAGGATGATTCTATGCTCTATGCTGCCG
>ERZ1504030.423-NODE-423-length-11599-cov-4.671431_pt1 | contig 11599 bp, 15 predicted proteins | sample MGYA00572247_ERZ1504030 | MGnify/ENA primary metagenome ERZ1504030 (study PRJEB39906, sample SAMEA3182110) | gut metagenome | biome: human; feature: gut; material: Stool; isolation source: human stools | place: Canada | collected 2013-04-23 ... | reverse complement strand
GAGATCTAGTACGGTCTCGTGGGCTCGGAGATGTGTATAAGAGACAGTGGTAGAGTCGTATCTGTCGGTGGCGTCGCGGATGAAGATTGATGGCAAGGAGGTGACCCCCTGCCTCAACGAGCTGATGAGAGATCCGAAAAACTACCACAATCTCAACGTCACATCTAACCGCGGAGGCGGAGAGTCGAGCGATGCGCAGATTTCCTACTTCACGGGACTGCTGCCGCTCCAATCGGAGATGTCGGTGCAGCGCATCATAAAGAACCGCGTGGCGGCTCTGCCCCGACTGCTGCACGAACAGAAGGGCTATCACACGTATATCACTATACCTACGAACCGCTTCTTCTGGCATCAGAACGAGGCTAACCTCAGCTACGGCATAGACCATACGATAGAACTGGGCAACTACGAGAACGGTTACTGGTGTCAGGACGAGGAGATATTCAACCGACTGCAGAACGTAAAACTGCAAGAACCATACATGAACATAATACTAACGCTCAGCATGCACGGCAGCTACGACACCGACTTCCTCGCCGAGACACCCGTGAGGTCACCGTTCAACTACCCGAGTCGCTTCTCTGCTGAATTCTGCCACTATCTCGACAAGTGTTTCTACACCGACTTGCAGATAGAACGCTACATAGCCTATCTAAAACGCAGCGGGCAGTATGACAACACCGTGCTCATAGTCTGCTCCGACCACGAACCGAAGGAGGGCAGCTTGGGCATGGACGACTGGTCGATGAGCCTGCCACTGATAATAGCCAACACGCACATCGCTGCCGAAATGTTCTACGTGGGAAGTATAAACCAGATTGACCTCTACCCTACCATGCTCGACATGTTCGGTCTGCAATCTGAATGGAGAGGTATGGGACACAGTCTGCTACGCAAAGGCTACAACAACACCATAAGCGATACGCAACGGCGTATCTCTAACAATATCTTGCGCGGAGGGTTACGGTTCCTTCAACACTAACGGCTGCATTGCAGCCGTTTTTTCGTTATATACGTCTATAGAAACACGGCGCGCACGCAGAGAACGCACGCAGGTGAAGTCGCGGAAGTAAGGGTCTTGCGACATATACCAGCGATGGTCGGCGATGCGATGTGTGCGGCGTGCCAACGCATCCACCTTCAGTGCCGAACGCACATTGACAACCGAGAGCATCCGGGTGCCATCGTCAAGCACAAGGGCAAGAACAAGAAAAGAAGCATGAGGGTTATCGGGGTGGGACGATGTGAGCTTATGCTTGTGCATCGATGTCGAGACGGTGATGTGCCAGCCGTGCTCGCTGTTCAGCCGCTGCATAATCTGACGGAACTCTTTGCCGTGCGACGATGTATCGGTGATGTTGTGATACGCTATATAAAGATGTATCATCTCATGCAGCAGCGTCTCCTGAAACTCGCGCTCCGAGCACTCGTAGTAGGTGCTGATGCGTATGGTGAAGTCGGTGTACGTCCAGCGCAGCAGCTTGCGCACACGGCGGCACGACATGGTGCCCAAACGGGTGCGAGCCTTCGACAGCGCAATACGAGGCACAGGCAGCTCATCGCCGAAATAATCGGCGTTGAACTGCCTGAACCATGTGTGCAATATATCTGTTGTAAGCGTCATCCTACTCGGCGCAGTCGGGGTAAACAGAGTGGAGATATGCGCTCACCTTGTCAGACACGACAGTGGCAAGCACCACCTTGCCCTGTGGGTCGATGACGTAGACGGTAGGTATCCACTTCACGTGGTAAGCTTCAGCCACGGGTGACTCGCGCATCGGCTTCAAGTCGCTCACCTGCGTGTATTCGATGCCGAGCTTAGCCACGCCATTCTTCCACGACTCCAGGTTCTTGTCGAACGACACGCCTACGAAAGCCACGCCCTTGGCACCGAACTTCTTGTAGAGCTGCATGATGAACGGCGAGTCCTTGCGGCAGTCGGGGCACCACGATGCCCAGAAGTCGAGCACTACGTAGCGTCCGCGCAGGTCTTTCAGCGCGAAAGGTTTGCCGTCGATGGTGTTCAGCGTGATGTCGGGCGCATCGGTGCCTGCCTTCAGCAGGTCGGTGGCGTACTTCTGGTCGAGGTCTGTAGCCTTAGCCGCAGGAACTTCTGTCGGCGCCTGCGCATGGATGGCTGCAGGAGCTGCGATGAGCGCCAAAGCCATAAGCATAGTCTTGAGTGTATTCATATTCTTTGAGGTTTATTATCTATATGTTTGTTGCAAATGTATGAATAAAATTCCATTCGGCAAAGGTGGCGCGGATAAAAATGCGGCGCAGCGCTTGCAGGTAGCAACTCTTTTACTTAAATTTGCAGAATTAAACAAACCGTAATAAGAATATGAAAAACAAGGTATCATTGGCAAACGCAGGCTTCGCGCTTTTTCTTTTGTTCTTTGCGCTGGAGCCGCTGTTGGGCAAGTGGGACGCTTACTGGTACGCCTTGTGCGGCTTGGCTGTGGTGTTAGGCGTAGTGCTCGTTGTGGGCATCGTGGGCATCTTCAGACGCAAGGTGTCTACAGACGACTGCATGGATGCAATTAAAAAACATTCGCCCGCCTGCTTCGTATTCTGCCTCCTCGGCGCAGCGCTCAGCTATGTCTACGATGAGCAGATGTTCTATTTCTGGAATTTCATGGTGGTGCTCGAAGGGTCCAACTTCGTGGCGCGGCTATTCAAGAAGGCTTAAGAAACAAAAAAGCCCAGTACACTTCACAACGTACTGGGCAGAAGAGAGAGAGAAATTTATGCGTTAAGTTCGTTAATCTGACTTATCACTTCGTCGTTCGTGCGCTGCATCTTGAGGAAGATGCGGAAGGCGAAGATCAAACCGCAGATGCCACCGATGACACCGCCAACAATGCCGCCGTATGCAGCGGCTCGCGCAAAGTCGGGCGTGTCGGCTGGAATGTACATCCACGTCTCTATGCCGCTCCACAAGAGCCAGACAACTAATATCGGCACCTCAATCATCATGTCTATAGAGCGCAGACGCTTCATGCGTGTGAGCTTCTTGATGGTAGTGAGGAGGTTGTTGCGACTGTAGTCGGCGTCGCTAATAGCCGAAACGTTGATGCGGTAGTCGGCTATGACGCTTACTATAACCACAGTCATGAGGAAGGCGTAGTTGAGCCACGAGAGGTGGGCGAACTCCTTGATAGCGAACCACGACACGGCGATGATCGGCACGAGGCAACACTCGAAGTAGACGAAGCGCTTTATCCACGACATGCTCTTCTTCATCGAGCCTATAATCATCTTCTCGTTCACTATCTTCTGCTTGTCGAGCTGCGCCTTGAAGTCTTCCATCTGCGAGCGCATAAGCTCGAGTTCGGTGTTTTGATTATTGTTTTCCATAATGGTCTTGTTTTTATTCGTTTGACATATTCTTCAGTTGCACTCTTATTCGCGCCAGACGCACAGAGACGTTCTTTGCGCTCAGGCCCACGATGTCGCCTATCTCGTCGTAGCTGATCTGCTCGAGCCATAGCAGTACGATGGCTCTGTCGAGCGGCTGCAGTCGGGCTATGCGCTCGTGCAGCATACGCACTTGGGCGGTAGACTTCTCCTCATCGCTGAAATAGTCGACATCCATTGACAGCAAGGCTTTCCGGCGGCTTCGCTTCTTGCGGTCGATGGTGATGCAGGTGTTGAGGGTAACACGGTATATCCATGTCTTGACGTCGCTCTTGCCGTGGAACGACTCGTAGCCGTTCCATAGCTTTACAAGCACCTCCTGAAAGAGGTCTGCCACCTCGTCGGCATCGTTGGAGAACATGTAGCACACGGCATATATCGTGCTACGGTTGTCTCTCACAAGCTGCGAGAATTGTTGCTCTGTTGTGTTCATATACTTGTTGTTTATTACTTTTTCTGCTCTTTAGACGCACAAAAGGTGGAGTTTGCTACAGAAAAAGTTGTGTTTTTTCGAGGTATATAAAAAAAGAATGACTACAACCGCTACTCTTCCGTTTGCGTCTTAGGCCAATTGACGAGGAAGAGTTTCTCCGTAGCGCGCGTAAAGGCGGTGTAGAGCCAGTGGATATAGTCGGGCGTGAGCATTTCGTCGGTCATATAGCCTTGGTCTACGTAGACGTGCGCCCACTGTCCGCCCTGCGCCTTATGGCACGTGACGGCATAGGCGTACTTTATCTGCAACGCATTGTAGAAGGGATCGGCTTTCAGGCGCTTGTAGCGCTCGGGCTTGGTGCGCACATCGGCGTAGTCTGCCATCACCTCGTCGAAGAGTTGCTGACTCTGCTCGCGTGTGAGCGCTGGCGCCTCAGTAGCGAGCGTGTCGGTGAGCGCCGTCACCTGCAACTCGTAGTTGTCGTAGTCGGGAAACTGCAGCCAGAGATCGACGAAGTGGAAGCCGTAGAGGTCGCGGCGGTTGCGCACGCGCTGTATCACGGCACGGTCGCCGTTGGCGATGAACGCCGGTGCCGACGTGTCTTCAGCCTTCTTCTGCTCGGTCCAGTAGTAGCTGTTCTTCACAACCATGAGCCAGTCGCCCGATGTGAGTTCCTCCTCGCGCCAAAGCACTTGGTTGCGTATGCCCTGATTGTATATGTTTGCACGCTTGTTGGAGCGCGTAACAACCATCGTCTCATCCATGCCCACCTGCGAATAACTCGTAGCGAGCGACTCGATGAGTTCGTCGCCGGGCACGCATACGATGTCGGGGAAGCCGCTGAAGCGTATCTTGGGCAGGGCGGTCGCCTCGTCGTGCGTAATCATCTGGCGTATCACCGTGGCGTTGTAGAGTATGCCCGACTGCTGGCTCTGGCGCAACACCTCGCGCAGGTCGCTCTCGTAGACGGTGAGTCCGTAGCCGGAGATGAACGCTGAGGAGAGAGCCGGCGACTCCTCCTCGCCTACCGGCGGCAGCTGCGCCTTGTCGCCGATGAGCACCAGTCGGCAGTTGCGCCCCGAATAGACAAACTGCACGAGGTCGTCGAGCAGACAGCCCGTGCCGAACACCGACTCGCGCAAGCCTTCGTTGGCTATCATCGACGACTCGTCGACGAGAAACAGCGTGTCGGTCATCATGTTAGGAGCAAGCGAGAACGAACCGCCGAGCGACTGCTGGCGGTAGATGCGGCGGTGGATGGTGGAAGCTGGCACGCCTGAGTTCAAAGCGAACACTTTCGCGGCACGACCCGTCGGCGCAAGCAGAACAACGCGCTGCTTCAACGCGAGCATCGTGCGCACGATGGCACCAGAGAGTGTCGTCTTACCCGTACCTGCCGAACCGCGCAGCAGCATCGTAGCATGATCGTCACGATCGGCGAGAAACTCGGCGAAGATGTCGATGGCGTGCCGTTGGTCGGCGGTAGGCTCAAAGCCGAGCGCCTGGGCGATGAGTGTCTTATAGTTTATAGCGTACAATTCGGTTTTCTTTTAAAAAGGCTACGGTTGGCAGAGCACGGTGCAGACACGGTCTTGGAAAGCACGACCATTGCTGTGGTGCTGTATGCCCTGATTGATGGTGGAGAAGGCGAGGCGGTGGCCGTTGGCTGCCGTGCAATAGCCGGCAAGCGACGACACGCCCTGCACGGTGCCGGTCTTGGCGCGTACGTTGCCGGCGGTGAACACGCCCGTCATGCGCTTGCGCAGTGTGCCGTCCTCGCCGGCAATGGGCAGCGACGGACGCAGGTGCATGTATATATTGTTGTTCTGAAACGCATAGCGCAGAAGGCGCACTTCGAGTTCAGCCGAGAGATAGTTGTAGAGCGAGAGTCCGCTACCATCGGCTATCTCGTAACGCTTCGGATTGAGTCCTACCTTAGATATCAGCCTATTGATTACGCTGCGTGCCTGCTTAGCCGAAGCCTGTCTGGTGCCGGTAGATGCTGCCAACTGGTAGAACATCGACTCGGCGTAGAGGTTGTCGCTGTTCTTCATCATGCGCATCAGAATCTGGTCGATGGTGTGGAAGCGGCGGCAGATGCAATAGGCACTGTCAGGACGTTGCGACTCGCCGACGTTTGCCTCAACAACGAGACTGTCGGCAAGGAGGTCGCTGACAAAACGCTCGACGAACGAATCCTTCCTGCTGATGAGCAACGGCGATAGCACGGGGTTGTCGTCATCCCAACACCAGCCTGCACCAAACTGGTCGGCATCCTTCATCGACTTGTCTGCATAGATGTTACCACGTATGGTGTCGACTCCCATCTTGTGTATAGCCTCAACAAAGGCACGCATATCGTCGGAGTTGAAGCGTGGGTCGAAGCCGCCCACGCAGTAGATATTGCCCGTAAGCGTGCGGTCGTTCACCTCGCCGGTGTAGCACAGCTCGGTCTTGAACTGGTAGCTGCCGCCCAAGCGGTCGATGGCTGCTATCGCCGTGACGAGTTTCATTGTCGATGCAGGGCGCAGAAGCAGACGCGCATTGTGACTGTAGAGCACCGAGTCGGCATCGAGGTCGTACACCATCATTCCGACGGTGGATGTCTCAAACATATCGTGCTCAAGAAGGTTGTCCAGATGCTTTGCCACAGCTATATTCCACGGCTATGCCTGCTCCGCCACCTTGAACGTGTCGGGCATCAGTGTGTCGGCAACCGCCGAACTGTCGTCTTCGTCAAACTCGACATCTGTCTGTGCCGTTGCTCCTGAAACGAAGAGGAACGCCACGAGTGTCAATACATATTTATATATATAGTCTTTCATGCCTGTTTGTAATGGTTGATGTCCATTTCTTAATTATCCTTGTCTTCATATTGTCTCTGTCTGCGCCGTATCTCTTCGATGAATTCGCTTGTCTGCTGCGGTTGCGCATACGTTATCTTTCCGCAACTGTATTCTATCACGATGTGGCGTGCCGTGAACAGCGTGCCGCGCACCGCACGCGCCACGATTATCTCGTTTACAGCTATCGTTATACTCTTGCCGAGTCTGCCACGAATGATGACGAGGTCGCCGTCAGCGGTGAATGTGTAGGTGGTGTTCACCAAACGGTCTACACCTGCCGCGCCAAGCAACAGACACACGAAACCCAACGCAGGAGTAACACCGCTGCGCATAAGGAAACACCACAAGGCTACAACTGCCAGCAATACTATCGTGGCTATGCCCTGCAGACTGACGTTATGATGGAAAGTTCGGTTCATTTCATAAATAATATTGTTGATTATCCAAATAAATCGGAGTGGGTACCAGTATCAACCAAGATTAATATTAGCTCTGTATCATACTGCTCCCAAACAAGCAACCAGTCTGGATTAATATGACATTCCCAGCACTCCTTGTATTTACCCTTTAATTTGTGGGGGCGATATTCAGGAGGTAAACTGCCACATTCTGCAAGAATTGACAACACCTTTCGGAAGTCATCCTGCTTACAACCTCTTTTCAAGCATTTCTTAAAAGACTTCTTAAAAAGGTTTGAGTATCTAACCGTATATTTCATTTCGTCAAACTATCCATAAGAACGTCAAGATTGTTCGTTTCGAATAGCAAGTCATTTTTTGCAGCCTCGATTGCTTCATCAAGCCTGCAAATCTTTTGTGTATTTTGTTTCTTTACTACCCAACCGAACTTTTTAGAAAGAGATTTCAAAAGATTTGTGTCGCTTGTGGGTATATCAAGAGTGTAAACTACTGTATCCATATATTTATTCCTCCATATCTTTTATTATGCAAATCTACACTTTTTTTGCGAGACAGGCAAACGATAAACAACAAAATCGCCTGAGCGTCAATCATTACTGTGACGCTCAGACGATTTAATTCGAGTATTTATCAAATAGTGTCTGCTGATTTTTATTAATCGCAACTCACGGTTTAGAAAATCGTGAGTGTGTACAGATATACCACTGCAGCAGGGAACGCCATCAGCGAAGAGTCGAAACGGTCGAGCATTCCGCCGTGACCGGGCAGGATGTTGCCAGAGTCCTTTATGCCGATGGTGCGCTTGAAGAGCGACTCAACAAGGTCACCCCATGTGCCGAAGAACACTACCACGAGACCCAAGCCCATCCACTGAGGTATGCTGAGAGCCACTTCGGCTGCACCGCTATGCAGAGCGGATGTCTCGTAGAAGCCTACGGCTGCTGCCATAGCCAACACGAGGAGTCCGCCACCGATACTTCCCTCCCAACTCTTGCCCGGGCTGACACGCGGAAAGAGCTTGTGCTTGCCGAAGAGCGATCCGCTGAGGTAAGCACCCGTGTCATTAGTCCAAAGGAAGATAAAGACACTGAGCGGAAGGAGGTAGTTGTACACCACTCCATCGCCCGTAGCACGGAATGCGAGGACGTTGATAGTGGAGAACGGCAGTGCAATGTACATCTGCGCAAGCATTGTGTAAGCCCAGTTGTTTATCGGATTCGGAGCCTTTGTGTACAGCTCGGCGATAAACAGATAGACGATGGTCAGCAAGTAAGGTATGAACACTGCTGACGGCACGATGCCCGAGCAGTAGCCTGCGATGCTGAAGAAGAAGTACACACCAGCAACAGTTGTGATAAGACGGTTCGTCGTAACGTCCTCTATGTCGTTCACAATGCCCGTAAACTCCCAGATGGTGAGTCCTGTAACCAGCGCGAACAGAAGTATCATCGCCTCCGGACGCAAGAAGCACGTAACAATGGCTGCTACAAAGAGCACACCGGTGATGGTACGTACAATCAAGTTTTTCATTTTATCGCTCATAATGCTTACATTTATTATTTCTCAGTAGGTTCTGTCTTATCGTCAGTCGACTTTTCTGAGGTATTGTCATCAGGCTTTTCTGCTGTATCAGTTGGAAGTGCTGCCTGCTTTGCCAACGATTCCTCGTGCTCCTTCTGAGCCTGGCGAACCACTTCGGGCATGTCCTCAAGCTTAGGAGTATTGTCCTCGATTATCTCTTCCGAGCGACTCACCCATGGACGCTTGCCGAATATGCGCTCCACATCCTCGGCGAAGATCACCTCGCGAGTCATAAGGAGTTCGGCGAGTTCGTTATGTCCCTTTGCATGTTCCTTAAGCAGAGTCTTCGCACGTGCATACTCGTCATTGACCATCTTCAGCACCTCGTCGTCGATAATCTTAGCCGTTGTCTCCGAGTAAGGACGCTGGAACTGATACTCCTGGTTGTTATAGTAGCAGATATTGGGCAGACGTTCGCTCATACCGGCGTATGCTACCATGCCGAATGCCGACTTCGTAGCACGCTCGAGGTCGTTCATAGCGCCGGTAGAAATGTGTCCGGTGAAGAGTTCTTCGGCTGCACGACCGCCAAGCAACGCACACATCTCGTCGAGCATCTGCTCCTTTGTTGTGATCTGACGCTCTTCGGGCAGATACCAAGCTGCGCCGAGTGCTCTGCCACGTGGCACGATGCTCACCTTAACGAGCGGATTGGCGTGCTCGCAGAACCAAGAAACGGTAGCGTGACCGGCTTCATGCAGCGCAATGGTGCGCTTCTCAGCCTCAGTCATCACCTTTGTCTTCTTCTCCAGACCGCCGATGATGCGGTCTACTGCGTCGAGGAAGTCCTGCTTGCCTACCTTATTGCTATTATGGCGTGCGGCGATGAGCGCCGCCTCGTTGCACACGTTCGCTATATCGGCACCCGAGAAGCCCGGAGTCTGACGCGAGAGGAAGTCGATATCTACCGTCTCGTCTATCTTCACCTTACGCAGATGCACCTGGAAAATCTCCTTACGCTCAGTAAGGTCGGGCAAGTCGACCGTTATCTGACGGTCGAAACGTCCGGCACGCAACAACGCCTTGTCGAGCATGTCGGCACGGTTCGTAGCTGCGAGGATGATGACACCGCTGTTTGTACCGAAGCCGTCCATCTCTGTAAGGAGGGCATTGAGCGTGTTCTCGCGCTCGTCGTTGCCACCCATTGCAGGATTCTTGCTACGCGCACGTCCCACGGCATCAATCTCGTCGATGAAGATGATGCACGGAGCCTTCTCCTTAGCCTGACGGAAGAGGTCGCGTACGCGACTTGCGCCTACACCGACGAACATCTCCACGAAGTCGGAGCCGCTCATAGAGAAGAACGGAACGCCTGCCTCGCCTGCCACTGCCTTTGCGAGCAAGGTCTTACCTGTGCCCGGAGGTCCTACGAGGAGAGCACCCTTGGGTATCTTACCACCCAGCTCTGTGTACTTCTGCGGTTGCTTGAGGAAGTCAACTATCTCCTGTACCTCCTGCTTAGCACCCACCTGACCAGCCACATCCTTAAATGTGATACCGAGGTCGTTGCCCTTCTCGTACATCTGAGCCTTCGACTTGCCGACGTTGAACACGCCACCGCCTGCTCCTCCACCGCCCATGCGGCGCATGATGAAGAGCCAAAGGAAGACGAAGAGTACTATCGGTCCGAAGGTGTAGAAGAGCGACAAGAGTCCGGAGTTGGAGTCTTTCTCATAGCTAAAGTCGAGTATCTTACCCTTCTTCATAGCCGCAGAGAGATACTGATCGACACCATCAACCGAGCCGTACGTCACTTCCACGTATGGCTTCTGACCCACCTGCTGCGCCGACTTGCCAAACACATCACGTATCTTGTCCGGGCGCACGTACATACGCAGCGTTCCGTTGTCCTTATTCACAACCACACTGCGTGCATAACCCTTGTCTACATACACCTGAAACTTGGTGTACGTAGCCTCCTGGCTCGCCATCTGGCTGCCAAAGAAACCTTTACCTCCATCAGAGAAGAACAGCACGGCGAGCATCACGATGATGATCGTGTAGATCCAGTTCATATTGAACTTCGGCATCTTCGGTTGGTTGTTATCTCCTGAGGGATTATTGTTTGTGTTCATATAATCTTTATTATTAATCGAGGTTCGGTATATTTATAACCTTGGCATCCTCCCAAAGGGTCTCAAGGTTATAGAAGTCGCGTGCTTCAGGTATGAAGACATGCACGATAACGTCAACGAAGTCCATTGCCACCCAGTAAGCCTGCGGCAATCCGACGGTGTGTACCGGCTTCTCGCCAGCATCGATGCGTGTTGTCTCGCACACAGAATCGGCGATAGCCTCAACCTGCGAAGGCGAGTTGCCCTGGCAAATCACGAAGTAGTTAGCTATATTGCCGTCGATACCACGGAGGTCGGCGATTGTTATGTCCTGTCCTTTCTTCTCTTGAATACCCTTAACGATGGCTTCTACCAACTTGTCTTTAATTTCCATTTACTATATTCTTGTTTAATTTTATATTCTGTCTATTTAATGATTATATATCATTTAATGTGACTACATTATTATATATATTATATATGCGCTTTTTAAGCCGTACAAAGATACAGCGATTTATCCAAAAAACGACTTAAAACTATAGAAAATGGCTTTTTATTAGATTTTATTAAAAAAAACTTACGAAAAACATTGTTGTTATAAAAATAATTCGTACCTTTGCACTCGCAATAAGGGAACAAGTTGCAACACATATTGGGATATGGTGTAATGGTAACACTGCAGATTCTGGTCCTGCCTTTCCTGGTTCGAGTCCGGGTATCCCAACCTCATAGCAACATTCTTCTTATAAAGAGGGATGTTTTTTATTGCAATAAAGTTCCGCTTTTGCAACATTGGGATATGGTGTAATGGTAACACTGCAGATTCTGGTCCTGCCTTTCCTGGTT
>ERZ1504030.421-NODE-421-length-11611-cov-3.796210_pt1 | contig 11611 bp, 10 predicted proteins | sample MGYA00572247_ERZ1504030 | MGnify/ENA primary metagenome ERZ1504030 (study PRJEB39906, sample SAMEA3182110) | gut metagenome | biome: human; feature: gut; material: Stool; isolation source: human stools | place: Canada | collected 2013-04-23 ... | reverse complement strand
TTCGGACGAGGAAATGTCCGGGAGGTTGAACTGGAATTTGATGCCATGCCCGGTTTCTTTTAAGAAACCGGGCATTTTTTCTGGAAAAACCCGCCAACAGGGTAAGGCGGGAAACGCTTTCACCGAGTATCTATCCCTCTGAGACGACGGGAAAACGAACCGTTCCCCGTCTTCTTCTTTTCTGTACTCTGGGCTTCTCCGATTACGGGACCATTAACTCGCATTCTTCCACAAGGAAACCGCTGCGGACATATAACACAATAGCCGCACAGGAAAAACCGGAATTATTCATAACCGAACAAGGCCATTCCTCCGCTCAGCGGACCTCAGGGAACCCGGCAACGCGGCTCTATCCCATCACCGCTTGAACACAGGAGCCTTTCCCCAGCGCTCCAGAAACCTTAATTTCCAGCTTTACGGGATTCTCTTACCCGGTCATTGGCGTTCAGGATGCGCTTGCGCAAACGGATAAAATGAGGCGTAGCCTCCACCAGTTCATCAGGTTCAATGTATTCAATGGCACGCTCCAGGGAAAAAATGACGGGAGGGGAGAGCTGGATGCCGTCTCCCTTCGTGGCTGAACGGATGTTGTTCAGGTGCTTTTCCTTGCACGGGTTGACCGGCATATCCATCTGCCGCGGGTTTTCACCTACAATCTGCCCTTCGTAAATATCTTCCTGCGGCCCCACAAACAGACGTCCGCGTTCTTCCAGCGCCACCAGCGCGAACGGGGTGGAAACGCCCGTTTCCATGGAAACCAGGGTGCCGGTGGTACGCGTCGTGATGTCCCCGGCATAGGGCCCGTAATCCCGGAACAGGTGGGAGAAAATACCGTGGCCGGACGTCAGATTGACCAGCTCAAATTCAAAACCGATAATACCGCGGGTGGGAATATAAGCCTGAATAAAAGTATGGCCCGTGCCTTCCCTGCATACCATGTCTTCCATCTGTCCCTTGCGGGCGTGAAGAAGCTTCATGACGCCGTTGGCATGTTCGTCCGGAACTTCTACGTACATCGTTTCATACGGTTCCGTAAGGCGGTCGTTTTCATCCCTCTTCATGATCACGGTGGGACGGGAAACGCACAGTTCATAATTTTCACGGCGCATGGTCTCCACCAGCACAGCGATCTGCATGGCGCCGCGGGCGGAAACGGAGAAAACGCCGGCCTTGTCCGTATCCTCCACCTGGATGGAAATATTCGTCCGCATTTCCCTCATCAGGCGGTCGCGTATCACGCGGGAAGTCACATTCTTGCCGTCGCGCCCTCCGAAAGGCCCGTTGTTGATGGAAAATTCCATGGAAATGGTAGGAGGATCAATCGCCACGAATGGAAGGGGTTCCGTATCCGCGGAACCGCCCAGGGTTTCCCCGATGTTGACGTTTTCAAACCCCGCCACCCCTACGATGTTGCCTGCCACGCCGATGGCCGAATCCGTAGTGCTCAGGCCGGAATATTCAAACATGCGGGTCACTTTTCCGGAAATGCAGGAGCCGTCGCTCTGATGGAGCCACACGGTATCCCCTTTCTTCACAGTGCCGGAAGTAATGCGGCCGATAGCCACACGGCCCACATAATCGTCCCAGTCAATATTGGAAACGAGCATCTTGAATTCACCCTCCGGATCGGCATCCTTCGGAGCGGGGATATGTTCCACAATCTTGAATAAAAGAGGAGTGCAGTCCACAGGAGGTTCCCCCTCCATGGAATTCATGAAGTAACCGTCGCGGGCGGAACCGTACACGAAAGGGGCCTCAAATTGTTCATCCGTGGCGCCCAGCTCCAGAAAAAGCTCCAGCACCTGGTCATGCACGGCGGCGGGATCGGCATGCGGACGGTCGATCTTGTTAATGACGACAATGGGCATCAGACCTTCCTGAAGGGCCTTGCGGAGCACAAAACGCGTCTGGGCCTGCGGCCCTTCAAAAGCGTCCACCACCAGAAGCACGCCATCCACCATTTTCATCACGCGCTCCACTTCCCCGCCGAAATCCGCGTGTCCGGGAGTATCCACAATATTAATCGTATATCCATTCCAGAGGATGGATGTATTCTTGGCCTTAATCGTGATGCCCTTTTCTCGTTCCAGATCCATGGAATCCATGGCGCGTTCCTGCACGGCCTGGTTAGCACGGTAGGCGCCTCCCGCCTGCAAAAGTTGGTCAACCAGGGTCGTCTTCCCATGGTCAACGTGAGCGATAATGGCGAGGTTGCGGAACTTGGAAGGATCTGACATTGCGCGCGAGAGCTAAAAACACCGGAAAATAAATGTCAAGTCTGCTCCATGAATACCGACTATATTTTCAGCGGTTGCAAGCCTCCCTGCCGCCATTGCCGCAAGCGATGGAACTTTTATTTTCCTCCGGCGCATTTATAGCTTCCCCCCCTCCTCAAATAGGAGTATTCTGTTCCGGCATAAGTAATTTCTCAATTCTAGATAACAATGAAGATTTGGTTAGATGGAAAGCTGGTGGAACAGGAGGAAGCAAAAACCTCGGTTTTCGACCACGGCACACTCTATGGAGACGGCATTTTTGAAGGTATCCGGTTCTATAATAAGCGCGTTTTCCGCCTGGAAGACCACATGGACCGCCTGTACAACTGCTCCCATTATCTGTTGCTGGATATTCCTTACACTCAGGAAGAACTCTCCAACGCCGTATGCGAAACGGTCGCGGCCTCCGGCCTGAACGACGGCTATATCCGTCTGGTGGTTACCCGCGGCGTCGGCAATCTGGGACTTAACCCATTCAACTGCAAACGGTCCTGCGTCTTCATCATTGCGGATAAAATCTCCCTGTACGATCCGAATGTATATGAAAACGGGCTGGCCCTGATTACCAGCTCCGTGCGCCGCAACCGTCCGGACACTGTTTGTCCGCAGGTCAAGTCGCTCAATTATCTCAACAACATCCTGGCCAAAATGGAAGCTGTGCGCCAGGGTGCGGCGGAAGCCCTGATGCTGAACGACCTGGGTAATGTGGCCGAATGCACGGGCGACAACATTTTCATCGTGAAGGACGGTACCGTGTTCACGCCGCCAGTTACGGACGGCTGCCTGGACGGCATCACGCGCCGGGTAGTGCTGGAAATCTGCCGGGAGCTGCAAATCCCGGCTCAGGAAAAGACCATGAACCGCTTTACCATCACTTGTGCGGACGAATGCTTCCTGACCGGCACTGCCGCGGAATGCGTTCCCGTGACCAAACTGGACGGCTATCAGCTGGGCTCTGGAAAAATCGGTCCTGTTACAGCTCGAATCCTGGCCCGTTTCCAGGAACTGGCCCAGACCACGGGAACATCCTGTTAAAATCAGCCAACCCTTTTTTGGACCAACGAAAACGGCTCCGTCATCCGGCGGAGCCGTTTTTTTGCGCTATTCCGTTAAATATAAAAAAGAAAACACAGGTAAGCACATTCCCGCGGAGCTATACAGCAATCTCCTCTGGAAATGCAGACTTGCGACCTTCACGGCCTCCCGTTCCGAAACACTGCAGAAGAATCCAATATGAAAAGCCGCGCCATTTGTGAAATGACAAGGCAAGTGACATATTGCATGTCCGGCCGCCACGCCGGACATGTCTCAACCTGGAAAAAGGCTATTTCTTCTTGGGCAGGCCGGTTTCCGGGTCAAACTGCTTAGCCTGCTGGGCATGTTCTTTCGTCTGATAGAACCGAACGTAATCAACCAGGAATTTTACAGGATACCCTTGCCCGTCTTTAGGAGCTTTCTCGCACCAGGTGCCGCCCACGGCGGAATTGAGAATGAGATAGAACGGCGTACGGAACGGATTTCCCGCCCCATTGGCATAATTGGTGGTATTAAGGTCAATGGACTTCACCAGCTTGTCATCCACCATCAACTTGATGGAATCCTTGTCCCATTCCATGACATAGGTATGAAAATCATCGGAAAGATTATCTATCTTCACAGTCCCTCCGCGGGAAGCATCCCTTTTGGACACGCCGTCCGGACTCAAATGGAAAGTGGAATAAACCACATCCGGCTGTTGGGAAATATTCTCCAGCATATCAATCTCTCCATTGGCGGGCCAGCCCCATTTATTCTTGCCAAGCAGCCAGATGGCTGGCCAGATGCCCTTGGTTTTGGGAACCTTGGCACGCACTTCCAGTCTGCCGAACATGAAATTTTTTGTCTTGATCGTCGTAACGGAACCGGAGGTATAGGGCATGAACTTGGTATTCTTGATCCAATCCGCCGAACTTTTTTTGTAATTGATATTGGCGAACTTTTCAAAATGGGTTTCCAAAACCAGGCAGCCATCCTCCAATCTCATATTCTTGGGTCGGCCTGTATAAGTCTGCTGGGATCCCTGGTTGCGGATTACTCCCAACTCCGGTTTCCACTTTTTGGCGTCTATCCTAGAACCGTTGAACTCGTCACCCCAGACATAAACCCATCCGCCGGGGAGGGTCCTCGGAGGTTTGGAATCTTCTCCCTTTACAGACATGCAAAGGCATGCAGTCAATAACACGGCAAATAGGCTCTTCTTCATACGGAACAATACTGCACCTAGTTCCGCAGCCTTTCAAACAAAATACATCATTCGGGACCTCATACCTCCTTTCCCCTGTCAAATGGCGAAATATCCTGCAAAATGAATAGAACCTTTAACCCGGCACATGCTATGGTCATGATATGAAAACCACTTTTCCTCCCCATGCCCGGGCGCTCCTCCACCAGACGCCTGCAGGCGCTGTCGTGATTGTGGAAAACGGCACAGCCGTCACCCATCTTTTCTTCAGCCGCATGGCACAGCCGGAGCATTTGGAATGGGAGGAAACACCCCTGCTGCGTCAAACGGCTGACCAGCTGGATGAATATTTTCAAGGTTCCCGCCGCGTATTTGACGTGCCGCTTTCTCCCCAGGGAACCGAATTTGAACGAACGGTCTGGAAAGCCCTTCAAGCCATCCCCTATGGAGAAACCAGAAGTTACGGAGACATTGCCCGGCGAATAGGACGCCCATCAGCATGCCGGGCAGTAGGACACGCCAACAATCGGAACCCTGTCGGCATCATCATCCCTTGCCACCGAGTCATCGGAGCCGACGGCAAACTGACCGGCTATGCAAGCGGCCTGACCATTAAACAATACCTGTTGGAATTGGAACAGGGCTCCGCCACTCCTTTCACATTATTCACGGATGTGGAACGCATGCCCGGAAATACTCCGGCCAGTCCATAAAACGGCAGGACTGAAAAATTCCGGTCAGTGCTGCATACCGCTTTCCGTCTGAGGAAGAGGCATGGATTTCAAGGCAGCCTTGGGGGATTCAATATCCAGCCATTGAAGAGGCAGCAATTCACCCGTTACCCTGTAATGTTTGTAGGTTAATCCGGCAAACACAGCCAGAAAAAATATCAGGACGGCATAAAGAGCCATCCATAAATAATGATTCCGGGTCGTGCGGGCGGCTTCATCCGCCAACTGCTGTAAGTTCCGCATAGCGATCGAAGGGACGGCATCTTCTTCTCTCCCGGATGATTCGGCAGAAAATCCCGGAGATGGCTCTTCCGCAAACCGGAGCCTGGCATCCCCCAAAGCGATTTCATCGCCATCGTAAAGGGTCGCGGCGCCCATCGGCGTCAGGCCGTTGATTTTAGTTCCATTAGTAGAGCCAAGGTCTTCCAGGACATATCCCCCTTCCTTAAACTGAAGCAAGGCATGCTCTCCGGAAACCGACTGAAAGGGAAGCACAATCTCGCAATGCTCGTCACGTCCGATGCGTGCGAAATATTCACCGTTCTTTGGAAGAACTATGGTTTTTTCAGAACCGTCGGGAAGGTGGATGGAAAGGCGTGGCATGATTCCCGGAAATCATGCCACGCCCATACTCATTTTCAATCCAAAAGACCGTTTGCCCATCACGTATAAGAAAAATGGCAATATCCGCCTTTCCCCAGAAAGACAGAATTCCATGCAAATTCATGATATGGGTTCATACTCCTCAATTTTTATTTTTCCCGCAGACTTTCGAAACATATTTTAAGCAATTGCAGTGGCCTCCAGGGAGGTTTTCCATAAGTAATCCACTCATTTCAAAACATTACATGAAATATTGAATCAATTTTTTCCTGATTGGAAACAGACCTTCCGAAACTGCGACGGATCATGCCGGACACGAACACTGCGCAAACGTCAATCTTCAAGGGGTACAACTTGTTGGGAATCGCTAAACAGGCCATTTTCAAATATGCCGTTTTCCAGGAGGGCCGTCCTCTCGGAGCATAGGGATTGGATATGCGCTCAAACTGCCGTCCCGCCTTTGGACATGCCCTTCACTATCTCGATAATTTTCTTATTTGCCTGGAGCGGCTCGAATCAAAAGAACTCAACTGAAATTTTTATCTGCTGTCTGGCATCTGCCGCTCCTTTTCTGGCATGGAGTTTATTCACCCTGGGTTCCCTTCCCCGTCCGTTACATGCGGACGTCTGCATGACACCAATAAAAGCGGCATGTCGCTGCCGCTGTCCCTGATTATTTTAATAAGAGGAATTTTTCTCTTCATTTATTACTGTGAAGACAGCCAGCATGGCACAAATCAATCCGGGGCATCGTAAAAACATCCGGAGTTCCCGTAATGATTCGAAATCCTCTTTCACGGGAAAGTCAGCGGCCTACACCGTGGAAAAACCGTGCAGCCCTGCACATGTCTTGCGTTTTGAAGGAAAATGTTTCATATTCAGACCATGTTTGTTGACAACATCCGCATATTCGCCAGGGCAGGAAAGGGAGGAAACCGGCTGGTCAGCTTCCGAAGGGCCAAATTCGTGCCCAAGGGAGGCCCGGACGGCGGTGACGGAGGCGATGGCGGAAGCGTCATTCTGGAAGTGGATCCGCACACGAATGACCTGCGTTCTTTTTTTTATGATCCAAAATTAATCGCCACGGATGGGGTAGGCGGACAAAGCGCCAAGAAACATGGCAAGAACGGCAAATCCGTCATCGGGAAAGTGCCCCCCGGCACCATTATCTACCGCAGCAATGCCTCTTCCATGGCGGAGGCGACCTGGCTGGAACGGGAAGGTGAAGGCATTGAACTGGAAAAAATAGCGGATCTGACGGAAATCGGCACCCGGTTCACGCTGTGCCAGGGCGGCCTCGGCGGCAAGGGAAACTGGCATTTCCGTTCCGCGACCAACCAGGCGCCTACGGAAGCCGAGATGGGAACGGAGGGGGAGGAAGGAGTCTTCTTCATGGAATTGCGCCGCATTGCGGACGCCGGGCTGGTAGGCTACCCCAACGCGGGCAAAAGCACATTGCTGGGAGACATTTCGGAAGCCAAGCCCAAAGTAGCCAGCTATCCTTTTACCACGCTTCAGCCTATCATTGGAGTGGTGGAATTCGACAGCTTTCGCCGCTGCATTGTGGCGGACATTCCCGGCATCATTGAAGGCGCACACAACAACCGGGGCCTGGGACATGAATTCCTGCGCCACATCACGCGCTGCAAAGTGCTCGTCTTCGTTCTGGACATGGCCGGCAGCGAAGGCCGCGACCCCATTGAAGACCTTCAGAATCTCCGCACGGAAATTAAACTGTACAGCGAAGACCTGGCCAAACAGCCCTGGTTCGTCGTCGCCAACAAAATGGACCTGGAAGGAGCGGAAGAAAATCTGGTTAACTTCCGCATGCGTTTCCCGAAAGTGGACGTCATCCCCATTTCCGCGCTCAATGGAGACGGTATTTCCCGGCTCAGGAACAGGCTTGATGAGCTTGTAGGTTATAAATTCATCCGTTAACTTATTCATTCAACTTTCTTTCAACCTTTGACATGACAGCCCCTCTCTCCGTAACGACAGCTCCCGACCAGCTTTTGTGCCGTATCGCCGGAATTGGAGACCTCTTCGCCATTGAAGGGGAATTCGTCACCGGGAAGGAAATCCCCAGCGGGCACATCAACACCACTTACAAGGCCACCTATCGTAAAAGCGACGGGACGGAAGATTCCTATATCCTCCAGCGCATCAACGATTACGTCTTCAAAGACCCCAAAGCCGTCATGCGCAATGTGGAAAAAGTCACGCGTCACATCAACTGGAAAGTCCTGCGCCGCCTGAAAGATTCCGCCGGCCAAACCCTCAACCTCTACCCGGCCCGGGGAGGACGCAACTACATTGACATCCCCGGCGACGGCATCTGGCGCTGTTACAACTACCTGGCCGGCACGCACACCTACGACGTGGTGGAAAACACCCGCCAGGCCTACCAGGCGGGATTTGCCTTTGGCTCCTTCCAGGATTTGATCAGTGATATGAACCCGGACGACATCGTGGAAACCATACCCGGATTCCATCATACCCGGAACCGCTTCAACCGCCTGATGGAAGTGGCGGAACTGGATCCGCAGGGGCGTCTTTCCACCTGTCTGCCTGAATTGGAATTCATTAAAGCCCGTGAGCAGGATGTGGATCGGTTGCTGAATCTCCAGGAAAGAGGCGTGCTTCCTACCCGCATCACTCATAACGACACCAAAATCAACAATGTCATGCTGGATGAGGACACAGACCACGCCGTCTGCGTCATTGACCTGGATACGGTCATGCCCGGCCTGGTGTTGTACGACTTCGGAGATATGGTGCGCACCGTCACTCCGCCTACGGAAGAAGACGAAGAAGACCTGGACAAGGTGCGCATGCGCATGCCCATGTTCCAATCCATTGTAGAAGGGTATCTGTCTGCTGCCCACGGTTTCCTGACCCAGGCGGAAATAGACCAGCTTGCCTTCTCAGGAAAACTCATCACGCTGGAAATCGGCATCCGTTTCTTAACGGACTATCTGGAAGGCGACCCATACTTCAAGGTCTCACGGCCGAACCACAATCTCATCCGCTGCCGTACGCAGCTCAAACTGGTGGAATGCATTGAACAGGAACTTCCGGCCATGGAACAATATGTTCAGCGCGTCGCCAGGGGAATGTCCAGAAAATAAGGAAGAAGTTCTCCCTCTTCTATTCCACCACCTCCGGGGACGGCTATGCCGTCCCTTCTTTTTTATATTATTTGAACATGGCGGCCCATTCCATAATCCAAGAAACATTACACGTAATAGCCATAAGCCATGTTTGAAATACCAGACATCCAACTCAATCAATATGGCAAGCCGGCAAGGATCATGTTCCTGGCTCCATATGCCCCCGACGCTCCCGATTTCTCCAAAAAACCCTACACAGGCAATGGAGGCTACCCTCAGTACCACTACAACATTTATAAAGCCATCCAGGACATAGGCTATGACGTCGTCTCCTCCTCCAAACCCTATTCCGTCCAATTCGCCAAGGGAAACGTGGACTATGTATTCTCCCTGATGAACAGGTTCGCCATGTCCAGACCTGAAATATTCATTTCTTCCTACTGCGAATTCATTCAGATTCCCTACCTGGGCGCCCCTCCCAACATCCGCGCCATAGCGGAAGACAAATTGCTGACCAAAATGGTATTCCGCTCCCTGGAATTGAACGTTCCGGAAGGCATTGGACTTTCCGGAGAAAAAGGTATTCCGGCCCAGGCCCCTTTCCCAGGCCCCTATTTTGTCAAAAAGCGTTTTGGAGCCGCTTCAGGCGGCATCCGGGAAGACAGCATCTGCAGCTCCTGGAAAGCCGTGGACTCATGCGCCCGGCGCCTGATGGAAGAAGGGCACGAAGTGCTCGTGGAACAATACTGCGAAGGCATTGACGTCACCGTTCCCGTACTGGGCGGGGAAAACCCCGTCATCCTGGGATATGTGCAGCCGAAATCCGACAAACCGGGCAGCATCATCACGGAAGACCTGAAACTGCACGACCATCTGGGCTACCAACTGGTCTCCGTTCAGGATATGGAGCAGGACATCGCCTGTGACGTCCGGAAAATCTGGAGCGCTCTGGGGCCGATGGACTATTTCCGCATCGACTATAGAATCGACTTCGAGACGGGAGAACGGCGCATTCTGGAAATGAACATCTGCTGCCACCTGGGCAAAAGCGGCTCCATTTGCCTGGCGGCCGCGGAACACGGTTACTCCCAGGCAGACCTCCTCAAATACATTATCGCCTACAGCATGCACAGGCAGAAGAACCTCCGCCAATACGGCACATGGCTCATCTGACCCGCAGGGAAGAAACGGTTCGCATTCCGGTCAGAGCAAAAGCGGCACTTCACGAATCCGGTATCCGGCTGATTGCCTCAAACACCTCCTGCCAGCTTTCCATGGAAGCTTCCTGGCCGCCCAGGGCCATGCCCCGCTCACGGGCGGCAGCGGCCATGTCTTCCCGGTAGTGGGGCTCCCAAGCCATCTTAGTGGCGTACGTGATGAAATCACCGGGGCATTCGCACAGCCATCCGGTCTTCCCGTGTTCCACCATTTGTTCCCACCCCCCGCGCCTGTCCACAACAAGCACACTCCCGCTTGCCATGGCCTCAAAACCCACACGCGGCCAATTCTCCGTCGTATCGGTGGGCTGCAAAACGATGTGGCAGCGCCGGTAAAACTCCTGTTGGGACAAAGACTTTTGATCATGGAAAGTCTCCACCCAATCGGGAGGCCTGCCGGTCTTCGCCTCGCTCCGCCGGTCAAAACCGAGAAAAGTGCCCTTCTTCCGGACAGGAGAAGCAAAATGCTCGTAAATATGCCACGTATCCTTGCTGAACTTATCTTCATCCTGCCGGGAAATGTGTCCGGCTCCAAACCAGTCCGTGGAACGCCCTGCAGCAAAAGGAAAATCTGCCGCATCAAAATACGGCCTAAACGTCATGAACCGGATGGCCGGGTCGGGATTTAAAGCCCTCAGGCGAGGCATGACGTTTCCCATTACGTTGCTATTTTGATAAAGAAACAGGGAAATATCTCCACGCTTCATGGCTTCCTTTTCCCTGCCGAAAAGCCAGGTCATGCAATTGACGAAAACTGTCCTTCCCGTCCGTTTTCGTATCTTCGGGAGAGCAGCCAGAAACTCTTCATTACAAAAACTGATGACGGGAGCCCCTGCCGGAATGGCCTCCCAATCATAGCCTTCATGCACCGTAACACCCAAATTCATCATCTCCGGATAAAGCCCGGCACAGTATGCATTTTTCTGGGTGGGGATAAGATGCATTTCCATCCCCATCTGTCTCCAAACCTTAATCTGGTGATAAAGCTCGGTCCCCGCACCGCCGTAAAGTGACGGAAATCCAATAATGTAGAGAGAATATGCCATTAATTGATTCATGCCTGAATGATATTTCCCCGGAACTGCATGGAATAGTCTTGCCGCAAGGTTTTCAGAACACTTTAACTATTGACATTCAATAAATTGATCCGAAAAAATCAATAAAACAAGACTAAAGTAAACAATTCCGAAAATAAATAAATAATATTCATAGTCACTGTCTTATTCCATTAATAAATGTTGCATTTGTTTTTCCTGCAGGTCTGTTAGGGTTATAGAGATGGATACGCATATTATCATCCCGATCTCTTACTAATACCGTAATTATTACTACTGAAAAAATTTTAACATTTTCTTTCATTTTTAATATTTTTCATTTATATGAATTTATTATAATGTTTATAATTAATTTTTATTTTTAATTGCCGAATCTAATATTTTAAGAGCGTTGTTAC
>ERZ1504030.380-NODE-380-length-12319-cov-5.462655_pt1 | contig 12319 bp, 10 predicted proteins | sample MGYA00572247_ERZ1504030 | MGnify/ENA primary metagenome ERZ1504030 (study PRJEB39906, sample SAMEA3182110) | gut metagenome | biome: human; feature: gut; material: Stool; isolation source: human stools | place: Canada | collected 2013-04-23 ... | reverse complement strand
TACCATACCAGCTACCGCGCTGCTTGGCGTGTTGCTCCTTTTGCGCTTTCTTGCTCTGCTTTTTGAGTGGTATCATCTGTTTCATTGGTAAGAACACCTCCATTGTCTCGACCGGTTTGGACTTTCTTTTTGAGATCCGCACAGAATGTTAAATAGTCAGGATGCCCGCACAGGAGCATCTTGTTGGGCAATTCACGGATCGCTGCCAGGAAAGCACTGACATCACGCTTCCGGCACTTGCACATGATGACGCGATAGGGAGTATCCGGGCAAACGAACTCAGGGCCGAACCCAACTCTGACCTGATGCTTGATAAAAAGCTGGTCTGCAAGGTAATCCGCTGTATCGATGATTGCGAAGTAGTTGTGGAAGAATGAGAACTTTTCAATCGTCCAGCAGCAGAATTCATTGTATTCTCGACTCACGATTGGACCTCCTTATGTGACAGTTTCTTTACAAAATTGCGTTTGCTCTTGCTTTTTGAAGCCTCTTCCAGTATTCTGAAATACTCCCGTTTGGGAAGACTCTTTAGATGGAGGCGATTGCCATGAACACGAAGCAGTTTCCGGTCATTGATCCGATTGCGACCGGAAAGAACATCATCCGTCTTCGCGTCGAGCGCGGGATGAGTGTCCGCGATCTGCAGGCATACTTCGGTTTCGAAGAGCCACAGGCGATCTACAAATGGCAGCAAGGAAAGAGCCTGCCTTCCGTTGATAATCTGTATGCTCTCGGCGCGTTGTTTGAAGTACCTATGGAGGACATCCTGGTATCTCGGACATCAAAACTGAATCTGATGATTTGTGAGCAGCAGGCCGAAGCCTGCTGCTCGCCTCTATTTATGGGAGAACTGCTCCGACTATCACGGATACGGCAGAGAGCCAAGATCGCTTAGACCATTTTTGCCAAGGCCATGCGCTCGCTGGCTCCCTGAGGAGCGAGGGTAGCATGCCTCAACGTATTAACGGCTTAAAGGCCAGCAATATCAAGATAGGAAATCTATCTATATCCAACAGAATAGGGAGATGTGAGGTGGCAAGGTTGAGATTCGGCGTTAGCGTATTCACGATATGGTGAAACAGCGTTGGGCGCTGACGGAAAGGAAGACGGTTCGTAGCATCCGTTAACGAGACGGATTATGTCTTCTTTTGGAGCTCAGAATCAACCGAGCGGATTGTTTTGATTTGCAGCACTATAGTTCGTCTGCAACTGAACCGGTCGCCACGTTCTCTTCTTCTGCCGCATCCATGATAGTCGGAGCAAAGTCGCAAGGGCTTGGTCAGCTTAATGCTGACATATGCGCTTCAAAAGCCTCCGCGAAAGTCTCGTTCACATCGAACGGAGCTTCATACTCCACCGGGGTGTTAACTAACGCAGCATCCAGAGTGGCAGAGGTCTCATCGGACTTCTTGCTCAGATCAGCGCACATTTTCCGGATCTTATTGCGATCGAAATTGATGGTGGTCACACGCTTGACATCGCAGCGGTAGGAGACCTGATTTCCCTCGTTGTTGAACCGATAGCCGACTCCCCCGTTAGAGATCAAAACCTCGCCATTGCGCAGGCCGGCCATGTGACGGAGCAGAGTGGCAATCTCCTGGCGCTTCCCATTGAGGCTCACTTCACCATCCAGGCCAGCGCCAAGAGGAAGAGATACCTTCGCCTGATGAATTGCCGCACTCAGCTTTTCCCGCTCGTCCAGGAGGAACAGCAGAAACTCTGCCATCTCGGTGATATTCTCGCTATACTCGGTGGAGGGGGCCTCCATAGTGACCTCATCCTCTGCCTCTGCCATGACCTTGTGGCGGAGATAGGTGTTCTGCACCTTGGTGATATTGCCATTGTTGCCGAGGATGCTCTGCGCATCGGTCATCATGGACTGCAGCTTATTCTGAAAGCGGAAAGCTTCTTTGAGATTCATATCGCTCACTCCTTGTTCTTGTCGTTGATATCATGATAACCTTGTTTTTTGAAATTGTCATTGAACTGCTGGTTTAATAGCAACAAAAATAGAACGAGAGGTCAAAGCCTCTCGTTCCAATATGCGGGACTATTTTCCAAGCACGATCGTTGCTTCCCCGTTGGGAGAGATATCAACATGCATGGTTTTAATGTACTTGTCATAAAATTGGTTCTTCTCTGCGGTCGTCATGTCAGCTCTGGTCGCTCTACATGCCTCATCCAGAATATCTCGAACATTAAGGTGAAATGCCTGGTCGAGTTTCTGGCGAACCTCGCGAAGTACTGCCGCAACCTTGATATCATTACTGTTACCAGTACAAAAATCGTCGATATAGCAATAAGAAATGCCGGCATTGATCAACGCATTTTTGATGGTCGGACTGCATTTCTCGCTTTCTACCATCACGAAGAACCGAACCTCAGGCATTGCCGAAATCAGACCCCAATAGTCGGAGTCGCTGGATACAAGAATGAACGAGTCCACATTGTTCTGATAATACTCACGGCAGGTCCCTGTGGTCAAACGAATGTCAACAAGTGACTTGTTTTCTTTGATGCGCTCGATCAGGACATGCTCAATTGGAATTTGGGTGAAGCGCTCCAAAATCTTCCACGCCGATGTGGTATGAATATCATCATAGAGGATGATTTTACAAATCTTATTGAGTAGTGCTTCCTGATTAAGATTGTTCAAGGTTGCGTACAGTTTGTAGGGATCGGAGTTTTCACAATCCACCACAACGACGACGCGCTCACTCTTGTCCAGGAACTTGTATATACCAGCCTTTGTGAGGTTACCGGCATCAGACACTTTGCTCAAGTCTGTGAAATAATCCTCATTTGCTTCATATAGAAGCGAAACAAACTTCTTGTCATTGTAGAGGATGTTGCCAGAGTCCATGTAGGACCAATTGATATAGACTTGGTACGGGTACTTATTTTTGTTGGCGTAATAATCTGCCGCTGCTGCCTTGATGCCCTTCTCGTTGAGGCCATCCGGCATGAGGAAGAGCTTCCGGACATATTCCCACTTCAGCCATAATGGAAACAGCGACTTGCAGTTGTTGATGCGGTTGCTGATATGCTTATTGATATCTACAATATACTGGGCAGGCAAAGCTCTGGATCTAACAATCGTAATACCATCCTGCAAGAGTTCGTTCAGGCTATCCTGCGGAACATACTCTGGAAGCGAGTGGAGATTGCACATATCGAAACGCATACGGTTATTGATGGCTTTATAATTGAGTTCCAAAGCCGTTCGAATCATGCAGAGGTTGCGCACGATGCGGGCATTCTTGTCTGCGTGTAATTTCTCATACCATTCCATCTTTGGAGGTTCATATTCGTTTTCAAAAATGCGCTTTTGGACTCCGATTAAATAAGCCACCTTTGAAACAACAGTATAAGTACTGCTCTCATAGTCGGTATATGCTTTTCTCGGGTTCCGAGTCGCTGCATCATCGCATGCCTGGTTATTCATAAAAGCCCCCTATTCCACGGGTCACGGTACAGCTAAATACTGCAAAAACTGATGTTTTCTTGCGCTTAGAATACCATATTCAAGGGCTTCTGTCCATTGGTGCCGACAATTAACTGACCGAGATATTGGTCTGTCCTTCGTTCTCCCACTCAAAGAGTTCAGGCAGGGCTCGTGGCGCATAATCGCGAGAGCGAGTGCCCACAATGCGAGCTGATGGATTGTTCTCCACAAACCGCTCAGGGCGCTGCTCTAAGATGAAATCGATCCAAGCGATTGCATTCTTGCACTTGCGCCGGCGCACACGGGCATCGTGCAGAAGTTTATAGAGCTGGTATCCATGTGAGGCATCCAGGTTATAGAACTCCGCTGCGTGCTCGATGTCTTCAATCTCCAGCTCCGCCTTCCGCTGGCCGGTCACCAGTGTTTCTCTCTGGCATTGGATGGTGTGAATGAAATCGCTGAAATTCTTCAGCCGTGTCAGGTAGAATTCAGGCGTCAGTAGCTCCAGTTGCAGATCAGGATTTTCGGGATTGGGGTTTGAGATGAAGATGACCTTATACTTCAGGTTTTTCATCGCCTTTGGCAGCAAAGAGCAGTATTTCTCTGCCGTCTTCTTATTGTTGAATGTATGCGCGCGATCGATATAGGCAGTGGTGATCATCTGATTGTTGCCGATAATCTCCACATAGCTTTTTCCATTGCTGATAATCCAGGGCATATTTGATCCTCCTTCGTCCGAATAGAAATAGTGGGCGCACATGATGGAAATGCCAGTTCTGGGTGTTTGGTTGAACATGTCCACCTATGCAATATTGATATAGAGCCATCAGGTGGTTCTAAGGGCGCGTAGGAGTTGCGCACGAGCCACCTGCGCGGTCTGCTGTTTCACTCCAGCTTTCAAGTATTCAATGGCATCATTCCACTGAAAAAGTGTGTATTCTGCGGCATCAAAAGTCTCAAGAAATGCGGCTAAACGGGATCGACCGTCAGTGGACAGGAACCGCAGGTAAGAGAGGTATTGTACTTTCATGAAGGTTGCTGCTTCATCAAGTAGACATGGAGTGTGATTGGTCATATCGGAGTTCCTCTTGCAGATGCAACGAGGTCGCACCCTCTTTCTTTTCATTTGTGCCATATAGTTGGGAGGCATCGAAGTGATCGCAGCGAAACATCGTACCATCGGACATATAGATTTCCGCTCTGCCATCGGATTCCATTTCCACACGGATAATGTAGCTGGTGTTGACAATCGCGATACCGAGGTTGATAAATCTACCCATGTTTGATATTCCTCCACTTGTTTTGGAATAGAAGGCCGCTGCCGGAGCAGCGGCCTTCGTTATTTACTTGGTTGGAACGAATCCGGTAAAACCGGTATGGCCTTTATTGGCGATTCGCTCGATGTCTTTGTCCGTTGCAAAGACGAAAGGCTCAATTTTGCCGTCAGACATCAGCATCACAAAAGCGCAGGGGCAGATTTCGCTGTCGCCATCATCATCCAGATAGACAGCGCTGACGCCCTGGCAAGGGATGATGGAACGAATGGAGTTGTAGTCATTGACTTCGTCGTGAAGGTCGATCTCACTGTGGAAGTGCTGACCATCTTTGGTGAGGATGATGCATCCGCCATCTTCCTTGGGAATGATGCGGGCGATCATGTCGCTGTTCAGCAGCTCGCCTTTGGTACCAATAGGTAAAAACTTGCTCATGATAATACTCTCCTCATGTTCAAAAGATCAGCCCCGAAGCGTGAGCTCCGGGGCTGGCGGGGGTTATAGGAAACGACCTCTCTCGAGATCAATATCCGGTCTTGGGAAGCGGGTTGTTGTTGAAGCGACAGACGGTGGTGACCCAGGTGGCCTTGGCCGTCTGCCACTCGTTGAGGTACTGACCACCCACATCAGCTCTGTTGATGATTTGGTAGCCGTTGCTCACGGTGCCAAGCACCTGCACACGCATGGTGGGCTTCACCACGGACGCAAAGCCGCTGGGCACGGTGCCGAACTCGAACCGGACATCCGTGACATACTCGCCCTGAGCAAGGCCGAGGGTTGCTGCATTGAGGCTCAGAGAGTAGTTGTTGGAGGTCAGCAGGTTGCTGGCCAGAGTCCGGTAATCGCTCAGATTGGTCTTGAAGGTGACCTTGTAATAAAGCCTCGCATTGTAGGTACCGGTGGTCACGCTGATTGCGCGTGTGGCATCGGTCGGAATACGGTCATGCCAGAAGAAACTGTTCAGCGCAACATTGGAGGTGTTGCCGATACCGGAGAAGTCATAGCTCATGACCTGTCCGGGCTGTACCTCGCGGTTGCCGGTCTTCTTAATGGTCACGCCGAGATTGGCGGACTTGTTGTAGGCGGAGAGCTTGATGATCTGGTTTGGATACTCGATCTCGGCCTCCATCTTCTCACTGCTGAGCTGATAGTACTTGGGTGCGGACACCTCCGTAACAAAGTAGCGGCCCAGAGGCAGAGGATCGGAAGCGGCGACGCCGCGTGCATCGGTCACAATATAGCCCACGACCTTACCGGAACGGGCCTGCGTGATCTCAAACACCGCGCCTTCCAGAGCAGAGCCGGCGCGCTGGCCAGTGACGAGGTTATCGTCAGCACTATACTTGCGGACCTGGATCTGACCGGTTACAGCGCTGTTCTCCCATTCGATCTGCGCGCACTTACCCGCCTCAACATAGACGGTTTTGTACTGCTCATCGCGGATGTAGCCCTCGGCCGCCTCCAGTTCACGGATATAGTACTTGCCGGGAGTCAGCTCGTCATCAATGTAGATGTAGCCATCCTGATCCGTCGCATACTCGCCAATGGGATTCTTGCCTGCATCGTACAGGACGAACTTGACACCATAGATACCCTCGCCGGTAGCCGCATCGACCTTATGGATCATAATCGACGCCATGCGCTGATTGGTGATCTCCACCGCGGTGGTCTCACCGTCCTTGACGCAGACATTGACGGGCGTGGCATCCAGCTCGTAGCCCTCGGCTGCCTTCAGCTCGGTGATGGTATACCATCCATTCTCCGCATTGGGGATGCTGATGACACCGTTGCGGTCAGTCGTGTAGGTGCCAAGGATCTCGCCGTTGATCTTCCGAACCTCGAATTTGACACCCTTGATGCGTGCGCCGGTATCCTCATCAGATTTGATGATCTGGAGACCACCAGCAGGTCTGTTATAGAAGGTCAGCGTCTGAAGATCATCGGGATCGATTACGACGGTCTGGGATCTGGTCTCTTCATCGATCACATAGCCGGAGATGGTCTTCGTCTCTGTGACGACCAGCGTGCCAACGATGCCGCTGATCAAGATCTCACCGTTTTCGTCCGTCCGATAGATCCCGTTGGAAGACAGCTTGCCACCTTCATCAGGCACATAGCTGCCATCGGCGTAAGCCACACGGAACTCAACGCCTGCCAGAGGCTTGCGAGTAACACTGTCCAGTTTCACAATGCGCAGGCCGCCGAGAGGCTGATTGCGGAACTCCACCGTCACGACCTCGTGGGAGCGCACTTTGACGGTCTGTGGCGTGTCGTCCAGGACATAGCCGGATTTTGCACGCACTTCCTTGATGACCAGTGTAGTGTTGGGATCAAGGCCATCGATCAGAATGGTGCCGACGCTATCGGTTACATACTTACCGTTTCTGTTGCCCACGACGGTGCCGTTGGACTCTGTGACCATGAATTCCACATCGGACAGAGGCTCGCGGGTAATTGCATCAATCTTTTTAATCAGGACACTACCCTTGGCCTCATTCCCGAAGGTGACGGTGATGACATCCTGTTCGTTGCCACTCAAATATACCGTCTGAATATCGTTTTCGCTCAGCACATAGCCGTCTGGTGCGGAGATCTCCTCAATGACATAGGTGCCAGCCTTCAGACCTGTGAGGATGAAAGTGCCGTTGGAAGAAGTCTGACGCTCAGCGATGACTGTGCCTCCAGTACCGGAGGTGCCGCCAAGGAACCGCACGCGGAACCATGCACCCTGAAGAGGATCACCGGTGCTGGAGTCTACCTTCTTGACGATGATGGCGCTCAGGGGGGTGTTCTCAAAAGTGACGACCTTGCCGCGCCCCGCTTCCACATAGACCTGCTGGGAAGTGGGATCTTTGATGGAATAGCCCGCAGCAGGCTCCAGCTCGGTGATGGTGTACCAGCCGTCATCCAGCTTATCGATGAAGAACTGACCGTTCTCATCCGAGTAGTAGGTACCAAGATCACGAATCTCACCGGTAGAGGTCTTATCGGAACGGAAAGTAACATTGAACTTCGCACCCTTAATGGGATCGCCGGTAATGCTGTCGATCTTATTGACTGTCAGGGTGGGCTTGGGATAGTTCTGGAACTGGACGGTGCCAGTCCTGTTGGGAAACAGCGTGATCATCTGATGTGCTTCGTTGAGCAGATAGCCATCGGGTACTGACTGCTCCCAGATCTCATAGACACCGGGCATCAGCTTTTCCAGATAGCAGCGGCCATTCTCGTCAGAGGTCACGGTGGTCAGTGTGGAAGAATCCACACGCTTGACGGTAAAGGTCACACCGGCGACAGGCTTTCCAGTAATGGCATCAGTTTTTAGGATCTCCAAATTGGGCATCCGATCATTGGAAACGACCAGTTCGCTGTTCTGACCGGGGAACAGCTCCACATGATACTCACGGGAGTCCTTCACATATCCTTCCGGAGCATCCATCTCCACCACGGAGTAAATGCCGGGTTCCAGATCGGAGATGTTGATTTCGCCCTTGGTGTCAGTTACGCGATCCAGATAATGCGAGCCGTCCTCAATCCGCGCAATTCTGAAGGTCGCACCAGCGAGGCCGAGGCCGCTGTAGCTATCCAGCTTCACCAGACGGAAGCTGGGCTTCTGGGTGTTGGTGAACACGAACTGGGCATTTTCGTTACCGTTAATCTGGATGACACGAGTGGCGTCATCAATCAGGTAGCCATCCGGCGCGGCCTGCTCCGTCACCTTGTAGGCACCAGGCTCCAGATCGGTCAGGTCGATCTCGCCATTTGCGTCGGTGGTGTACTCCTTGGAGAAGGTGCCACCGACAAGCTCAATACGGAACCGTGCGTTGGGCAGAGGCTCCAAGGTGGTGCTGTCCAGCTTTACAAGATGGATACCCGGCTTCTGATCATTGAAGAAGATCAACTCCAGAATGCCATCGGAGCCTTCCAGCTCAATCTGCTGAGGTGTGGAATTGATGATGTGAGAGGAGTCGGTAGCGACTTCCTTTACAAGGTAGGTGCCGGGTTCCAGATCGGTTAACAGGATCTCGCCGAATTCATCAGTCTGGAAGGTGCCCAGAGACTGTGCATCTTTGGAAATTTCAAAGGAGATATTGGGCAGAGCCTCGTGAGTCTTAGAGTCATACTTGATCACACGCAGGCCGGGTTTCTCCTCGTTCACGATAGGAATTTCCACAGTGTCGCCGGAGATGACGGTTGCAGTATAGACTTCATCGGATTTGATATAGCCGGCAGGCGCTGCGATCTCCTGGATGCGATAAGCGCCAGGCTTGATCTCGGTGAAAACAGCAGTACCGGCATAATTGGTTTCTCCGGTATATACGGCACCGGACTCAATGTGCTCGATTCGAATCGCGGCACCGGGCAGCTGCATACCGGAGTCGGAGTACTTCTTCACCATTAGGTTGCCATACGGAGCATTTTCAAAAGTCACCGTAGCCTGCTTGCCGTACTCAACTTTGACATTCTGGGCGGGTTCCTCGCTAAGCAGGTAGCCATTAGGGGCTTCGCACTCATAGACGGTGTAGTTGCCGGCCAGAGTAAGAGGAATAACGATTTGGCCCTTGGAGTTGGTGGCAAAGGTTCCGACCGATGCGCCTTCGGGATCAACCACTTCAAACATCGCGCCCTTCAGGGGGATGGTCGTGCCTTCCTCGTACTTGAGGATTTTCATGCTGGTCTCGGTGGGTTCCTCTTCAGGGGTGTCGGTGTAGTTGCTGTATGCCGTCAGAGCCAGAGGCGTGGTCGGATCGGTATCGCACATGTAATTTTGCAGGTTGCCATACTTGTCTTTCTCGGCGCACACAGCGTAGTAGATGGCGTACTTATAGACATTGGTACGAAAGCTCAGTTGGACGCTGCCGCTCTGTCCATCGACTGCGCTGGCAGGATACAGGACCTTGAACTGTCCGGCATATCCCTTTCCGGTGGCCTTGGTGGTGATGACATCAATTTCCTTGTTGTCCATATCAACGATCTTCGTGCCGGCAGGAACCGCAGAGGGATCGCTAAAGGCAACATTTACAGCGTAGTTGCACACCCAGGTTTCAGAAGTGACCGTGAAGATCTGCTGGAGATATTCCTGACCATTGATGGTTGCAGGATAGGCGGTCTCCTGGTCGGCTTCCACCGTGACATTAGGAGAAAGGGCAGTGCTCCATACGGTGCCGCGACGGTAGATATCCTTCACGGCTGCCAGCATCTTATTGGCACGCTCCAGCTCCACTCCGGTCAGATTGGGGTTGACCTTCATGTTGTTGATGTCCCAGTTGGGCAGCAAGTACGCCCAGAGCGCCATTTTGGTCGCATAGTATGCCTGATACTTATTCTCCAGCTTGAGTTCGCTCAGACTGCGATGGGGATAGCCATTTGCAATGATGCCAATGACTTTGGGATCACTGCCGATTTCGTTGGCGAGGTACTTGATGCTCTCACCGGGAGCAACAGTCTGAGGTACACCCTTGATATTGGGGTTGACGCAGTACGCAGGGATTTCTTTCGTCTGACCGTTGCGATCCACATAGTTGTAGTAGGTATAGATCAGCTCACGCACTCTGCCGTTGATCGACAGGTAACTGAGCTTCTGCTCGCCGTTGTAGATGTTGACTTCTCCAAGCGCCTCTTCGACAGAACCGGCTGCCAGAGCTGTGCCTGGAAACATACCAAGCATCATGACAACTGCGAGAAGCATCGAAACAACTCGTTTTTTCATTTGGATTGACCTCCGTGCTTATTATCGTGAATGCATAAAGCATTCTTGGGTTGGATCGGTATGGAAAAAGGCAGTGTGCGTATTTCAGCACACTGCCTCCGCAGGGAACAATATTCAGTTTTCATTTTACGGAGATGTAATATTCCGTGTACTGGAAGGCTCCGTCACAATAGACATCCCATGCCTCAAAGGCGTACTCGCCGGGAGGGCAGGAATTGAAAAGTTCGACGATCTGGTCGGAACGCCAGGGCCAGAAGCTGTTGGCTGCCACGCTTTCGGGAATAGACAGCTTCACGGTCACAAGAGGGCTGCCATCCGCTCTGGTTACGGGCTTTCCGTTCTGCCAGGTCTGCGGATTGTCGCCGATGGCGTTATAGAGGGTGTACTGCATGCGACGGGTCTCAAAGAGGTTGCGCACGAACATGTACTCCTTACCACCGGAAGTGAAGTGGTTCGCCTCGGGTTCGGGCAGAGTCGGCTGATCCAGCAGGCTCCAGTCACAGGTGGGGTCCGGCAGGGTGTCAGTTTCCTGCGTAGCGAACATACTGTTCTGGTACTTGCTCACATCGGTGATCTCATACACATAGCCGTCGCTGCAGGGGATCTTGTCGCCCGCCTTGGGCTCGGGCATGACATCCGCCTGTGTGTAGTCAGCTTTCTTAGCTCCCACTGCCACGCTCTGCGTCTTCGCGGGAGCTGTGCCGGTATACGGCTTATCGCTCTCAATCTGGACACAGCCGTTGGTGCTGTCCCAATGAACATTGAAACCAACCGCCTTGCCGATATCGCGGAGCATCACATAGTTGTTGCCGTTGATAGCGTATGCGGTCATCTTCACTTCCTGACCATCGACAAAGAACCGATGGCTGCTCAGCTCAGCAACGACGCCGGCCGCATAGGCCACGGAGCCGCCAAAGAGCATGGTGCCGACCAGAAGACCGGCGATAAAGGATCCGATTCTCTTCATTTTCTTTCACCTCATCAAGTGTATTCCAGCCACTCTCTGCGGGGGAAAGGCGTAGGGATGAATTACTGATTGCAGTAGGCCTGGAGGCCACGCAGGAAGATGTCTTCCTTGGTTGCCCGCCTGTTCTTAACCAGATCTCTCATCTGGTCATAGGACTCGCGAGGCAGGCGCAGCCGAATGGCTACGCTGGACTCGGTGGGGATGGGCTTGGTACGACTCTCACGATTGCGGGGCTTATTGGTTTTCATAGTGTTCCTCCAGTTCATTTATCGAATCTCTACTGCCTGCACGCACAGACGCAGAGAGGGCTGGTTAGCGATACAAGTGATCAAGGTAATTCGGTTATCTCCCATCTCATTCAGGTACGAATAGTCGGTATAGGAGATGGACCCGACAAAAGTCACTTGGTAGGTCTTGGTGCCGATCGCGGTCTTGTACTCCACGATGTCACCGATCTTCACATTCTTCAGCTTAGCAAAATAGGCATGGCTGCCACGATTGTGGCCGAACAGACCAATGTTGCCGGTATAGATGCCAGACGAGGTATAGTGACCAGCTCCTTTGGACATTGAGCTGTCAGTAGCGCCTTCATACACCTTGCAGCTCAGGCTGACACGGTCGATCGAGACTTTGCCGATGCTGCCATCTTTCTGTTTCAGATCAGTAATGGTGACAGAGGGCTGATACGGAACTTCGATTAGGCTGCCACCAGAGATGATGCTGGAATTGCTGAAATCGGACTCCGGATATACAGTCGTTGCGGATCCACCGCTCAGGCCATACTGGATACCGCTGCTCAGATAGGGGTTATTGAGCGAGGTCTCCAGGAACTCCTGGCTTAGGCCGTACTGGATTTCTGGAATGTCGTAGTCGATCTGGTTGCGGGCACCGTAGTTGTAGCCGGCATCATACAGATCCTCGTAGTT
>ERZ1504030.377-NODE-377-length-12393-cov-5.391717_pt1 | contig 12393 bp, 12 predicted proteins | sample MGYA00572247_ERZ1504030 | MGnify/ENA primary metagenome ERZ1504030 (study PRJEB39906, sample SAMEA3182110) | gut metagenome | biome: human; feature: gut; material: Stool; isolation source: human stools | place: Canada | collected 2013-04-23 ... | reverse complement strand
ACGGCGGATACCAAAATATCCGCCTGCCGGGTGATGTCCGCCAAGTCCGGCGTTTTGGAATGGCACAGCGTCACGGTGCCGTCCGCCTGGGTCAGCAGCACCTCCATGGGTTTGCCCACGATATTGCTGCGGCCCAGCACGACACACCGCTTTCCCACCGGGGAAATGCCATATTCCCGCAGCATTTCCATAACTCCCGCCGGGGTACAGGGCCGGAACACCGGATCGCCGATGTTCAGCCGCCCCACGTTGTAGGGGTGGAAGCAGTCCACATCCTTTTCCGGGGCGATGGCGGCGATCACCGCCGCCTCCTCCAAGGGCTCGGGCAGGGGCAGCTGCACCAGAATACCGTCCACCGCCGGATCACGATTCAGTTTTTCAATGAGGTCCAGCAGTTCCCGCCGGGTGGTCTCCGTCGGAAGCCGGTAGGGAAAGCTGCGGATACCGCACTCTCCACAGTCCGCTTCCTTACCCCGGACATAGACCTGCGAGGCGGGGTCCTCCCCTACCAGCACCACCGCCAGCCCCGGCTGACGGGGCAGCTTGGCGGCTTTCTCCGCTACCTGAGCCTTTACCTTGGCCGCAAGGGCTTTTCCGTCAATTCTCGTTGCCATGCGTCTCTCCCTTTTCCGGCTCCTCCGCCTCTGTTTCCGTATCCGGAACGGTCTCGGCGTCAGGGGACTCCACAGCCTCCGTCTCCAACGGGTCCGCCGCTTCTCCCTCCGTAGGCACTTCGTTCATAAGGGTCTCCGCCAACACGGCGTCCTCCGCTTCCGCAGCGGCCAAACGCGCTTTTTCTGCCGCCACCTGATGGACCCACAGGCTCTCCGGCGACCGCTTCTTGATGCGGATGTTATAGAACAGCATAAAGGCTGCCACCGCCACCATCACAATACTCAGCGCCTGAGACACCCGGATTCTCTGTCCGAACAGCTCCCAGTTGAAGAGGTACAGGCTGTCGGTCCGCAGGCCCTCGATCCAGCTGCGGCCCAGGCCGTACCACAGGAAATAGAACCAGGTGTTCTCCCCGTCGAACCGGCGGCCCTTGGACACGATGAACAGGATCAGCAGCAGGCCGATCAGATTCCAAAAGCTCTCATAGAAAAAGGTGGGATGGACCTCGATGCTGGTATACTGGCTGACCCACAGCTTCATCCGCCAGGGCAGGGTAGTCTCCCCGCCGAAAGCCTCCCGATTGATGAAATTGGCCCACCGGCCGATGATCTGGCCTAACAGCAGGCCCATCACCGCTACATCGCCCATGGCAAAAAACGGAAGCTTATGGCGCTTTGTGTAGGTCAATGCCACCAATACGCCTGCGATCACCGCGCCGTAAATAGCCAGTCCGCCGTCCCAGATCCGGAACATGGCACCCCAATCCAGGCTGCCGTCCGTATTCCGGTAAAGGTCCAGATAGAACAGAACATAATAGAACCGGGCACCGATGATGCAGCAAGGCACCGCCCAGAGCACCATGTCCATAATGTTGTCCTCAGTCAGGCCATAGTGTTTGGCCTGCTTCATGCAGAGATACAGCCCCGCCAGCATGGCAAATGCCAGAATGATCCCGTACCAGTAGATCCCGTGGCCAATATGGATGGCCACCGGGTCAATGTTCAATTCCCAATCCCCGAACAGGCCGGGGAAACTGATGGGCATGTTTTTCAGTGCGCTCAAAACAGGTTCTTCCTTTCGGCGGCAAAGAGTTTACCCCGCCGCATATGTTTTCTGCAAGAGACCCAACGGGCCTTTTCGTCTCTTCCCAAAGACTTATTGTTTCGGCACGATCCGGCTGAGGACCATCCGCTCTGCCGTGACATTGGTTTTCAGGAACGCCGTAACGTCCTCCGGCGTGATGGATTCAAATACCTCCGGGAAGCGGAGGGGATCATAGCCGTGGAAATAGCCCTCCGTCAAGGTCACAGCGATGTTCTCAAAGGAGTTCAGTCCCCGGAGATTGGCGCCGAAGGATGCCTTGCGGATTCGCCGGAAGTAGTCTTCGTCCACGCCCTCCGCCGCGATGCGGGCAGCCTCCCGCAGGATGGCGTCGGTGACGGCATTGGCATCCTTGCTGTCGCCGCCGGCGTAGAGATAGGCCACGCCGGGCATCATCTCAAAGGCCCCGCCGAAGCTGGGGTTGATGAGGCCCTGCTCATAAAGCCGCTGATACAGCGCGCTGGACTCGCCCAGCAGAATATCGCTGGCCATGTCGCCCAGGATGGCGGCGCGCATATAATCGTTGCCCTCCGCCGCTGGGGCGCACTTGAAGCCCGCCAGGAACTGCGGCGCGGAGACCTCCATCTCCAGAACGGTCTCCTTCTCCGCCACGGTCTCCGGCTCCGTGCCGTAATCCCGCTCAATGATAGGACCGCTGAGCTTGGGCAGCACCCGGTTGGCCAGATCGATCACATGGACCGGGTCCACGTCGCCCACCACCGTCAAAATCATGTTGGCCGGGGTATAAAATGCCTTATGGCAGTCATACAGCGTGTCCGCGGTGATTTCGGCAATGCTCTCCACCGTACCGGCAATGCTGGTGCGGGCCGCATGGCGATGATACATGGCCCGCAGCATCCGGGTGTAGATCTGCCAGTCGGGGTTGTCCTCGATCATGCGGATCTCCTGACCGATGATGCCCTGCTCCTTGGCAACGCTCTCGTCGGTGAAATAGGGAATGGACACAAAGGACAGCAGGATCCGCAGGTTTTCCTCAAAATGCTCCGTGGAATCGAAATAGTAGGCTGTCATGGCGTTGGCGGTGAAGGCGTTGGGTTCCGCGCCGTTTTTTGCCAGCTCCTGCAGGGCGTTGCCCTCCCGGGTATCGAACATCTTGTGTTCCAGATAATGGGCGATGCCCGCCGGGGTGTTCAGCCACTGCCCGTCCAGACAGAACCGGGTATCCATACCGCCGTAGCGGGTGGAGAAAAAGGCGTACTTTTTGGCGTAGCCGGGCTTAGGCACCACGCAGACCTCCAGTCCGTTGGTCAGCCGTTCCCGGCAGACTGCCTCGCCGATCCGCTCATAAAAAGTCTCTTTCACGCTTCCACCTCCTTCCCCTTCAGGAAATACACCGTATCCAGCTTCACGGTGCTCATGGCCCGGCAGATCCGTTCCGCCGTCATGTCCTGAATGGCACGGGCCAGGTCCGCCGGGGTCTCATGCTGCCCTGTGGCAGCCTGTCCCAGATAAAAGTTTTCCAGCTTGCCCTGAGAATCGCCAACGGTTGCATAGCTGTTCAGCAGTGTAGAGCGGGCGCCTTCCAGCTCCCAGTCCTCCAGCTCACCCTCCTGAACGGCCTCCAGCTGGGCCATGATCTCATCGTAAGCCCGCTGATAGTTCTGGAACTCAATGCCGGAGGACACGGTGATGAGACCCTTCTGCCGGTGGTAGAGGGAGGATGCGTAATAGCAGAGGGACAGCTTCTCCCGGACGTTCAAAAACAGCTTGGAGTTGCTGGAGCCGCCGAAGAGGGTATTACCCATCAGCAGAGCGGGCATATCGTCACTGCCGCAGGAAAAACCCATGCCCAGCTTGCCCTGGGTCACGTCCAGCACATCCTCCACATGCTGCACGGATTCCCGGCAGACGTGGGGCGCCGCCGTGGAGATCACCCGGACCTCCTCACGGGGCAGGGTGGCAAATGCCGCCGCCAACGCCTGCTTTACCCGTTCCAGATCGGCGCTGCCGCTGTATATGATCTCCAGCGGCGCTGTGGAGATCAGATCCCGGTACTGGGTATAGACCTTCAGCGCTTGCAGCTTGTCCACCGTCTCCTCGTCGCCCAGACGGGGCACGGCGTAGGCCTCTCCATCGCACAACGCCCGCAGCAGACGGCTGTCCGCCCAATCCCGCTTATCGTTGATGAGAGACCGGATGGCCTCCAGCAGATTGGTCTTTTCGCTTTCAAAATACTCCGGCACAAACCGGCCGTGGTAGGTGACAGGGTCGCAGATCAGCTCGCCCAGCAGCGCCGCCGCCGGTTCCAGCAGCCGTTCGCCGTCGGGAGCGTACCGATCGTCAATAAAACTGGCCACAAAGCCCACGCACTGGTTTTCGCCTTTTTTTCGCACTGTGTAGTCGATGGAGGCATCGTATAGGTTGTCCATCTTTGCGGAAAGCGCTCCCATATCGGGACAGCTTACCGTACCCCGCCGCAGCACCGCCGCCAGCAATGCGTTGGCTCCCGCCGTCTCCCGCCGCAGGGGCGTGACGAACTGTGCGGAAAGCAGACTGGTTTTGAATTTTCTCGCCGGCAGATAGGTCAGGTGGACGCCCTCCGCCAGCCGGATGCGTGTCGCTTCCAAATCATCAACTCCTTATGGACCGCGCAGGCAGCCCGTTCAATGTCAATACAGAGTTTATTATATGTCAAATATATGAATAATTCAAACCTTTTTCTGTGGGCCTCTCCATCATTTTTGCCACTGTGCGCAAAAAGCGGAAAAACCGGCGGTCTCCCGCCAGTTTTTCCGCATAAAACGATTCTTTTTTATTCCAGCACCCGCAGGAGATTTTCCGATGCGATGGCCTGCCGCTCCGCCTCCGAAAAGCCGATCCGTTCCAGCTCAAAAATGAAATTCTGAGCCTGACCGCAGTCCTCCATGCCCTCGCACCCCTCATAACCGGGGCCGAAATACTCGCAGAAGTCAAAGCCGCAGGCAACGTGTTCCGGTCCCATGACCTCCGCCATGTGGGCGGCATGACGGGCCAGCATGGCCGCCGTCTGCTGCCGGGGCTCCTTATGTACAAAGTCGTGGGACACGTTGACCCCCACCACACCGCCGGTATTCCGGATGGCGCGAAGCTGCTCATCCGTCAGGTTCCGGCGAACATCGCACAAGGCCCGGCAGTTGGAGTGGGAGGCGATCACCGGCCCCTCCGCCAGATCCATAATATCCCAAAAGCTGCGGTCACTGGTGTGGGATACATCCGGCAGGATGTTCAGCCGCTGCATCCGGCGGACCGCCTCCCGCCCCAGCTCCGTCAGGCCCTTGTCCGGGTCGCCACCTGCGCCGCAGGCCAGCAGGTTTTCCTCGTTCCACGTCAGCATCCCCATTCGGACGCCCCACTGTGCATACTGTTCCAGCCGCTCCAGCCGGTCACCCACCGGCTCCATGCCCTCCACGCTCAAAAAGGCGAACAGCTTTCCCTCCGCTTGCGCTTTCCGGGCCTCCGCCGCCGTCCGTACCAGTGCCAGCCAGGGGCACTCTGCCAGCTCCTCCCGAGCGCGGGCCATCATCTCCTCCGTCCGTCGCCAGCCGTCCCAGTCCGGGTGAGCGGACCAGATGGAGTCCTGTTCCACCGTTGTCCAGATGGAAAGCCCCAGGCCGCCGATCTGCCCCGCCTGTAATCTCGGCAGGTGGCGCCGTTCAAAGACACGGTCCTCCCCGGCCTGCCGCCACTTGGTCACATCATATAAGAGGTCCGCATGTCCGTCGAAAATCATCATCTGGTGTCTCCCCTTTCTTCCTTATACAGTATATCTGCCTGTTCATCCCGGTGCAACTGTAAATTTCCTTGAATTTTTCCGGGTTTTTCTCCATTTTCCCCTTGACTTTCCGGCAAAAATCCTGTAAACTGATTCCTGTTGTAAAGCGTCGCAGCTTTACAGGAAAGGAGTTCAACATGAAAAATCAGACTTATCGGATGACGATGCTCTTTGATTTCTACGGTGAACTCCTGACTGACCGTCAGAAGGAGTTCTTTGATCTCTATTATAATGAGGACCTCTCCCTGTCTGAGATTGCCGAAAACGAAGGCATTTCCCGTCAGGGCGTCCGGGATGTGATCGTCCGGGCGGAGGCCGCCATGCAGGAGATTGAAGACAAGACCGGCTTGATCCGCCGCTTTGAGCAGTTCCGGGGTCATCTGGATGCCATCCGCAGCGCCGCTGAGGATATCCGTACCCTGAACTACCGGCAGTATGAGGACAGCCGCCTGACGGAACTGGCTGACAAGATCACGGCGGAGGTCTCCGCGCTGAAGGAGTAACCCATGGCATTTGAGGGACTGAGTGAAAAACTGAATGCGGCCTTTAAGCGCCTGCGGGGCAAAGGCCGGCTGACGGAAAATGACGTCCGGGAAGCCATGCGGGAGGTCCGTCTGGCGCTGCTGGAGGCCGACGTGAGCTACAAGGTGGTCAAGGAATTCGTGGCCACCGTCACGGAGCGGTCTGTGGGCACTGACGTGCTGGACAGCCTGACGCCCGCCCAGCAGGTGGTAAAGATCGTCAACGAGGAACTGACGAACCTCATGGGCGGCGGCACCGCCAAGCTGGCTTTCGCCAACAATGGCCCCACGATCGTCATGATGGTGGGCCTTCAGGGTGCCGGTAAGACCACCACCACCGCCAAGCTGGCGGGCTATATGAAGAAGTTCCACAGTAAGCGGCCCCTGCTGGCCGCCTGCGACGTGTACCGCCCCGCCGCTATTGAGCAGCTGAAGGTAGTGGGCGGACAGTTGGGACTTCCGGTTTTTGAAGAAGGCCAGGGCGATCCCGTAAAAATTGCTGAAAACGCCCTACGCTATGCCAGAGATCATGGCAATGACCTGGTGTTCCTGGATACCGCCGGCCGGCTCCATGTGGACGAAGCCCTCATGGACGAGCTGAAGCGGATGAAGGCAACCGTCCATCCCAACGAGATCCTGCTGGTGGTGGACGCCATGACCGGTCAGGACGCCGTCAACGCCGCCTCCGCCTTTGACGAGGCGCTGGGCATCGACGGTGTGGTGCTCACCAAGCTGGACGGCGATGCCCGAGGCGGCGCAGCCCTCTCCATCAAGGCCGCCACCGGCAAGCCCATCAAGTTTGTGGGTACCGGCGAAAAGCTGGATATGATTGAGCCCTTCCATCCCGACCGCATGGCCAGCCGGATTCTGGGCATGGGCGATATGCTGTCCTTCATTGAAAAGGCACAGCAGACCTATGACGAAAAGCAGGCCAAAAAGCTGGAGGAAAAGCTGAAGAAAAACAGCTTTACCCTGTCGGACTATTTCGACCAGCTCCAGCAGATCCGGAATATGGGCGACCTCAGCCAGCTGGCAGGTATGATGCCCGGCAATCTCGGCAATAAACTTCAGGGAGCGCAGATCGATGAAAAGGCCATCGCCCACACGGAGGCCATCATCCTCTCCATGACCCCGGAGGAACGAGAAAATCCTCAGATCTTAGGCGCCAGCCGGAAAAAGCGGATCGCCGCCGGCTGCGGTCTGGATGTTGTGGATGTAAACCGGCTGCTGAAGCAATTTGAGGGAATGCAGCAGATCATCAAGCAGGTCACCGGCGGGCGGAAGCCCGGCTTCGGGTTCGGCGGTCTGGGACACGGCCGCGGCCTGCGCAAGCGCAAAAAGAAATAAACCGTATATTAGATGTCATAACCCGGACATTTATTATAAAAACATCAATCTATTTATTACATTTTGGAGGTACTATCAATGGTTAAGATCAGACTGCGCCGCATGGGCGCCAAGAAGGCTCCTTTCTATCGTGTTGTTGTCGCTGACTCCCGTTTCCCCCGCGATGGCCGTTTCATCGAGGAGATCGGCACTTACAATCCCTGCGTGGCTCCCGCCGATATCAAGATCGACGCTGACCGCGCCAAGGAGTGGATCAAGTCCGGCGCTCAGCCCACTGACACCGTGAGAGCTCTGCTGAAAAAAGTGGACGTCCTCTAATCCGGAGGGCGGAGCATGAAGGACTTGCTGCTCTACATCGCCAGAAACCTGGTGGACGATCCTGACAGCGTCTCCGTGACGGAGGTTCAGGGCGACCAGGAACTGACGTTGGAGCTGCGCGTCGCCCCTGATGATATGGGGAAGGTGATCGGTCGTCAGGGCCGCATCGCCAAGGAGATCCGGACCGTGGTCCGGTCTTACGCCCAGCGCACCGGCGTTAAGGTTTCCGTCGATATTGTAGACTAAAAAAGCAGCTCACCTGCATTGCAGGTGAGCTGCTTTTTCCTTTTACGAACCGTTCAAATCGGCGTTCAGACACCCAGACCGGCATAGAACAGCCAGCACAGTACATATCCGGTCAATACCGCCGTCAGTGTGAAGGGCACGCCGATCCGCATGAACTGCCCCGCCGAGACCTCATAGCCCTCCCGGCGCAGAATACCGCAGGCGGCGATATTGGCGCTGGCTCCCACGGGAGTCAGGTTGCCACCCAGCGTCGCGCCTACCAGCAGTCCGAAGCACAGCACCGTCTGATCCACCCCAAGGGCGGCTGCCACGCCGCCTACCACCGGCAGCATAGTGGCCGTGTAGGGAATGTTGTCCACAAAAGCGGAGATCAGCACCGAAGCCCAGACGATGATGGTATAGGTCAGGAACAGGTTTCCGCCGCCCATTCCCGTGATGATATGGCTGAGATCATCGATGATCCCCGCCCGTTCAATGCCCCGGATCACCAAGAATAATCCTGCCAGCAGCGCTAAGGTCTCATAGTCGATGGCCTTCAGCACGTCCTTTGCCAGGGCTGTGCCGTACCTGCCGCACTCCGCCGCAAGCCCTGTCAGGAAGAATACCATGCAGATCAGGCCGTTGGTGATCTCCGGCTTGTTGGGGATAAAGGACGCGGCGATCAGGGAAAGCACCGTTCCCAGCAGCAGACAGGTAGGCAGATAGTCCGTCACCGGCGTCAGTGCCGCGCCGTACAGCTTGCCCTTTTCCTTCCGGAACAGAAACAGCATCACCGGCACCGTCATCAGCGCCCCGGCCTGCACCACCCAGAACAGGCCTGGACGGCCCCGGTAGGCAAAAAAGTCCATGAAATCCAGTCCCATGTGACCGCCCAGCAGGATGGACGTGGTATCCCCCACCAGCGTGGCCGCGCCCTGCAAGTTGGAGCTGACGGCAATGGCCAGAATGGGCTGCACCGGGGAAATATTCAGCTTTTTGGAGATGGCAAGTCCCACCGGAGCCAGCATCAGCACCGTGGCTACATTATCCACAAAGGCGGATACCAGCCCCGCGAACAGTGCCAGCGCGATGATGAGCCATTTCACGCTGGGCAGCACCGCCACCAGCCGGTCCGACAGGCGGTTTGGCATATTGGACCTGATGAACAGGTCCACAGTCCCCATGGTGCCCGCCAGCATCATCAGCACGTTCCAGTCCACCGTTCCCGCAACGTCCCCCAACGGCACGATCCGCAGGAGTAGAAACAGCGCCGCCGCGGACAGAGCGGACACCGCCCGGTACTTGGGCAGTAAAAGCAGCAGGGCGTAAACCGCGATAAAGGTCAGGAGTGCGATGGTTTTCATAGGGTATCCTCCGTACAAATTCGATAGAACTCCAAATACGGCAAAAGCGGCACTTTCGCCGCGTCAGACAGCAAAAGTCCCGCTTCTTCCCACGCGGCCCAGGTCCTTCATCCGGGATGGCAAACCGCGCAGCACCCTGATGGCGCAAGCCGTTTCCTTTTACGCATGTCAGGATACCAGACTTTTCTCCGTCCGTCAAGCGAACGCTTCGATAGGATAAGATATGCGGGCCTGTCCCATTTCATTCCTGCGTCACCTCCGGAGCGGGAAGGCTTCCCCATCAGCTTCGGCCAGCGGGAAAGCGGGGCCACCGTCCCGGCTTTCCCTGTCCGGTCCCTTACTGCCGCCGGGCCGTCCGGTACTCGTCACCGGGGCGGTAAAAGGGGCAGCTGTCATTGGCAGAACGGAGGAACCGCTCCATCTCGTCCTCATCCAGATCCGCCTCGCAGTAATTGGTATCCGCTTCCGGATCGTACTCGTAATAAACGCAGTCCTCACAGTTCGTCATAGCGTGCTCCTCACTTGGTAGGAATGATCTCGATCCAGTAACCGTCGGGATCAGAGATAAAGTAAATACCCATAGCCGGATTCTCGTAGCAGATGCAGCCCAGCTTTTCGTGGAGAGCGTGGGCCTTTTCCATATCCTCCACCGCCAGAGCCAAGTGGAATTCGCACTCGCCCAGATCGTATTTCTGGGGATGATCCCGGAGCCAGGTCAGCTCCAGCTGAAACTCCGTTTTCCCGTCCCCCAGAAACGTGAGGACAAAGCTGCCGTCCGCCGCTTCCTTTCTGCGGACTGGCTCCAGCCCCAGCGCGTCATGATAAAAAGCGATAGACCGCTCCAGATCCGTCACATTAAAATTAAAATGGTTAAAAGCAAACATAGGTTCCCTCCTGTTTTGATCTGCCTGCATTATACCGCGTTCCGGGTCTGTCCGCAAGCGGTTCTCTCCCTTTATATTTTCCGCCGCGGCCATTTGTCTTTCCCACAAAATCTCAGGAAAATCCGCCCGCACTCCGGAATTTTGTATAAAACGCCCTCAGTTTTTATGCCTTCTCCCTCATCTTTATCCATTTTCACATGCGCTTTCCTGTTGACAATTTGATTCCGCAGGATTACAATAAGCCCATAATTCAGGCAGAAAGGAGCGATTCAGATGATGTTCAATCGTTTTTACAACATGGAAATGATGAATACTTCTGCGTCCGCTCCCAGTGCGAACGCTGACTCTTTCTGCGCACATACCGCTCGTACTTCTCATACTGCCAATACTGCTATGATCGCTATTATGGACGCCATTATTATGGCGTCCATTATTATTTTTGGTCTGATTATGATTCTGGGCCTGCGTGCCATCGCCATGATCGCGATTATTATTGCGATTCTGGTACTGGTAGTAGGCTTGGTCATTCAGAAAGTAAATGTGCCCTGGTGTTGTGAGTTAGCGATTTAACTGTTTGATACAGTAAAGCGGCTCCGCCAGTGGCGGGGCCGCTTTTTTGTATGACTTCCCCCGTATTCCGCACGGCCGGCGGAGCGGAGAAAGCCCCATATAAATCTGATTTCGTTTTGATGAAAAGGAGATCCAATATGAAAAAGAAATTGTTAGCCTTTGTTATGGCCGCGACTATGGTGTTCAGCCTGGCCGCCTGCGGTTCCAGCAGTTCCAATGATTCCAGCAATTCCGGCAATTCCAGCGATTCCGATTCCGCCCAGTCCGGCGACGAGGTCCAGACCTTCAAGCTGGGTTCCATCGGCCCCCTGACCGGTGACGCCGCCATCTACGGTCAGGCCGTGGTCAACGGTGCCCAGCTGGCCGTCGACGAGATCAACGCCAGCGACTCCAAGATCAAGTTTGAGTTCCAGGGCGAGGACGACGAGGCCGACGGCGAAAAGTCCGTCAACGCCTACAACACCCTGATGGACTGGGGCATGCAGGTTCTGGTTGGCCCCACCACCACCGGTGCTTCCATGTCTGTGGCTGACGCCTGCTACAATGACCGCACCTTCATGATCACGCCCTCCGCCTCCGCCGTGGATGTGACTGCCGGTAAGGACAACGTGTTCCAGGTCTGCTTCACCGACCCCAACCAAGGCACTTCCTCCGCTGACTACATCGCCGAGAATATGCCGGACGCCAAGATCGCCGTGCTGTACCGCAACGATGACGCCTACTCCCAGGGCATCCACGATACCTTCGTGAAGGAAGCCACCGAAAAGGGTATGAGCGTTGTCTATGAGGGCACCTTCACCAACGATACCGCCACCGACTTCTCCGTGCAGCTGGCCGGTGCCCAGACTGCCGGTGCCGACCTGGTGTTCATGCCCATCTACTATCAGCCCGCTTCCATCATCCTGGCTCAGGCTACGGCCATGGGCTACGCTCCCACCTTCTTCGGCGTGGACGGCATGGACGGCATCCTGACCATGGAAGGCTTCGATCCCTCTCTGGCTGAGGGTCTGATGCTCCTGACCCCCTTCTCTGCTACCGTTCCCGAAACCCAGTCCTTCGTGGAAGCTTACACCGCTGCCAATGACGGCGTAACCCCCAACCAGTTCGCCGCTGACGCTTATGACGGTGTCTACATTGTCAAGGAAGCTCTGGAAAAGGCCGGCTGCACCGCTGATATGAGCAGCGCCGATATCTGCGAGGCTCTGGTGGCTCAGATGACCCAGATCTCCTACTCCGGTCTCACCGGCAAGGACATGACCTGGAACGCTGAGGGTCAGGTCTCCAAGGCTCCTACCGCTTATGTCATCAAGGGCGGCGAGTACGTCCTGCCCGAGGCTTAATGTCTCACACCTGAACGCTGACCGCAAGGACCGGCAGCCGGGGCCTTCCCCGGCTGCCCCCTGCGGCGTTCAGGTCCCTGTCCTCTTCCGCTGTTTCCATGGCGGAAATCTGGGCAGAGGCGCTCCCTCTGCCCGCATTTCTGTCATGGAAGGCTCCACTCCATATTCTATAAAGAGAAAAGAGGTATTGCCCCATGGAATTTCTGTCCTATTTGATCAGCGGCATCAGCCTGGGCAGCATTTACGCCATCATCGCTCTGGGCTACACCATGGTGTACGGTATCGCCAAGATGCTGAACTTTGCCCACGGCGACATCATTATGATCGGCGGCTATG
>ERZ1504030.372-NODE-372-length-12510-cov-4.088157_pt1 | contig 12510 bp, 10 predicted proteins | sample MGYA00572247_ERZ1504030 | MGnify/ENA primary metagenome ERZ1504030 (study PRJEB39906, sample SAMEA3182110) | gut metagenome | biome: human; feature: gut; material: Stool; isolation source: human stools | place: Canada | collected 2013-04-23 ... | reverse complement strand
CGCGTGGCTTTCTTCGGCAAAGGTGCGCAATTTATAAAAATCGTATAACAGCCATATCAGATTAAATAAAGCAAGGATCCAGGAAAGTGTGCATAGAATAAACAGGGTCCGGTCTTCGAAAAGCTTCGTGCCCAACGCCGGGTTCAGGGTCAGCACCAGAACATACGCAGCTTCCAACAGAAGCAGAAAGACTAACTGTACGGTTTTGGTGTTACGGAAGGTTTTTACGAATTTCTTTTTCTGTATCATAGGGTCGCTCCTTTAAAAGCCTGTGTCATGGTTTTCTTTGGATGTATTATAGCATATTGTCTGTCAGAAAAAAAGATAACGATGCCGGCGTTCACTAATTTGAATTTAAAAACTTAGATTTTTTGAAACTTTTTTTAAAATTTAATAAAAAAATTTGACCCTTTTTTTTGAGATGAACCGTCTTAATAATTAGAAAGACACAAAAGGAGCGGTTTTACCGGCAACTCCGGAAGAAAGGAGCAGAAGGGGACGATGGAAGAACGAAGGAGGATCGACCGTGTTGGCTATCAGGCTAAGAGCGTTATCGTAGTATGTGATTCGGGAGAGAGCATTTTTGTCGAAACATGCAATGTCAGCCCACTGGGCATAGCTTTTACGATGCCGGCCGGATCTCCTGACCTTAAGGGGAAAGACATCATAATCGTAGCGGATACGATGATCATGTATGCAGATGTCACCAGACAGGAGGAGCAAGAAGACGGAGATTTTAAAGTAGCTATTTCGGCAAAGAAGTTCACGCCGGAGGTACTGCAGTATTTATTTGAACATATTGTTGAAAAATAGAATGGAGAGGAAAAATCATATGAGAAAAAACAGTAAGAACGAAAAAGTGATTCGTGCTATGGCGATCGGCATTTCCGCAATGTTGATGGCATCTTCCCCGCTGACTGCACTGGCAGCAGAGGGAGAGGGCACCACGCCTGAAGGCAATGAGGATAAGAACATTACCGTGACACCGGAAGCCGGTATTGCTGACCAGGCACAGGCAGCTGCAAAAGAGGCTGACAAGGCAGTAGAAACGGCAGAAAAGAGTGCTACTGATGTGAAGTCGGAAGTGGCTGACCAGGTAGTGGCAGGGGAAGCTAAGGATACGCAGGGCAAGGATCTGTCTCAGGCTGTTCTGGATGCCAATGTCAAAGTAGAGGATAAGACCGTGGAGGGCGGTTCTTCTCTGAAGGACGCAGAGTCTGCTGTGGAGAGTGCAGATACCAAACTTGGCGTTGCAGAAGCAAATGATAAGCTTTCCGACGCAGAACTGAATAAGGCAACTGATGCAGCGGCAAATGCAGGACAGACTGCGGCAGAAGCAAAGGATGCCATGCAGGCTGCCCAGAATAAGGTAAATGGACAGATCGAGAATATCAAGGATGCTGCTTCTATCACCGATGCCAATGCGGCATATGAAGAAGTAAAGACTACCGTAGATCAGGCACAGGCTGATTTCGATGCAAAGCTTGGGGAGTACAATACCGCCAAGACAGCTTATGAAGAGGCAGCACAGAAGGTGGCAGCTTATGAAAAGGCTTATGAGGAGGCTGTAAACAGTGCAGATGCTAACGCTGCGGCAGCAGCAGCTGAACTGGAAGCAGCGAAGACAAATGCAGAAGCACTGGCAAAGGCTCTGGAGGCTGCAAAGGGTGCAGTGGATACCTCTGCGGCAGGTGCTCTGGATATTGCAGATAAGGAAGCCCTGACTCAGGGCGACAATGGACTGAACTGGAAAAATGAGGATCAGCTTTTCATTTCCATTATGCAGAACTACTATCTGCCCGAGGTACAGAAGATCACTGCCGATGATATTAAGGTTGTCCGCAGACAGGGTGAAGACAATAATACCAAGAATTATTTTGAAGTAACCTATACCGATGAGAATGGTAATAAGCAGACAAAGTATTACAACTATGTGATGGATGACAAACAGACTTCCAAGGACAATATCGTGATCTTTGAGAAGCGAATTGAGGAAGTAAACTGGAAGACGGCGCAGGAGACCAATCCGGATCAGTATGTGAAGGGAAACGGGGATACGATCACTGTTTCCGAAGTGGAAAAAGGTCTGAAAGACGGAACTATTATTGCAGTAGATGGAAAGAAAGTGATCAAGAACGACGGAACCGAGAGTATCATTATTTCTGACAATAACCAGAAGACCGAAAACGGCGAGGTTGATACTGATGTAAATGAGGCTACCGAGAAGGAATCCTGGAAACTGGATGAGAACGGCAACCTGATCAAGACCGTGACCGCTGATGTGACCACCATCACCTATACCGATGCAAAATTCACTTCTACCGAACAGTATCAGACAGAGGCAGAGAGAGATGCTGCAGCTGCTGCAAAGGAAAAGGATTTGAAGGACGCTGCCGGCAAGGATGTAACCGTTACAGGAACAGAAAAAACGGATTATACTTATACCGGTAACGGAACCTACATTCCTACCTTTACGAAGACTGTGAATGTGAAGGATGAAGAGGTTGAATGGAAGCATACAGATAAAAAGACGGATTATGGTGTAAGAACAGAGGAAGAAGCAGTAGCAAAGGTTACGAAAGAGCAGGAGAAGGCGTTAAGCAATAAGATTAACGATGATGACGACTTATACCTGATCGGTGTAAGCAGTGATCTTAAGGTAACCGGCTATACAGAAGATCACTGGTATGATGATTCCGACTTCCTCGTATCCGGCACTGTATCCGCAACTTATGCAAAGGTCACTAAGAAGACAGTAGACCAGAGTACCTTCGGCTCCCTCTGGAATGACATCAAGGCTCTGTTTGGTAATGGAGAAACTACGAACAAGAAACTGGAAGATGCAGCCAGAAAGGCAGTCGAGGCAGATGGCGGTATTTTCGTCAGCGCTAACTGGGATGACTGGAAGCTTGGCAAGGCAACCATCCGCTATGTAGCAGGTGTCAGTGTCAAGACCGATGAGAAGACCACCGCAGCGGAGGCACAGAATGCGGTACAGGATGCAGCACTGGCACAGGCAAAAGCAAGCGGCGCAACCGGTGTGTACAATGTGAAGACTACAGATACCGATACCATTGCTCATACCAGCTATTCCTATGAGATTGATTATCTGGAGAAAACCGGAGAGACCACAACCAATACTGCTGTCAGAACTGAGACTTATGCAAATGCAGAGGTGCTGACCGGTCAGATCATCCAGAACCTGAACTATATTCAGGGCAACATCAAACTCACCCAAAAGGATGAAGCCTATCGTAAATTCGTAGATGATGCCAAGGCACTGACTGAAAAGTATCAGAAGCTGTTACAGGATGCAAAGGCAGCACAGGGTGAGGTGGAAGCAGCACAGGGCAAGGTAGATGTGCTGAAGGCAGAGATCGAAGCTCTGAAGAGTAACAGAACCAGTAACCTTGGAGCTCTGAAGGAACTGGAAGGAAAGCTGGCCGTGGCTGAACAGAACAAAAAGGATGCAGAAGATACTCTGAAGGAGATTCTGGACAGCCTGGATAAGGCAGGCGGAGAGCTGGATAAGGTGATCGAGCGTCTGACTCCCGCACCCACACCGGCAGCTCCTGCGGGCGGCGATAGCGCAGGCGGCAGCAGCGATACCGGAGAGACTGTTGTTAACCCGATTGTTCTGGCACCCGCACCGGTGGCACAGGCAACAGTAGTGACCCAGAATCAGGCAGCGGCACAGGGCGTGACGCAGATTGCTGATGAGGTAGCACCTCTTGCAGCCAATGTTGAGGAAGACACCCAGAAAACAGCAGAGGAAGCACCTAAGGCGGAAGAAGCAGTGAATATTGCAGACGAGGCTGTTCCCCTGGCAGATGTTGCCGTAGAGAGCGAACAGGCAAAGATGTCCTGGTGGTGGTGGCTGATCATTCTGATCCTCGGTGCAACCGGATATGAAATGTACAAGAAGCACAATGAGAAGAAGCTGAAGGCTCAGGCAGAAAATGCAGGAGATATCGAAGAATAAAAGATAACAAAAACGACATCCATTGGGATTTTCCCGGTGGATGTCGTTTTTTAGACCTTGGAAAGCGGATTACTCGAAGAGCTCTTCAACTTTTTCCAGATCACCGTCTCCGGTCAGAAGAAGAGTCACTGTGGTCTGGGCACTGCTGATATCGGTTGTCCCCTCAACGCATAATTCACCGTCAGTATTGTAGAGAGCCCATTGGAACTCATTGACAGAGGAGGGCCAGTCTGCTTCCATAGAGATCGATTCCTGATCCGACAGGGAATCCAGATTTACCTGTTCCCCGGTCACGGGATCAATGACCGCTACCATACCGACTTCGATGCCACACATATTGACTACCGACAGGGTGAGGGCCCTGGTATCCTCCGAAGTGGATTCTATGGCAGACGTATCGGAATCCGGGGAAGTATCGGCAGGGAGGGCAGCAACCGTCTCAGACGGGGAGGTGGAAGCAGTCGTGGCGGATGATGTATCATCTCCGGCAGAATTCTGACTGCATCCTCCTAATAACAGACAACAGGACAATATACTTACAGTAAACAGATGTTGTATGAAGCTTTTTTGCATAACAGTCTCCTTTGTGTGAAAATCTATATCACTATTATAGCGAATTTCCCATAATAAGTAAATTTTCGCGATGAAAATTTCCGGAAGCAGACCGGTAGGAATTCCTGAAAAAAATATCGAAAAATGTGAGCCGTTTTTCATGGATAAGTAGTCTTTATAGATAGAGACTAAGAAATAACGGAGGCGGTCGAGATGAGCGGCATGTTATATTCCATACCTGTGATTTTGACAGGTTATCGAATCGTACAAATTGAAGATGAAGCGACACCGCTTGCACAGTCAGTAAAGAGTGGATATTACGGTGACACAATAGCCGGAATGTTGGGCATTGGTGTTTTATTACTCTTGGTGATTTATTTTATATTATGCAGAAAATACCAGAAAAGAATCATAGAATTGCAGGAAAATGCACATCCCGGCTGGAACTGGTGGAAGCTTAGAAAGCAGGCAACCGAACTGGAGGATAAAAAGGCAGAAGGAATTGTCGAGGATATCCGGCGGGCAGCGCAAAGCTATATGACTGTTTAAATTGAAACAAATGAAATAGAGCTGAAATAGAACTGATATAAAAAGGTCCGGGGAGTGTTCCCCGGATTTTTTGCGATACAATACAAAAATGAAGTATTTCGTTGCTGATGTCTGACGGTAATGTTATAATTATGTATGTGGTGGTTCCGGAGACCGGTGCCATAAGCATTAAGAAAGAAAAGGAAGGCATTCTATGAAAGTATTGGTAACAGGCGTAAAGGGTCAGTTGGGATATGATGTGGTAAATGAACTTACAAAGCGCGGCATTGAGGCGGTCGGTGTGGATATTCAGGACATGGATATCACGGATGCTGCCAGTGTGGAAAAAGTGGTCGGTGAGGTAGCACCGGATGCTGTGATCCACTGTGCAGCCTATACTGCAGTGGATGCAGCGGAAGACAACGTGGAGCTCTGCCGCAGGGTCAACGCGGATGGCACACAGAATATTGCCAATGTCTGCAAAAAGTTAGACTGCAAGATGATCTATATCAGCACGGACTATGTATTTGACGGCGAAGGTACCAGAGCCTGGGAGCCCGACGATGAGCGCCATCCTCTGAACGTATACGGACAGACCAAATACGAGGGCGAGCTGGCAGTGCAGAATACACTGGAGAAGTATTTTATCGTAAGAATCTCCTGGGTATTCGGTGTGAACGGTAAGAATTTCATCAAGACCATGCTGAATCTGGGTAAGACCCATAATCATCTCACGGTGGTGAATGACCAGTTTGGTTCGCCTACTTATACTTATGATCTGGCAAGGCTTCTGGTGGACATGGTGCTGACCGACAAATACGGCATTTATCATGCGACCAACGAAGGTATCTGTAACTGGTATGAATTTGCCTGCGAGATATTCCGCCAGGCTGGCATGAACGTGGATGTGGCTCCCGTACCGGCGTCCGAGTATCCCACGAAGGCGAAGAGACCGGAGAACAGCCGCATGAGCAAGGAAAAGCTCACAGAGAACGGTTTTGAGAGACTTCCTTCCTGGCAGGATGCGCTGGAACGCTATCTGCCACAGATACAGTAGCGGTTCCTTATATAAGCAGCCCCTGTATAGGGGGAAATTTACGGGAAATACTTCATGGAGCGGTATCGGAAACGGTACTGCTCCTCTTTTGGTTATAATAATATGAAAAAGTCGTGAAAAACCCTGTAAATTTCACGAAAAACCAGTTGACAACGGAAGTTGGAACAAGTATACTATTAAAGCGTGCCAGAAAAGGTGCGTCTATTATACTATTAAGAAAGAGGTGAAACAGAATGCCAACATTTAACCAGTTAGTAAGAAAAGGACGTCAGACCTCTGTTAAGAAGTCTACTGCACCTGCTCTCCAGAAGGGTTACAACTCTCTTCACAAGAAAGCAACAGACGTTTCTGCTCCCCAGAAGCGTGGTGTATGTACTGCTGTTAAGACAGCAACTCCTAAAAAGCCTAACTCTGCTCTTAGAAAGATCGCCAGAGTACGTCTTTCCAACGGAATCGAAGTTACCAGCTACATTCCCGGTGAAGGTCACAATCTGCAGGAGCACAGCGTTGTTTTGATCCGTGGTGGTCGTGTTAAGGACCTGCCCGGTACCAGATACCACATCATCCGTGGTACCCTTGATACCGCCGGTGTCGCTAACAGAAAACAGGCTCGTTCCAAGTACGGCGCTAAGAGACCTAAGGATGCTAAGAAATAAGTAGTATCCGGGGCGTTTTGAACGTCGGACCGAGAGTTCGATGAAAATCCGTAAGGATTTTTGGAGACGATGCGGACATCGTCTTTGTACCACAAAAACGAAACTAAGAAAAGTGTTGGAATTCTGTGATACAGATATAACAGCGCGAACACTTGGGGAAACACATGTGAGTACCTATGATCTAACGTAAACAATTTGTTAAGGAGGGAAGAACCGTGCCACGTAAAGGACATATTCAGAAAAGAGATGTATTAGCAGATCCTTTATACAACAACAAAGTGGTTACCAAGCTTGTCAACAACATCATGTTAGATGGCAAGAAGGGTGTAGCCCAGAAGATCGTATACGGAGCATTTGCTAAGGTTGAAGAGAAGAGCGGCAAGCCTGCTCTGGAAGTATTTGAAGAGGCTATGAACAACATCATGCCTGTTCTGGAAGTAAAAGCAAGACGTATCGGTGGTGCTACCTATCAGGTACCTATCGAAGTTAGACCTGAGAGACGTCAGGCTCTGGGCCTTCGTTGGTTGACCATGTTCTCTCGTAAGAGAAGTGAGAAGACCATGGAAGACAGACTTGCTAACGAAATTCTTGACGCAGCCAACAATACCGGATCTGCAGTTAAGAGAAAAGAAGACATGCACAAGATGGCAGAGGCAAACAAGGCTTTTGCTCATTACAGATTCTAGTAGGAGGGAAAAAACTTGGCTGGAAGAGAATATCCGTTAGAGAGAACCAGAAATATCGGAATTATGGCTCATATCGATGCCGGTAAGACCACTACTACCGAGCGTATCCTGTATTACACAGGTGTTAACTATAAGATCGGTGATACTCACGAAGGTACTGCTACCATGGACTGGATGGCTCAGGAGCAGGAGAGAGGTATTACCATTACATCTGCAGCTACTACCTGTCACTGGACTCTTGAAAAAGAGACCAAACCCATGCCCGGTGCTCTGGAGCATCGTATCAATATTATTGATACCCCGGGTCACGTAGACTTCACCGTTGAGGTTGAGCGTTCCCTTCGTGTACTGGATGGCGCTGTCGGCGTCTTCTGTGCAAAGGGTGGTGTAGAGCCTCAGTCCGAGAACGTATGGCGTCAGGCTGACACCTACAATGTACCTCGTATGGCATTCATCAACAAGATGGATATCCTGGGTGCTAATTTCTACGCAGCAGTAGATCAGATCCGTACCAGACTTGGTAAGAACGCTATCTGCCTTCAGTTGCCTATCGGTAAGGAAGATGAGTTCAAGGGAATCATTGATCTGTTCGAGATGAAGGCTTATATCTACAACGATGAGAAGGGTGATGACATCACTGTTACCGATGATCTTGGAGATATGGCTGATGAGGCTGCTTTATATCATGATGAGCTCATTGAAAAGGTTTGTGAGCTGGATGATGATCTGACAATGATGTATCTGGAAGGTGAAATTCCTTCTGTTGAAGAGATGAAGGCTGCTTTGAGAAAAGCTACTTGTGAGTGCAGAGCCGTTCCTGTATGCTGCGGTACTGCTTACAGAAATAAGGGCGTTCAGAAGCTCCTGGATGCTATTATCGAGTATATGCCTTCTCCTCTGGATGTGCCGGCTATTAAGGGTGTTGACCTTGACGGTAATGAAGTAGAGAGAAAGTCCTCTGATGAAGAGCCTTTCGCTGCACTTGCATTCAAGATCATGACTGACCCGTTCGTAGGTAAGCTCGCTTACTTCCGTGTATATTCCGGTACGCTGAATTCCGGTTCTTATGTACTCAATGCTACTAAGGACAAGAAGGAACGTGTAGGACGTATCCTGCAGATGCATGCGAACAAGCGTGCAGAGCTGGAAAAGGTTTACTCCGGTGATATCGCTGCAGCAGTTGGATTCAAGTTCACCACTACCGGTGATACCATCTGTGATGAGCAGCACCCTGTAATCCTGGAGTCCATGGAGTTCCCTGAGCCCGTTATCGAGCTGGCTATCGAGCCTAAGACCAAAGCTGGTCAGGGCAAGATGGGTGAAGCTCTTGCAAAACTGGCAGAAGAAGATCCTACTTTCCGTGCTCATACCAATCAGGAGACCGGTCAGACCATCATCGCCGGTATGGGTGAATTGCATCTGGAGATCATCGTTGACCGTCTGCTTCGTGAGTTCCATGTAGAAGCTAACGTAGGTGCGCCTCAGGTTGCATATAAGGAAGCGTTCACCAAGGCTGTTGAAGTGGATTCCAAGTACGCTAAGCAGTCCGGTGGTCGTGGACAGTACGGACATTGTAAAGTTAAGTTTGAGCCCCTGGAGGCTAACTGTGAGAAGTTTGACTTTGATCCGAAGGCAAACATTCTGATCAACGATCCTCCTACCCTGTTATTCGAATCTACTGTAGTCGGTGGTTCCATTCCTAAGGAATACATCCCCGCAGTAGGTGAAGGTATCCAGGAAGCAGCTCAGGCTGGTATTTTGGGTGGATTCCCTGTACTGGGTGTTCATGCGAATGTATATGATGGATCCTATCATGAGGTCGACTCCTCCGAGATGGCATTCCACATTGCAGGTTCCATGGCATTCAAGGAAGCAATGCAGAAGGCAGCTCCTGTACTGCTTGAGCCGATCATGAAGGTTGAGGTTACCATGCCCGAGGAATACATGGGCGATGTAATCGGTGATCTGAACTCCCGTCGTGGTCGTGTAGAAGGTATGGAAGACATCGGCGGTGGTAAGATGGTTAAGGCTTTCGTTCCCCTTGCTGAGATGTTCGGTTACTCCACAGACCTGCGTTCCAAGACCCAGGGTCGTGGTAACTACTCCATGTTCTTCGAAAAATATGAGCCCGTTCCTAAGAACGTTCAGGAAAAGGTTCTTGCTGCAAAGGCGAAATAAGCGCTAAATCACTAAAAATAACTTGAAAAACCTCTGATTATTTAATATAATCAGAGGTAGCGAGTTAAAAAAATAAAACTACGAAACTGTTTAATTATTTTAAGGAGGACTTAAATAATGGCTAAAGCTAAATTTGACAGAACAAAGCCCCATTGTAACATTGGTACCATCGGTCACGTTGACCATGGTAAAACTACCCTGACCGCTGCAATCTCCAAGGTTCTTTCCGAGAGAGTACCTGGTAACGAGAAGGTTGACTTCGATCACATCGATAAGGCTCCCGAAGAGAGAGAGCGTGGTATCACCATTTCTACCGCTCACATCGAGTACCAGACCGAGAAGAGACACTATGCACACGTTGACTGCCCGGGCCATGCTGACTACGTTAAGAACATGATCACCGGTGCTGCACAGATGGATGGTGCTATCCTCGTTGTAGCTGCTACTGATGGTGTTATGGCTCAGACCAAGGAGCACATCCTTCTGTCCCGTCAGGTAGGCGTTCCTTACATCATCGTATTCCTGAACAAGTGTGATATGGTTGACGATCCCGAGCTGATCGAGCTGGTTGAGATGGAAGTAACCGAGCAGCTGGAAGAGTACGACTTCAATGACTGCCCTATCATCAAGGGTTCCGCTCTGAAGGCTCTGGAAGATCCCAGCAGCGAGTGGGGCGACAAGATCATGGAACTGATGGATACTGTAGATTCTTATATCCCTGATCCTCAGCGTGATACTGATAAGCCTTTCCTGATGCCTGTCGAGGACGTATTCACCATTACCGGTCGTGGTACTGTTGCTACCGGTCGTGTAGAGCGTGGTGTTCTGCATCTGAATGATGAAGTTGAAATCGTTGGTATCAAGGAAGAGACCAAGAAGACTGTTGTAACCGGTATCGAAATGTTCCGTAAGATGCTGGATGAGGCACAGGCTGGTGATAACATCGGTGCTCTGCTTCGTGGTATCCAGAGAACTGAAATCGAAAGAGGACAGGTTCTGGCTAAGCCCGGTACTGTTACCTGCCACAGAAAGTTTACCGCTCAGGTATACGTTCTGACCAAGGATGAAGGTGGACGTCATACTCCTTTCTTCAACAACTATCGTCCTCAGTTCTACTTCAGAACCACCGACGTTACCGGCGTTTGCGAACTGCCCGCTGGTGTTGAGATGTGTATGCCTGGTGATAACGTAGAGATGACCATCGAACTGATCCATCCTATCGCTATGGAGCAGGGTCTTACCTTCGCTATCCGTGAAGGTGGTAGAACCGTTGGTTCCGGTCGTGTAGCTACCATCATCGAGTAATTGTGCGTTAGCAATGAGAAGCATTAAATAAGTGTAAAAAAGTCCAGAGCAAGCTTGCTTGCTTCTGGGCTTTTTTATGCTTATGAGAATGCGGCGAATGCCGCATTCATCGAGGAAACACGCATATAGAATGTTACATATAAAGTGGTTGTATCTTCAAGTAAAAATTGGTTGACAAAAATGACTACTGATAGTAGACTATAAATAAAAGACTACACACAGTAGACAAAAGGGGTGATCATATGAGTGAAATAAGATTAGGAGCAGTAGAGTCCAAGTTTGCAGATATCATATGGAATAATGAACCATTGCGACCAGTAGAATTGGAGAAACTCGCGGAAGCTGAATTGAATTGGAAGCGGACGACTACTTTAACCATTTTAAAAAGGTTATGTGAAAGAGGAATTTTTCAAAACAAGGACCGAATGATTACTTCCTTAATCAGTAGGGAAGAGTTTTATGCTCTCCAAAGTGAAAAGTTTGTGAATGACACTTTTGAAGGTTCATTACCGGCTTTTTTGGCAGCATTCGGTTCCAGAAAGAAGTTATCGGATATGGAAGTGGAGGAACTGAAAAAGGTGATAGATAGTATGAGGAGGTGAGTAGATGGATTGGTACGAATTATTACCTAAGATTTTGAATATGAGTCTTACGGCAAGTGTTATCATTGTTACGGTGCTTATACTCAGAGTGCTGCTGAGACGGGCACCCAGGATATATTCCTATATGTTATGGACAGTTGTACTGTTTCGTCTGCTTTGCCCTATCGCTATAAATACTCCCTTATCGGTATTGGGTTTATTTGATACCCCAATTGTGGAAACAACTGATAGTGTGAGTCAGGTTGCATATATTCCGAACAATATCGTTCATACAGAGAATCCAGAAGTGACATTACCAGTTCCGGTATTGGACAATGCTGTAAATAATGTGTTGCCACAAGGGGCGGAACAGCTTGTAGCAGATCCTTTGGAGGCGCCTGTCAGCATTGTGACCTATATATGGCTGGCTGGAATCGTGGCTATGATAGGCGTTAGCATGATTTCTTATGTTAAGTTACGAAAGAGTCTGGTTGGAGCAGTGCGGGTAAGGGGTAATATTTATGTTGCGGACTACATTACTACTCCTTTTGTACTTGGCATATTCAGACCGCGTATCTATTTGTTATCTTCATTAAGCGAACAAGAACAGGAGTATATTCTAAAACATGAGCAATATCATATTCGCAGAGGGGATCATATTTTTAAATTGCTTGCCTATGTAGCCCTTTGCATCCATTGGTTTAATCCATTGGTTTGGCTAGCCTTTCTATTATTTAGCAAGGACATGGAAATGAGTTGTGATGAGGCGGTTGTCAAAAAACTTGGGGAAGATGTACGAGCAGATTATTCTGCTTCTTTACTGAATTTAGCAACAGATAATGCTATTATGTTTGGAATGCCACTTGCATTTGGTGAGGTGGACACCAAAGGACGCATCAAAAACCTGGCAGCGTGGAAGAAACCTACTTTCTGGGTTACCATAGGGGCAATTTTGATATGCATTGTTGGAATTGTGATATGCATA
>ERZ1504030.350-NODE-350-length-13062-cov-4.834012_pt1 | contig 13062 bp, 8 predicted proteins | sample MGYA00572247_ERZ1504030 | MGnify/ENA primary metagenome ERZ1504030 (study PRJEB39906, sample SAMEA3182110) | gut metagenome | biome: human; feature: gut; material: Stool; isolation source: human stools | place: Canada | collected 2013-04-23 ... | reverse complement strand
GCCAGCTTGATGTTCCGGGTATGGACCTGAAGGGTGGCCAGACGGCCCGCCAGATTGGGACGGTCAATGATGATGCGGCGGTCGAACCGGCCGGGCCGCAGAAGGGCCTGATCCAGCACCTCGGGCCGGTTGGTGGCGGCCAGAAGGATGATGCCCTTGGTGGGGTCAAAGCCGTCCATTTCGGCAAGAAGCTGGTTCAGGGTCTGCTCCCGCTCATCATTGCCGCCGAAGCGCCCGGAGTCACGGGATTTGCCGATGGTGTCGATCTCATCGATGAATACGATACAGGGGGCTACCTTGGCGGCCTCCTTAAAGAGGTCGCGGACACGGGACGCGCCCACGCCCACGAACATCTCCACAAAGTCGGAGCCGGAGATGGAGAAGAAGGGCACATTGGCTTCGCCGGCCACGGCCTTGGCCAGCAGCGTTTTGCCGGTGCCCGGAGGGCCTACCAGCAAAGCACCCTTGGGGAGCTTGGCACCGATGTCGGTATATTTCTTGGGATTGTGCAGGAAGTCGATGATCTCCGTCAGGGATTCCTTGGCCTCGTCCTGACCGGCCACATCGGCAAAGGTGACGCCGGTCTGCTTTTCCATGTAGACCTTGGCGTTGGCCTTACCTACGCCGCCGATCCCGCCCATGCCTCCCATGCCGCCTTTTTTCGCCATGATCCGCATGACGAGGGAGAACATGAGCATGATGAACACAAAGGGCAGAATGAAGTTGATGGCGAACAGAAGGAGCGGGCTCATCTGAGGCTCGTACTTCGTGTCATAGTCTGTTTTTCCGGCCTCATGCATCCGCTCCACCAGGGTGTCATTAGACTCCATCTTCACGGTAAAGAGCTTCAGCGCCGCGGTATGCTCCTTGCCGTCGGCGTCGGTAAAAGCGTAAACGGCCTTGCCGTCCTGATCCGTGGACTTGGTGTAGGCGGTGCCGTTCTCAGCGGTGTAGACATAGCCGTCCTTGGGGACGATATACAGCAGGCCCTCGGAGAGGTCCACGGTGACGTCCTCCACCTGCTTGTCCTCCATCATGGCGATGAAATCGCTGTACTTGATGTTGATGTTGGAGGCCTGCTTTCCGGCGGACCCCATGTAGCTGCTGGTGCAGTAGAACACCAGCGTCAGCACCAACGCCCAGGCCGCCAGCTTGACAGCGCCCAGCAGATTGCGGTTGCCCCGTCGGTTTTTATTGTTTTTATCGTTCTGGTCCATTGAGAACTCCTTTCAGAGTGTGTGAAATTAAAAAGCAGTATAGCACAACCTCCTTGAAACCACAAGGAAAAGAGACTGCCTTTTCATAAACTTTCTGTAAATTCAGACGCGCTAAGGCGGAACGATTTTTCAAATTCATCTTTATTGTGGACCGGTTCTGTGATATACTGTAAAAAGTATACCCCGCAGATTTTGACAAATTCCGATCGTGAGAGGATTTCAATATGACAGACGAAAGAAAAGACCAGCTGACCGCCGAGGCCGACGGCCTCATTGAAGGCCGCAACGCGGTGATCGAAGCCCTGCGGACGGAGGCCAGCATCGACAAAATTTTCATCCAGAAGGGTGAGGTGGACAAGACCCTGGGCCACATCGCCTCCAAGGCCCGGGCGGCGGGCATCGTGGTGGTGGAGGCCGACAGGCGGAAGCTGGACGGCATGAGCCGCACCCACGCCCATCAGGGCGTCATCGCTCTGGCAGCGGTGCGGGAGTACGTCAGTGTAGACGATATTCTGGCAGATGCCGCCGCCAAGAACGAGTCGCCCCTGATCGTGGTGTGCGACGAGATCTCCGACCCCCACAATCTGGGCGCCATCATCCGGACGGCTTATTGCGCCGGCGCTCACGGCGTGGTCATTCCCAAGCGCCGCAGTGCGGGCCTGACCAGCGTGGTGGCCAAGACCTCCGCAGGCGCGGTGTCTCACATGAAGGTGGCTCGGGTGCCCAATATCCCCTCCTTGCTGAAGGACCTGAAAAAGCAGGGGGTCTGGGTATTCGGCACGGCGGCCAACGGCACCACCGGCCTGTATGACGCGGACCTGAAGGGCGCCGCTGCCATCGTCATCGGCCGCGAGGGGGACGGCATGACCCGTCTGGCTGCCGAAAACTGCGATTTTCTGGTGAGCATCCCCATGAAGGGTGATCTGAATTCCCTGAACGCCAGCGCCTCGGCAGCGATCCTGCTGTATGAGGCCGTGCGTCAGCGGATGAACTGAGAAGTTTGGAGAGAACACGGTGTCAAAGGATGTCGAGAAAACAGAATACGGCACAGGCACCTGGGATACGCCGCCGTCTGACGAGGATTATACCTTAGAGGAAATTTTGGCGGAGTACGGCTCCAGCCGCCAGCAGAAAATCATGGAAGAGGTGGAGCGTGAGACCGCTCCGGCAGAGCCGGATACGCCCAAGGCACCGGCTTCTGAACAGCCTTCCGCCCCTAAACCGACAGAGACGGCCCCTTCCCCAACACCCAAATCAGCAATGGCTCGCTGGGAGGAACGGATCGCTTCGGCGGCGCTGGAACAGGACGGGGAGGACCCCCTTGCCGACGATTCGGACCCGGAGGAAGAACCCCGGACAGATGACGGCCCGGAGCCGGAGGCCACCCGCTTCCTGAGTCTGGAAGAACTGGTAGGGACAACGGTAGGGGCCGTGATGGAGGAGCACCACGAAACGCTGCTGAAGCCGAAATGGGGGCTGTTCTCCCGGAAGCGGCAGGAGGAAACGGAGCAGCTCTACGATTCCATGGAAGCCCCGGAGGAATCGGTAAAGCCTCTTACCGAGGCAGAGAGCATCGGGGAAGAACCGGAGCTCAGCGAGGTCGCGTCTGAGGAGCGGGAAGCCTATAAGAGCCGTCACCGGTCTCTGGGGTTTGCCTTTTTTACAGCGCTGGTGCCTATCGCCGCTATGGCGGCGGAGCAGTACGGCGTCACGGTCCCCTTCTGGACCGGAGACCGGCAGATCCAAGGCGTTGCCATGCTGGCCTGTCTGCTGATCGAATTGGTGCTGTGCTGGCACGTGCCGGTGTACGCGATCCGGAAGCTGAGTGAAAAACGCTGCGTCAGCGCACTGCTGGTGTCATTGGCGGTGCTGGCGGCGGTGGTGGACTGCGCGTTGTGGCTGCTTGTTCCGGGGCGGGGAGAAGCGCTTCCCTATACCGCTGCGGCGGGACTGGCGCTGTGCTTTGCCCAGTGGGGCATCAGCCGGGAAAGCCGGGGCAGCTATGATAGCTTCCGTTTGGCATCGCTGGACGATCACCCCCCTTACTTGGTCACGGAAACTCCAAGGGGTGCCTGCAAGCAGAGGGGAGACCTGCGGGGCTTTTACACCACCGCCATGCGGGATGATTATGCCTCCCGTCTTCAGACGGTGTTCCTGCCGGTGATTTTTATGGCCGCGCTGGTATTCGCGGGCTTGACCTCTTTGGGACGTGGACACGGAATTGACTTCCTGCGGAACTGGTCCGTGATCCTGACAGCGGGAGCCACCTGTTCCCTGCCGCTGTGCTGGAGCCTGCCATGGTCCCGGCTGACCCGCCGACAGCAGAAAAGCGGCTGTGCCGTGGCGGGATGGGACGGCGCGGCCCGGGTAGGAAAGCGCCGGGGCATGATCCTGACGGATACCGACCTGTTCCCGCCGGGGACCATCCGGCTCAACGGTGTGAAGGTCTACGGCGAGGAACTGGGAAAGGTGTCGGCTTATGCGGCGGCAGCCGCCCGTGCGGCGGGCTGCGGCCTGGAGCGGGTCTTTGAGGGACTGGCGGTGGGGGAGAACGCCCCACGGGAAACGGCTCAGGACCTGAGCTTCTATGAGCAGGGCGGCTTTGGCTGCACGATCCACGGGGAATCCGTCCTGTTGGGGACGGCCTCCTTCCTGCGGAAGCAGGATGTGCGTCTGCCCAGCAACATCAATCTGAAAACCGGCATTTTCCTGGCCATCGATCATCAGCTGGCGGCGGTGTTCGCCGTGAAGTACGAGGCGTCGGAAAATGTGGATTACGCGCTGCGGACCCTGCGCCGCAGCCGGATCACGCCGATTCTGGCAGTGCGGGACCCCAACATCACCCCGGCGCTGCTGAAGCGGAAGTTCTACAAGAAGATCAAGGTGGAGTATCCGCAGCTGACGGACCGGGTGGCCCTCAGCGAAGCGGAGGAGGACCGGGGCCTGCCCCGGGCGCTGCTGCTGCGGGAGGGCCTGCTGCCCTACGCCGAAGCAGTGGTGGGCAGCCGCCGTCTGCGAACGGCGGTGCGCCGGGCAACCTGGCTGTCCCTGGCGGGCAGCGCCGCCGGCGTTTTGCTGACGGCGTATCTGGTGTCTCTGGGGAAGTTCGATTTGCTCACCCCCTTGTCCCTGACGGTGTTTTTGCTGCTGTGGACCCTGCCGGTGCTGCTGATGAGCGACTGGACCGGCCGATATTGACACTTGACAGAATAAAGTACCGGGAGGCAGGCTTTTTCCCTGCCTCCCGGTACTTTTTCGCACTGTCCGGGACCAAAAGACTTTTTTTCAAGAAAAATGATTTTTGCGGGACCCCACAAAAATAGGCGACCCTTTTTGCCTACCCCTCCAAAATGTAAGATCTCACAAAATTCTTGTTGTATTGCCTGTGAAAAAGCGGTATAATTAACACATTGAGTGAGTCTCAATGGTTGACAGATCTTTTATCGGCCCATTCGGGCCGTGTCAACAGCATCAACATAAGGAGTGGAACAAACATGAGCTATTCAGTACAGAACATCCGTAACGTCTGCCTGCTGGGTCACAGCGGCAGCGGTAAGACTTCTCTGGCAGAGAGCCTGCTGTTTATGACCGGCGCCATCGACCGTATGGGCAGAGTCGCGGACGGCAATACCGTTTGTGATTATGATCCCGAAGAGGTCAAGCGTCAGATCTCTCTGTCCACCGCTGTGGCGCCTATCGACTATAAGGGCTGCCGCATCAACGTGCTGGATACTCCGGGCGCATTCGACTTTTCCGGCGAAGTGATGGAGGCCCTCCGGGCCGCCGATGCCGCCATCATCGTGGCCTCCGCCAAGGACGGTGTGTCCGTGGGCGTTGAGAAGGCGTGGAAGTATTGCGAAGAGCGGAATATGCCCCGCTTTATCTATATCTCCAAGATCGACGAGGATCACAGCGACTATAACGCCACCTTTGATGCGCTCCGTGAGCGCTTCGGCAACAAGATCGCTCCCGTTGTGGTGCCTACGCTGGACGAAAACAAGAAAGTCACCGGCCTCATGGACATCCTGAATAAGCGCGCCTATGAGATGCAGGACGGCAAGCGTGTGGAGATCGAGCTGCCTGAGGATAAGGTGGCCGTCATCAACGAGTTCAACGATGCGCTGAAGGAATCCGTGGCGGAGACCAGCGAGGAATTCATGGAGCGCTTCTTCAACGGCGAGGACTTCACCTACGCCGAGATGGCTCAGGGCCTCCGTCAGGGCGTCCGTGAGCTGAGCGTATTCCCCGTGCTGTGCGGCAGCGCCGTGGCTGATATGGGCACTCTGATGCTGCTGGACAACATCATGGAGCTGCTGCCCTCTCCCGAGCAGGGCAACTATCATAAGGCCACTCTGGCTGACGGCACCACCGAGGAATTCGTGGTGTCCGCCGGTGGTGTGCCCACGGCTTTCGTGTTCAAGACCATTTCTGACCAGTACGGCAAGTACTCCTTCGTGAAGGTCCTCTCCGGCAGCATCACGCCGGATATGACCATGGTCAATGCCCGCACCGGCGACAACGAGAAGCTGGGCCGCCTGTATACCATGCGGGGCAAGAAGGCCACCGAGGTCAAGGAGCTGGTGTGCGGCGATATCGGCGCCATCGCTAAAATGGATAAGGTCAAGACCGGCGATACCCTGTGCGACAGCCGTAAGGTTGTGGCATTGAAGGGCATCCCCTTCGCTGAGCCCTGCTACTCTGTTGCCATCGCCCCCAAGACCCGCGGCCAGGACGATAAGGTGGCTCAGGGCCTGAACCGTCTCAATGAGGAGGACCCCTCCTTCTCCGTGGTCAACAACGCCGAGACCCATCAGATGGTCCTCTCCGGCGCCGGCGATATGCAGGTGGATGTGCTGGTCAGTAAGCTCAAGACCCGCTTCAACGTGGAAGTGGAGCTGAGCCCTGTCCGCGTGGCTTACCGTGAGAAGATCCGCAAGACCGTGCAGAAGCAGGGCCGTCATAAGAAACAGACCGGCGGCAGCGGCCAGTTCGGTGACGTGTGGATCCGCTTCGAGCCCCAGACCGAGCAGGATGACATGATCTTCGCTGAGGAAGTGTTCGGCGGCTCTGTGCCCAAGAACTATTTCCCCGCTGTGGAAAAGGGCCTGCGGGAGGCCTGCGTCCACGGTCCTCTGGCCGGTTATCCGGTGGTGAATCTGAAGGCCGTTCTGTATGATGGCTCCTATCACCCCGTTGACTCCTCCGAAATCGCATTCAAGACCGCCGCTCAGCTGGCCTACAAGGCCGCTCTGCCTGAGGCCAACCCCTGCCTGATGGAGCCTGTGGGCGAGCTGAAGGTCACCGTGCCTGACAGCTACATGGGCGATGTCATGGGTGACCTGAACAAGCGCCGCGGCCGCGTCATGGGTATGGACCCTGCCGGCAATGGCGAGCAGGTTATCACCGCTGAGGTCCCCATGGGCGAGATGAGCACCTATGCCATCGACCTCCGCTCCATGACCCAGTCCCGCGGCACCTTTACCCTGCACTTTGTCCGCTATGAGGATTGCCCTCCCGCGGCGCAGGAGAAGGCGATCGCTGAGGCTAAGGCCCGGAACGAGGAATAAGATCAACCAGTGTGGCCGGGGAAGCGATCGCTTCCCCGGCCGCTGTATCTGTGTGGGATAGTCCCAGGGCAGTTCAATAGCTCTAACAAAGCGTGAACAATTTTAGGTTCTTTTAAAAAGTTGCATTTGCAACTTGCAAATAGAAACGATTCCTGATATACTACACTCACAAAGCAAAAAACGCTCAAGGAAAGAGCAAAGATAAGGTAATTATTTAAGGAGGATACATCTATGAAGAAGTGGGTTTGCAAGGTTTGCGGTTACATTTATGAGGGTCCCGAGGCTCCCGTCGAGTGCCCCGTCTGCCACGCCAAGAATGCGTTTGAAGAGGTCAAGGGCGAGCTGAAGCTGGCTGCTGAGCACAAGTTCGGCATCTACGCAGAGACCGTGAAGAACAACGCCGACATCTCCGAAGAGGATAAGAAGTACATCTTCGATCAGCTCATGGCCAACTTCAACGGCGAGTGCAGCGAGGTGGGTATGTATCTGTGCATGGCCCGGATCGCTCACCGTGAGGGCTATCCTGAGATCGGCCTCTACTGGGAAAAGGCCGCTTATGAGGAAGCCGAGCACGCCGCTAAGTTCGCCGAGCTGCTGGGCAGCGACCTGGAGAGCAACATGACCGCCTCCACCGAGAAGAATCTGGCCTGGCGTGTGGACTGCGAGTACGGTGCTACTGCCGGCAAGTTTGAGCTGGCCGCCTGCGCCAAGAAGAACGGTCTGGACGCTATTCATGACACCGTCCATGAGATGGCCCGCGACGAGGCCCGTCACGGCAAGGCTCTGGAGGGCATGCTGAAGCGTTACTTCAACAAGTAAGTTCCGTAAAAACCAAAATCTTTTGAGGGGGAATCGGGAAACCGGTTCCCTCTCTTTTTGCGTCCCGTGTGTCTTACCCGCGTCCACTGTCGGATATATCTGCGTGAAAACAAGAGAAATGTGCCCCGTGCAAATTATGTCCTATTTTGCTGTTTTTCTGTCATGTTGACTGATTTGTTCTAACATACTAAAATGCGGTCCGCAGATATCTGCGGACCGCATTTTGACGATATGGACAGTGAACCGTTTGGATGCTGCTTTTACAGCTTTTCCAGCAGATAATCCACGAACTGGACGCAGGAGGCCCCGTCCCGGTGACCAGTCATGACCACCCGGCGCTCTGTCTCCATGCAGAGGCCCATAGCGGCGGCGAGCTGATCTGCCTTGTCCGCCATGGCGATGTGCCGCAGCAGTAGCTCTGCCGCTTTCAAAATGCTGGCGGGATTGGCGTAGTCCCCCTCGCCGTCAGCGATGAGACGGGGGGCGGTGCCGTGGACGGCCTCGAACATAGCATATTGACTGCCAGTGTTGGCACTGCCCGCTGTGCCTACGCCGCCCTGGATCTGGGCGGCCTCGTCGGTGATGATGTCGCCGTACAGATTGGGCAGGACGAACACCTGAAACCTGCTGCGGATCTCCGGGTTCACCAAATTGGCGGTCATAATGTCGATGTACCAGTCCTCGGCGGTGATCTCCGGGTAGTCTGCCGCAACCTCATGGCAGATGCGGGTGAACATTCCGTCGGTCTTTTTCATAATGTTGGCCTTGGTGACGATGGCCACATTGGTTTTGCCGTTGGCCCGGGCAAAGTCAAAGGCGGCCTTGGCGATCCGGCGGGTACCGGCGTCTGTGGTGACCTTGAAATCCATGCTCAGCATACCGGGCACCTCAACGCCCCGGCTGCCCAGAGCGTATTCGCCCTCCGTATTCTCCCGGAAGAAGGTCCAGTCGATGCCCAGCTTCGGGACGGATACAGGCCGCACGTTGGCAAACAGGTCCAGCTCCCGGCGCATGGCCACATTGGCGCTTTCCAGCGTACCGCCCTTGGGAGTCTCCGTGGGGCCTTTCAGCAGCACGTCGCAGTCCTTGATGGAGGCCAGCACCTCGTCAGGAATGGCCTTTCCCTGGGCCGTGCGGTTTTCGATGGTCAGCCCCTCGATGTCCCGCAGCTCCGCCCGGCCGACGGCAAGCTCTGCTGCCAGCAGCTTTTCCAACACCCGCCGGGCCTGGGCCATGAGGATGGGACCGATGCCGTCACCGGGGATCAGGCCGATGACGATGCGCTCCATGCGGGAAAAGTCCTTGGCAGGGGAGCCCTGGGCCATTCGCTCCTGCCGGTTTAACTGCTCAGTCAGTAAGGCACGGAAATGCGCCGCCGCCTGCTCGATATATGCGTTCTGATCCATCAGTCATTGCCTTCTTTCGTGTAATTCAGCAGACCGCCTGCCCGGAGCATCGCTGCCTGCCGCTTGGTGAAGCTGCCGCAGACGGGGATTTCACGGTTTCCGGCGTGAAGCGTCATGGTGCCGCTGTCCAGACCGGCGTCGATGCCGGTGAGGGTCAGGGTCTCGCCCTGGGTCAAGGCGTCATAGTCATCGGGGTCGGCAAAGGTCAGGGGCAGGATACCGGCATTGATGAGGTTGGCGGCGTGGATACGGGCGAAGCTCTTGGCGATGACTGCCCGGACACCTAAGTACAGGGGCACCAGCGCCGCGTGTTCCCTTGAGGAACCCTGTCCGTAGTTGCTTCCACCTACCAAAATGGTCTCCCCGGCTGCCTTGGCGTTTTGGGCGAACTCCTTGTCGCACACGGCGAAGCAGAACTCCGACAGCTTGGGGATGTTGGAGCGGTAGGGGAGGATCTTGGAGCCGGCAGGCATGATGTGGTCGGTGGTGATGTTGTCCCCGACCTTTAGGGTCAGCTTGGCGGTGATGGCGTCCCCCACAGGCTTGCCCTGAGGGAATTCCTTGATGTTGGGACCGCGAAGCACCTCCAATTGGGCCGCATCCTCCGGGGCGGCAGGGGCCAGCACGGCGCTGTCGTCAATGAGGAAGTGGTCCGGCATCTCCACATGGAGGGCCTCCATCCCCAGGTCCCGGGGATCGGTGATCTCGCCGGTGAGGGCGGCGGCCACGGCGGTCTCCGGGGACACCAGATACACCTTGGCATCCGCCGTACCGCTGCGGCCCTCGAAGTTGCGGTTGAAGGTCCGCAGGCTCACACCGCCGGAGTTGGGGGAGAAGCCCATACCGATACAGGGGCCGCAGGCACATTCCAGCAGCCGCGCACCGGAGACCAGAATATCCGACAGCGCGCCGCAGTTGGCCAGCATGGTCAGGACCTGCCGGGAGCCGGGGGACACGGACATACTGACAGAGGGGGACACGGTCCTGCCCTTCAGCATAGCGGCGGTTTTCAGCAGATCGTACAGAGAGGAATTGGTGCAGGAGCCGACGCAGACCTGATCCACCTTGACGCCCTTCAGACTGCGGACGGGCACCACCTTATCCGGCATGTGGGGGCAGGCGATCAGCGGCTCCAGCGTGTCCAGATCAATGTGGATAATCCGGTCATAGGCCGCATCGGGATCAGCGGAAAGGGGTGTGAAGTCGGCTTCCCGCCCCTGGGCCTTCAAAAAGGCGCGGGTCACTTCATCGGAGGGGAAGATGGAGGTAGTAGCCCCCAGCTCTGTACCCATATTGGTGATGGTGGCCCGCTCCGGAACGGACAGTCCGGCGATGCCGGGACCACCCCATTCCATCACATGCCCCACGCCGCCCTTGACGGAGAGGAGCCGCAGGACCTCCAAGCTGATGTCCTTGGCGGTGACGAAGGGACGCAGCGCACCGGTCAGCTCGACCTTGATGACCCTGGGCATGGTAATGTAGTAGGCTCCGCCGCCCATAGCCACGGCTACGTCCATGCCCCCCGCGCCGAAGGCCAGCATCCCGATACCGCCGCCGGTGGGGGTGTGACTGTCGGAGCCGATGAGGGTCTGCCCCGGTACGCCGAAGCGTTCCAGATGCACCTGATGGCAGATGCCGTTGCCGGGGCGGGAGAACCAGATGCCGTGCTTGGCGGCAACGGATTGGATGTACCGGTGATCGTCGGCGTTTTCAAAGCCGGATTGGAGGGTGTTGTGGTCGATATAGGCCACGGATCGCTTTGTTTTGACCCGGTCAATGCCCATAGACTCAAATTCCAGATAGGCCATGGTGCCGGTGGCGTCCTGGGTCAGGGTCTGGTCGATGCGCAGGGCCACCTCAGCCCCCGGCTCCATGCTGCCGCTAACCAAATGAGCGGCGATCAGCTTTTCTGTCAATGTCTTTCCCATGGTTCAGCCCTCCTTTTGGATGATGTCTGCCAGATTGGCCCGGGCGTTTTCCACATGGCGCAGGGACGCCTCCGCGGCCCGGTCCCCATCGTGGGCGGCAAGGGCCTCGTAGATGGCGGTGTGCTCCTCTAAGGCGTGGACCGCTCGGCTGTGGTGGGTGACGGAGGCCTTGCGGTACTTGATGATCTTCTTATGGAGGGAGATCAGCGTATCCGCATAGGGACGGCTGCCGCAGCTGTTGTAAAGCAATTCATGGAACCGGGAGTCCAGGTTTTTGATCTGATCGGAATTTTCGCCCGGCTCCTTTTCGCTTTCAATGTAGAAACGCTGCAGGTCCAGGACCTCCTTCATTTCACTCAGTACATCGTCAGTGATGCTGGCGGCGGCCCGCTTTGCGGCCAGACCCTCCAGCTGAAGGCGGATCTCGTAGATATCCAGCATATCCTGCCGGGAGATGCCGATGACCACCAGACCGTGTCCGGAGTCCTCCAAAATGCGCTCCTGCTCCAAGCGGCGGATGGCTTCCCGGATGGGGGTGCGGCTGACGCCCAGCTCGCCGGACAGCCGCATTTCACTCAGGACCTCGCCCTGAGGGTATTTACCGGACAGAATATCCCGTTCCAGCTTTTCGAAAACCTGATCGGCGATGGAAATGGGCTTGTGATCTCTCATCATGGTGGGTTCCTCCTCAATGGCGGGGCTTCAGCACGCCGCCGGACAGCTCTGCGATTTTTTCTTCCAGTTCCTCGTTGGAAAGGGCGGTGGTGCGGCCTCCGGCATACTGTTCGTCCACCCAGACCTTCAGCTTTTCCACCAGTGCGTCATGCTTGCTGAGCTGGCGGTCGCTGCGGAGCCGGTAGTTCTGGTTGATCCAGTAGGCGATGCCTGCCAGCCCGGAGGTTTTGCTGATGGCTACGGCGGCAGGCCGGTCCAGCAGCTTTTCCGTATTGAAAATGTTGTAGATCTCCTCGTCCTTCAAAAGCCCGTCAGCGTGGATGCCTGCACGGGTGACGTTGAAGTTCCGGCCCACGAAGGGCGTCATGGGGGGGATGTGATAGCCGATCTCGTGCTCGAAGTAGTCGGCGATCTCTGTGATGGCGGTGGGGTCCATGCCGTCCAGAGAGCCACGGAGAGAGGCGTATTCAAACACCATGGCCTCCAACGGCACATTGCCGGTGCGCTCACCGATGCCCAGCATGGAGCAGTTCACGCCGCTGGCGCCGTACAGCCAGGCGGTGGCGGCGTTGGCAACGGCCTTGTAGAAGTCATTGTGGCCGTGCCATTCCAGATATTCGCTCTCCACGCCGGAATAGTGCTGCAAACCGTAGATGATGCCGGGGACGCTGCGGGGCAGGGCCACCTCCGTGTAGGGGACACCGTAGCCCATGGTGTCACAGGCCCGGATGCGGACGGGGATCTTGGCCTGGTGGGAAAGCTCCATCAGCTCGTTGACGAAGGGGACCACAAAGCCGTAAAAGTCAGCCCGGGTGATGTCCTCCAGATGGCATCGGGGCATGACCCCGGCGTCAAAGGCGTCCTTCACCGTGGCCAGATAGTAGTCCAACGCCTGCCGGCGGGTCATCTGCATTTTCTTGAAGATGTGGTAGTCGCTGCAGGACACCAGAATACCGGTCTCCTTGATGCCAAGGTCCTTCACCATCCGGAAGTCCTCCCGGGTGGCCCGGATCCAAGTGGTGATCTCCGGGAAGCGCAGCCCCAAAGCCTGACAGCGTTCGATGGCCTCCCGGTCCCGCTTGCTGTAAATGAAAAACTCCGTCTGGCGGATCAGGCCGTAAGGCCCGCCCAGCTTGCTCAGCAGCTTGAACAGGTGCTCAATCTGCTCCGGCGTGTAGGGGTTCATGGACTGCTGACCATCCCGGAAGGAGGTGTCCGTGATCCAGATATCGGCAGGCATGGATGTAGGCACCCGCCGGTGGTTGAAGGCCACCTTGGGGACCTCGTCATAGTTATATACGTCCCGGTACAGCACCGGGTCCTTCACATCCTGAAGGGAATAACGGTAGTCATTTTCCTCCAGCAGATTGGTTTTGGCGGATAATTCAAGCATGGCGGGCTCCTTTCCAGCGATACGCTTGCTGTATACTTGTATACATATATACACCCG
>ERZ1504030.339-NODE-339-length-13200-cov-4.553595_pt1 | contig 13200 bp, 6 predicted proteins | sample MGYA00572247_ERZ1504030 | MGnify/ENA primary metagenome ERZ1504030 (study PRJEB39906, sample SAMEA3182110) | gut metagenome | biome: human; feature: gut; material: Stool; isolation source: human stools | place: Canada | collected 2013-04-23 ... | reverse complement strand
GAAGAGGTGCTGCAGGCACTGAAGAGGGCTTCCGAAGGACGTACCGTAATCTCGATTTCGCATAGAGTGAACGCGGAGACAGGACGGATCATTACATTTTAATCCATCCAAATGCATTTGCTACAGAACTTAATAAAATAATCGCAGCAAATACCGGGCAGAGATACTTGATCATGAAGTTGAATATCTTTTTGCGGCGGAAAGCAGCTTCTCCGTGCATGACTTCTTCTTCCACAGCCTTTACTCCGATGACGCGGGATACCAGCAGACAGATGGTGATGGCAGCGATAGGCATCATCACGGAGTTGGTCAGGAAATCGAAGAAATCAAGGAACTGCATGCCGATGATCTTCACAGCACCGAGCGGTCCGTAACCCAGTGAGGATAACGTTCCCAGTGCCAGCATGATCACACCCATGATCACGGTAGATTTTTTACGACCCCAGCCAAGCTCGTCCTCGAAAGTAGACACAGCACTTTCGGTAAGTGCAATGGAGCTGGTCATGGCTGCAAACAGTACCAGTACGAAGAACATAATACCTACGAAGGTGCCCATTCCCATGCTGTCGAAGACTTTGGGAAGTGTGATGAACATCAGGGAAGGACCTGCCTGTAAGGTATCGGGATCTCCACCGGAGAATGCGAACACGGCGGGAATGATCATCAGACCTGCCATGATAGCGATGGCGGTATCAAAGATCTCCACATTTTTCGTGGAGCCTTCAATGGAGACATCTTTTTTCATATAAGAGCCGAAGGTAATGAGAATACCCATGGCAATGGACAGAGAGTAGAACATCTGACCCATGGCAGCTACGACTGTCATCCAGGAGAAATTCGCAGGATTCGGGATCAGGAAATACTTCACACCGCTCAGGGCTCCCGGTCTGGTAACGGAATAGACTGTGATGACCACAGAGAGCACTACCAGGATCGGCATCATAATGCGGGATACACGCTCGATACCGTTGCGGACACCGGCGTAGATGATGCCCAGAGTACACAGAGTGAATACGATAAAGCACAGCTCTGTAGAGACACCATTGGAAATAAACGTGGAAAAATAACCGTCCGCTGCCAGATCATGTCCGTGACCCTTGGCATATTCCACCAGATACTTGATCACCCATCCACCAATGACGGAATAATAAGGAACGATCAGAATAGGAATAATAGCGTTGATCCATCCACCGAAGGACAGCCATTTGGACTTCCCAAAGGTATGAAAGGCACCCACGGGGCTTTTACCTGTCATGCGTCCCAGTGAAGTCTCTGCCACGATCATGCTATAACCGAAGGTAAGCGCCAGGATAATATAGATCAACAGGAAGATACCGCCGCCGTATTTGGCTGCCAGATACGGGAAACGCCAGATATTGCCTAAGCCTACGGATGCTCCGGCAGCCGACAGGACGAAGCCGATCTTGCCGGAAAATGAACTTCTGTTATTATTTTTGTGATTCATAGTTTAAACTCTCCCATAAAAAATTGTCGTAAACAGAATAAGTGTAACATAGAAATAAGGAAAATACAGTACGAAATAGTCTGATTGAGAATTGAAAAATTCGATAATGCAAGAGTGAAAATTGAATGGATGCATTTTAATTTTAATATAAAACAATAATTCTGAGGAAAAATACAGAACTGCTATAAATATAAGCCAGTAATGGCACTGCTGAATGACGGTGTATCTGGCAATTTAAAGTATATTTTTTCCTGCATTTCGCATACTAACTGCAACGTTAATGATTAGTAATGCGAGATGATGATTTATCTTACGCAATATGTCATGGAGGAAAAAATGATGAAAGCAACTGGAATTGTAAGAAGAATAGATGACCTGGGACGCATCGTGATCCCGAAGGAGATCCGCCGCACGTTACACATCAGAGAGAGTGATCCGCTGGAGATCTTCACCGACAGAGAGGGGCAGGTCATCCTGAAAAAATATTCCCCTATCGGAGAGATGACCACATTTGCCAAACAGTATGCGGAGAGCCTGGCACAGGTGTCGGGACATGCCACACTGATCGCGGACAGAGACCAGTTCATCGCCGTCTCAGGAGGCTGTAAGCAACTGTTAAATAAATCCGTGAGCCGTCAACTGGAAGAGAAGGTCAATAATAGAGAGACTGTGATTGCCGCAAAAGGAGACCGCAACTATGTCAACATTGCGGAAGACATTGCCGTGGACTATGCCTGGCAGCTGATCACGCCGATCATCTGCGAAGGGGACATCATCGGAAGTGTGATCCTGTTGGAAAATGACGGGAAGAGCAAAATGGGAGAAGTGGAGCAGAAACTGGCTCTGTCTGCGGCAGGCTTCCTGGGCAGACAGATGGAACAATAAATAATTACTTTGTTTATTTACAATTTGGAATAGAAAAGTGCAACCGGTTGCAAAAATCTTTTCCAAAAATGAAGCAAGTATATTGATTTTCAGTTAAATTATCCATATAATAGAATAGAAAAGTGTAACTAGTTGCAAAAACCTATTCCAGGGAGAAAATATATGGATATTCGCAGAGATTTCTATTTGGAAAAGTTAATAAAAAGAAAGAGCAATGGATTAATCAAGGTGATTACCGGTATTCGAAGATGTGGTAAGTCTTATCTGCTGAATAACATTTTCTATCATCATTTGTTAGATTCCGGTGTGGAAGCAGACCATATCATACGGTTTGCCTTTGATTCTGCGGATGATCTTTACCTGATCGGTGAAAGTCTTATTCAGATCGAAAAGGAAAAGCGGGGTGTGGATCCGGAGAAATTTATGGCATATATTCGGTCGAAAACTACAGGAGAGGGAATATATTATCTGCTGTTGGATGAAATTCAGATGCTGGATTGTTTTGAGGCTGTTTTGAATGGATACCTTCGCAAAGAGAATATTGATGTGTTTGTGACGGGAAGTAACGCAAAACTGTTGTCAAAGGATATTGCTACGGAATTTGCAGGCAGGGGTGATGAAATTCATATGTACCCTCTCAGCTTTGCTGAATTTATGTCTGTTTATAACGGAGATAAATATACCGGGTTATCTGAATATATGCTTTACGGTGGAATTCCATTAGTGGTTCTGCGGGATGGTGCCGGGGATAAGGCAACAGCGCTGCAGAATTTATTTAACGAAATTTATATCCGTGATATTACGAAACGGAATCGTATAAAGAATATTGGGGAATTGGAAGATCTGCTAAATATTCTTTCCTCTGCGATCGGTTCGTTGACCAATCCGGAAAAACTAAAGAACACTTTTAAAACCGTGAAGAAATCTAAAATTACTTCTGCAACCATAAAGAAATATTTGGATTACTTTGAAGATTCTTTTTTGATAGAGTCAGCACAGCGTTATGATATTAAGGGAAAGTCATATATAGAGACTCCTAAGAAATATTATTTTTCTGATTTGGGGCTTCGGAATGCCAGAATTAATTTCCGGCAGTTGGAGCAGACACATTCCATGGAAAATGTAATCTATAACGAACTCCGGATGCGGGGATATAGTGTGGATGTAGGTGTTGTCCCTATCGCAGAAAAAGATTTGGAAGGAAAGGTAAACCGCAGGCAGCTGGAAGTGGATTTTGTCTGCAATCTTGGTTCTGCCAGATATTACATTCAATCGGCATATTCTCTTCCGGATGAAGCAAAGCGGACGCAGGAAATCCGACCGTTCCGGAAGATTGATGACTCTTTTAAGAAAATTGTCATTACAAAAGATATTGTGCAGCCATATTATGATGAATATGGTATTCTGACAATCAATATTTATGATTTCCTGTTGAATCCGGAATGCCTGCAAGGTTAAAGATAACAAGATCAGAAACAAATAAGAAACGGTCGTAACCGGGTTAAGATACCACCTGGTTACGACCGTTTGTCTTACCGATATATAATTTCTCATCAGCTTCTTTTAATAATGTATGAACATCTTTGTCAGACTCACAGACCAGTCCGAAGGTCATATTTATCTTCACGTGTTGCCCCTCGTAGAGTGTATCCAGTTCGTGGATTTTGTCCATGAGAAGCTCCAACTGTTTCCGTGCTTCTGCAAGATCTACATTTTCAAATACCAGTAGAAATTCCTCACCACCCCAACGCGCGGCAAAGCCACGGCGCCACATATGCTGCTTTAGCAGGGCAGAGACATTTTTCAGTACGGAATCCCCGCATTCATGACCGTAGGTATCGTTAACCTTTTTGAAAAAGTCAATGTCTCCGATGGCGAGCGCAAAAGAATGGCGGGAGGATTGGGCTTCCTCGAAGATCTGGCGCAGCTTTTTTTCCCCGCTGCGTCGGTTGTACAGCTCGGTCAGGGCATCCTGCTCGATCATGGTACGAAGAGAGCGCTGCATGGACAAGGCACAGCGACCGATATCACCTAATTCATCACTGCGTTTTGTTACGGAATGATCCAGTGTGGCGTTCAGATTCCCGGAGGCTACCTCCGACAGGAAGCTGTGAATATGGAGTAATACAGCCACGAATCTTCTGGTGTAAAAATAGATGCAGACAGCCACGAGAGCCACAAAACCGATGATCAGCCATGTCAGCGGATAGACATAACGTTGAATGGATTGAGATACGGCGGCACTGGATTTTCCTATAAAAAGCATGCCAACTATGCTGCCGTCCTGATTGCGGACAGGACTATAATAGGAAAAATAAGTCTTTCCATTGATCAGAGTGTTGATATAAAAATGATCTTCACCGGTATTCAGGACATCACGGATCACCACATCCGGAGCACCGGAGCCGACAATGCGGTCACCCTGGGCGTTATACAGAGTCGTCAGAATGCGGGTATCCTGATAGAACAGGGTGATGTCCAGTCCGGTATCCTCTTTGAATTGATCAAATAGAGAATATTCACGGGTGATATCTACATCGCCCTTATACAGAAGGTAGGCAACATCACCTTCCAGCCGGTAATCGCCGGGATAGGCAGCGTTCAGAAGTGTAGTGGCACTTTTTGTGGCATCATACAATTCACGTTCCACTTCCTGATACATAGTTTTTGTGAACCATTGGGAAGTGAAAAATAACATGACGATCCCTAGCGCCAGCAGGGGAATCAGGCCGATCGCCTGCAGAGTATATGATATTTTACCGCCGCTTCTTTTCGGCGTATTTTGCGTATTTTCCATAGAATTCCCTGCCCTTTCCGGTAAGATCGGTACACATATCAGTCTTAAAATAATTATATGAAATAAATGTCGGAAAAGCAAGAAAGAAAAGCTTTCTAAGCAAATCATAACATCCGGCTTGACAACGCAAAAAAATGAGATATATAATAGCGGTATATCAAAAATGCATTGACGAAGAGAGTAACTTTTCCGCAGAAAGGCAAAGCGAGCCGGTGATGGTGAGAGACCGGTGCGAGTAGGGAAAAAGTGAAAATCACTTCTGAGCTGTCAGAACAAAAGCCCAGGTCAGTAGTTCTGAACGGAATCCCGCCGTTACCGGGAAGCATATCACTCCTGTGAGATGACACATGTGGAATCGTATGGGAAGTATGTTGTAAGAGGTGGTTAACGAATGCATGAGCTTCGTCCTGTTACGGGACGGAGCTTTTTTCATCCTCAGTTTCAGAAAAGAAAGGAAGCGCACTATGTACAAGCAGGTACCCACAAGCCTGAATTTCGTAGACCGTGAGAAAGCCGTCGAGAAATTCTGGGAAGACAACAACATTTTCAAAAAAAGTATGGAGCATCGTAAGGAAGGTGAGACCTATACCTTCTACGACGGACCGCCTACGGCCAACGGTAAGCCCCACATCGGTCATGTAGAGACCCGTACCATCAAGGATATGATCCCCAGATACCGTACCATGAAGGGATATATGGTTCCCCGTAAGGCAGGCTGGGATACTCACGGACTTCCCGTAGAGCTGGAAGTTGAGAAGCTGCTGGGTCTGGATGGTAAGGAGCAGATCGAGGAATACGGTCTGGCACCTTTCATCGACAAATGTAAAGAGAGCGTCTGGAAATACAAGGGAATGTGGGAAGATTTCTCCCGTACCGTTGGTTTCTGGGCTGACATGGATAACCCTTATGTTACCTACGATGACAACTTCATCGAGTCCGAATGGTGGGCACTGAAGACCATTTGGGATAAGGGACTTCTGTACAAGGGTTTCAAGATCGTTCCCTATTGCCCTCGCTGCGGAACCCCGCTGTCCAGCCACGAAGTGGCACAGGGCTATAAGGCAGTCAAAGAGCGTTCCGCTATCGTACGTTTCAAGGTAAAGGGCGAGGATGCATATTTCCTGGCATGGACCACCACCCCCTGGACTCTTCCTTCCAACGTGGCACTGTGCGTGAACCCGGAGGAGACCTACCTGAAGGTGAAGGCTGCCGACGGTTATACCTATTATATTGCAAAGGCACTGGCAGACAAGGTTCTGGGACGTCTTGCAGAAGAAGGCAAGGATGCTTACGAAGTACTGGAGACTTATGTTGGTAAGGATCTGGAGTACAAGGAGTATGAGCCTCTGTACAAGTGTGCGGGAGATGCCGCCAAGAAGCAGAAGAAAAAGGCACATTTCGTAACCTGCGACGGTTATGTAACCATGACCGACGGTACCGGTATCGTTCATATCGCACCGGCTTTCGGTGAAGACGACAGCCGTATCGGACGTAATTACGAGCTGCCCTTCGTACAGTTCGTAGACGGCAAGGGTGATCTGACCGCAGAGACCCCTTATGCCGGAAAATTCGTAAAAGATGCAGATCCTCTGGTACTTAAGGATCTGGATGCAGAGGGCAAGCTGTTCGATGCACCGAAGTTCGAGCATGATTATCCCTTCTGCTGGAGATGTGATACTCCGCTGATCTATTATGCAAGAGAGTCCTGGTTCATCAAGATGACTGCTGTGAAGGATGATCTGGTACGTAATAATAAGACCATCAACTGGATCCCCGCTTCTATCGGTGAGGGACGTTTCGGCAACTGGCTGGAGAATATTCAGGACTGGGGTGTATCCCGTAACCGTTACTGGGGTACTCCGTTAAATATCTGGGAGTGCGAATGCGGACACCAGCATTCCATCGGCAGCCGTGAAGAGCTGTACAAGATGAGCGGCAATGAGAAGGCGAAGACCGTAGAATTCCATCGCCCTTACATCGACGAGATCACCATCACCTGCCCCGAGTGCGGCAAGCAGATGAAGCGTGTTCCCGAGGTGATCGACTGCTGGTTCGACTCCGGAGCAATGCCTTTTGCACAGCATCATTATCCGTTTGAAAACAAGGATCTGTTCGAGCAGCAGTTCCCCGCTGACTTTATCTCCGAGGCAGTGGACCAGACCCGTGGATGGTTCTACTCTCTGCTGGCAGAATCTACCCTGCTCTTCAATAAGGCTCCTTACAAGAACGTTATCGTTATGGGTCATGTACAGGATGAGAATGGTCAGAAGATGAGTAAGAGTAAGGGCAATGCGGTAGATCCCTTCAACGCACTGGAGACCTACGGTGCAGATGCCATCCGTTGGTATTTCTACACTAGTTCCGCACCCTGGCTGCCGAAGAGATTCTCCGGCAAAGCCGTACAGGAAGGACAGCGTAAATTCATGGGTACCCTGTGGAACACCTACGCATTCTTCGTACTGTATGCAAACATTGATAATTTTGACGCTTCCAAATATACACTGGAATACGACAAACTGCCCGTAATGGATAAGTGGCTGCTGTCCAAGCTGAACTCTACCGTTGCAGAAGTAGACAGCAATCTGGACCAGTACCGTATCCCTGAGGCTGCCAAGGCTCTGCAGGACTTCGTCGATGAGATGAGTAACTGGTATGTAAGACGCAGCCGTGAGCGTTTCTGGGCAAAGGGTATGGAGCAGGATAAGATCAATGCCTACATGACGCTGTACACCGCACTGGTGACCATCTGTAAGGCAGCCGCACCCATGATCCCCTTCATGACAGAGGATATTTACCAGAACCTGGTAAGAAGCAACGATGCAAATGCACCCGAGAGTATCCATCTGTGTGACTTCCCGGTAGTGAACAAGGATCACATCGACAAGAAGCTGGAAGAGGATATGGAGGATGTACTGGATGCTGTAGTTATGGGGCGTGCATGCCGTAACGAAGCTGCCATCAAGAATCGTCAGCCTATCAGCAGAATGTATATCAAGTCAGACTTCACCTTAAGTGAGTTCTACCAGGAGATCATCGAGGATGAGTTGAACGTCAAGGAAGTCGTATTTACCGATGACGTACGTGACTTTACCTCTTACACCTTCAAACCCCAGCTGCGTACCGTAGGACCCAAGTATGGCAAACAGTTGGGCGGCATCCAGAAGCACCTTGCAGCACTCGATGGCAATGCAGCAATGGATGAGCTGAATGCAGACGGCGCATTAAAGTTCGATGTAGACGGTGTGGCTGTGGAACTGACCAAGGACGATCTGCTGATCGACATGGCACAGAAGGAAGGCTATGTATCTCAGGAGGACAATCGGATGACCGTTGTCCTGGATACCAACCTGACACCGGAACTGGTAGAGGAAGGCTTCGTATACGAGATCATCAGCAAGATCCAGACCATGCGTAAGGAGAGCGGCTTCGAAGTGACCGATCACATCCGCGTATCCATCAATGGCAACGATAAGCTGTCCGAGATCGCACAGAAGAACAAAGAAGCCATCAGCAGCAAGGTTCTGGCTGACGAACTGACAAGCGGTATGGAATACGGCGTATCGAAGGAATGGAATATCAACGGCGAGAACGCAGTGATCGCTGTGGAGAGAGTATAAAGATAAAGATTCTGTGGTTTTCCGGAAGGGGGACCGCAGAATCTTTTCTGTTTCGGAAAAACATTTACGAAACTTACGAAAACCGGCGAAAACAGTTGGAATGAGTGTATATATTTGTTATAATATTACCTGTATTTGGTTAAGAATATGGATGAAATCATAACGCTATCCGGCGCGGAATATCTTGAGAAGAGTACAATACCGGAGAGGTAATGGAGAGGAGAACATAGGTGAAAAAATCAGTAGCAGCCAGCGAGAAGCCGGTAAAGGCAAAAGAGTTCGACAAGGAGCTCTTCAAGAGAAGTGTGGAATATAATGTGCGCACCCTGTATCGTAAGAATCTGGAAGAAGCAGATGCACAGCAGATCTTCCAGGCAGTATCTTATGCGATCAAGGACCGTATCGTAGAGAACTGGATGGAGACCCAGAAGGCATATGAGAAGGAAGACCCCAAGATGGTCTACTACATGTCCATGGAGTTTTTGATGGGAAGAGCACTGGGCAATAACCTCATCAATTTAAAGGCATATAAGCCCGTAGCGGAAGCTCTGGAAGAACTGGGACTGGATCTGAACCTGATCGAGGACCAGGAGCCGGATGCAGCACTGGGTAACGGTGGACTGGGACGTCTGGCAGCATGTTTCCTGGATTCCCTGGCAACGCTGGGATATCCTGCATATGGCTGCGGTATCCGTTATCGTTATGGTATGTTCAAGCAGGAGATCCGCGACGGTTATCAGGTAGAGGTTCCCGATAACTGGCTGATGAATGGTAATCCTTTCGAACTGCGCAGACCTGAGTATGCGAAAATTGTGAAATTCGGTGGCTATGTCAGTGTGCATACCGATGAGAACGGCAGAAACGTATTTACCCAGGAGGGCTATCAGTCCGTTAAGGCGGTTCCGTTTGATTTCCCCATCGTGGGTTATGGCAATGGCATTGTAAACACCCTGCGTATCTGGGATGCGGAGCCCGTAGAGTGCTTCCAGCTGGATTCCTTTGATAAGGGCGATTACCAGAAAGCGGTAGAACAGGAGAACCTGGCACGTAACATCGTAGAGGTTCTGTACCCCAACGACAATCACTATGCAGGTAAGGAGCTGCGTCTGAAGCAGCAGTATTTCTTCATCTCCGCATCCGTACAGGAAGCTGTAGAGAAGTACATGAGAAAGCATGATGATATCCATAAGTTCTATGAGAAGGTTACCTTCCAGCTGAATGACACCCATCCTACCGTAGCGATCGCAGAGCTGATGCGTGTGCTGATGGATGATTATTATCTGACCTGGGAGGAAGCGTGGGAGATCACCACCAAGACCTGTGCTTACACCAACCACACCATCATGGCGGAAGCATTGGAGAAATGGCCCATCGAACTGTTCTCCAGACTGCTTCCCAGAATCTACCAGATCGTAGAGGAGATCAACCGCAGATTCATCATCGATATCCAGCAGAAGTACAGCAATGTACCCGGTGTGGATGTACAGGAGAAGATCCGTAAGATGGCGATCATCTACGATGGACAGGTGAAGATGGCACATATGGCAATCGTAGCCGGATATTCTGTCAATGGTGTTGCAAGACTGCATACAGAGATCCTGAAGACCCAGGAATTAAAGGACTTTTATGAGATGTTCCCGGAGCGCTTCAATAATAAGACCAACGGTATCACCCAGAGACGTTTCCTGCTGCATGCAAACCCGCTGTTAGCTGACTGGGTAACGGCTCACGTAGGTGACGACTGGATCACCGATCTGCCTCAGATCTCCCGCCTGAAGGTATATGCGGATGACAAGAAGGCACAGCAGGAGTTCATGAACATCAAGTACCAGAACAAAGTACGTCTGGCAAAATACATTTTAGAGCACAACGGTATCGAAGTAGATCCCAGATCCATCTTCGATGTACAGGTAAAGCGTCTGCATGAGTACAAGAGACAGCTGCTCAATATTCTGCATGTAATGCACCTGTATAACGAACTGAAGGAGCATCCGGAACTGGATTTCTACCCCAGAACCTTTATCTTCGGCGCGAAGGCAGCAGCCGGTTACCGTAACGCAAAGCTGACCATCAAGCTGATCAACTCCGTAGCGGATGTGGTTAACAACGATCCCGCTATTAACGGCAAGATCAAGGTTGTATTTATCGAGAACTATAACGTATCTAACGCAGAGATCATTTTTGCGGCAGCAGATGTCTCCGAGCAGATCTCTACCGCAAGTAAGGAAGCATCCGGTACCGGTAACATGAAGTTCATGCTGAACCGTGCCCTGACCCTGGGAACCATGGACGGTGCCAACGTGGAGATCGTAGAAGAAGTGGGCGAAGAGAATGCCTTCATCTTCGGCCTGTCCGCACAGGAGGTTATCAACTATGAGAACCATGGCGGATATGACCCCATGGAGATCTTCAACAATGATCAGGATGTCCGCAAGGTACTGATGCAGCTGATCAACGGAACCTTCGCACCGGGAGATCCCGAGCTGTTCCGCCCGCTGTACAATTCCCTGCTGAACACCCAGTGCACGGCCAAGGCAGACACCTACTTCATCCTCAAGGACTTCAAGTCCTATGCAGAAGCACAGAAGAGAGTGGAAGCTGCTTACCGCGACGAGGACAACTGGGCGAAGAGCGCCATCCTGAATGTGGCATGCTCCGGCAAGTTCACATCTGACAGAACTATACAGCAGTATGTGGATGAGATCTGGCATCTGGATAAGGTAGTACTGAAATAATTAAGAACTTAAAAAAGAAGTCATACCGCCTAGAGAGACTGTTGCGCTCTATAGGCGGTATTTTTTACGTACACTCAAGTGCAAAAACATCCTATAAGATCATTGCATCTGAGAAAACAATCCAGTATAATGAAAGAAATGCACACAAGATGCACTCTATCTATGCATAAGAAGTGGAATAACAGGAGGACGAGCATGATTCAGTTAACACAGGGCGGCGCTTACCTGGTAAACGGTACAGATATTGTAGCGGATACCTCCGAAGCAGCCAGACAGATACAGGCGAAGACCGGCATTACGATCTCCAGAGAAGAAGCAGCGAAAAACACCATGGCATATGGTATCCTGCGGGAGCATAATACTTCCGGCAATATGGACAAGCTTAAGATCCGCTTCGATAAGCTTACCAGCCATGATATTACCTTTGTAGGTATCATTCAGACCGCAAGAGCATCCGGACTGCAGAAGTTCCCCATGCCCTATGTACTGACCAACTGTCATAACTCTCTGTGTGCCGTAGGCGGCACCATCAATGAGGATGACCACATGTTTGGCCTGACCTGTGCGAAAAAGTACGGTGGTGTCTATGTACCCCCTCATCAGGCAGTTATTCATCAGTTTGCCAGAGAGATGCTGGCCGGCGGCGGCAAAATGATCTTAGGCTCCGATTCCCACACCCGTTACGGTGCCCTGGGTACCATGGCTATGGGAGAGGGCGGTCCCGAGCTGGTAAAACAGCTGCTGAACCAGACCTATGATATCAATATGCCCGGCGTGGTAGCCGTATACTTAAAGGGTGCTCCCGTGAAGGGTGTCGGTCCTCAGGACGTGGCACTGGCAATCATCGGTGCCGTATTCAAAAATGGTTATGTGAAAAATAAAGTAATGGAGTTCGTAGGTCCCGGCGTGGCTTCCCTGAGTGCTGATTTCCGTATCGGCATTGATGTTATGACCACAGAGACCACCTGCCTGTCCTCCATCTGGAAGACCGACGACCAGATCCGTGAGTTTTATGAGATTCATGGACGTACGGAAGATTATAAGGAGCTGAATCCCGGTCAGGTAACCTACTATGACGGTCTCATAGAGGTGGATCTGGACAAGATCCGTCCCATGATCGCCATGCCGTTTCATCCCAGCAATACTTACACCATTGAGGAGCTGAATGCGAATCTGATGGATATTCTGGATGAGACCGAGAAACGTGCGAAAGTAAGCCTGGACGGTGCCGTAGACTTTACTCTGAAGAATAAAGTAAAAAATGGCAGATTTATCGTAGATCAGGGTATTATCGCAGGCTGTGCCGGCGGCGGATTTGAGAATATCTGTGCAGCAGCCGATATCCTGAAGGGCAGATACATTGGTGCGGATGAATTTACTTTAAGCGTATATCCCGCATCTATGCCCGTATACATGGAGCTGATCCGTAACGGTTGTGCTGCGACCATCTTAGAGACCGGTGCAGTCATGAAGACAGCCTTCTGCGGCCCCTGCTTCGGTGCCGGAGATACCCCTGCCAATAACGCATTCAGTATCCGTCATTCTACCAGAAACTTCCCGAACCGTGAAGGCTCCAAGCTGCAGAACGGCCAGATCGCTTCCGTAGCTCTGATGGATGCAAGATCTATCGCAGCTACCGCAGCTAACAAGGGCGTGCTGACTCCCGCAACAGCTGTCTCTTATACACATCTGACGCTGCCG
>ERZ1504030.338-NODE-338-length-13209-cov-4.478638_pt1 | contig 13209 bp, 12 predicted proteins | sample MGYA00572247_ERZ1504030 | MGnify/ENA primary metagenome ERZ1504030 (study PRJEB39906, sample SAMEA3182110) | gut metagenome | biome: human; feature: gut; material: Stool; isolation source: human stools | place: Canada | collected 2013-04-23 ... | reverse complement strand
GCGCCCAGCTGCCGGATGCCAACGGCGTCATGCAGCCCCTGGTGAACTTCGCCTCCGTGGGTGAGGCCCACCTGATCGGCCTCCAGAAGTTCATCATCGCCAAGTTCGACGTGTCCGCCGTGCTGGTCATGGCTCCCATCGCCATCGCTGCCATGATGGAGCACATCGGTGATATCTCCGCCATTTCCTCCACCACCGGCCACAACTTCATCGAGGACCCCGGCCTGCACCGCACCCTGACGGGCGACGGTCTGGCAACCGCCTTTGCCGGTATGTTCGGCGGCCCCGCCAACACCACCTACGGCGAAAACACCGGCGTGCTGGCTCTCTCCAAGGTCTACGATCCCCGCGTGATCCGTCTGGCTGCCGTCTACGCCATCATCCTCAGCTTCTCCCCCAAGTTCGACGCGCTGGTAAACTCCATCCCCTCCGCCATCGTGGGCGGCGTCAGCTTCATCCTCTACGGCATGATCTCCGCCGTGGGCGTCCGCAACATCGTGGAGAATCAGGTGGATCTGACCAAGTCCCGGAACCTGATCATTGCCGCCGTCATGTTTGTCAGCGGCCTCGGCTTCAGCTCCGTGGGCGGCGTGACCTTCACCGTGGGCAGTGCGGCTGTGACCCTGTCCGGTCTGGCCATCGCTGCTCTGTGCGGCGTGATCCTCAACGCCATCCTGCCCGGCAATGACTACGAGTTCGGCATTAGCGTCGATGGCGACAAGTCCGCCGACCTGGGCAGCTACTAATTTCTGACACCACTTTTTCAACAGGGAACGCCAAAAACGCGGCGTTCCCTGTTCTTTTCGCAAAATATAAACATTTTGTGAAGAAACCGTTGACAAGTTCGGAAATTCACCTATAATAGGGTAGGATACAACTGGATAACGCATGATAGAGGCGCGGCTGATAAGAGTAACCATCCGGCAAACAGGCACAGAGGATGGGGAAAGGATCAGCCGCCGAAGGGCCGTACCGCTGCCTGGCGGGTCGGTGCCTGGGCCGTCGGAAAATATCCGCCGGACTGTCGCCCGGAAACGGGCGGGGCGCTGTCATGGATCTGTTTGGTGAAATGAGACCTTCAAATGGAGTCATGGCGGAATGTCATGACTCCATTTTTTGTTCTGAAACACAACGCGCTTTGACAGGATGGAGTTCACGCGTATTCTCCGGTTGCATGGGCTGCGGCCCAAAAATGAAAGGAGAATCTCCATGAAAAAGCATCCCCTACTGCGGACGGCCCTGCTGGTCATGACCGCCGCCGCGCTGCTGTGTGTCAGCGCTCTGGCTGTTGAGGACGGCGCATCCACCAACAGCATGTACGGTACCTTCTGGGCACTGGTGCCCCCCGTCATCGCCATCACTCTGGCCCTTATCACCAAGGAGGCGTACAGCTCTCTGTTCATCGGCGTCACGGTAGGCGCTCTGTTCTCTCAGGGCTTTTCCCCCATCGGCGCGCTGAACATGATCGTCAACGACGGCCTGGTGGCCGCCATCAAAGACAACGCCGGTATCTTCCTGTTCCTTGTCCTTCTGGGCATCATTGTGGCGCTGGTAAACGCCGCCGGCGGCTCCGCTGCCTTCGGCCGCTGGGCCTCCCAGAACATCAAGACCAAGGTGGGGGCTTCCCTCGCTACCTTCCTGCTGGGCATTCTGATCTTCATTGATGACTATTTCAACTGCCTCACCGTGGGCACCGTCATGCGGCCCGTCACCGATAGCCATCGGATCTCCCGTCCCAAGCTGGCCTACCTCATTGACGCCACCGCCGCCCCCGTGTGCATGATCGCCCCTATCTCCTCCTGGGCCGCCGCCGTTTCCTCCACCGCTGAGGGTCTGGACACCGGCATCAGCGGCATCCAGCTCTTCATCAAGGCCATCCCCTACAACCTCTACTCCCTGCTGACCTTCGTCTTTATCATCGCCCTGTCCTTCATGCAGTTTGATTACGGTCCCATGCGGGCCTATGAGCGCAAGGCCCGGGATACCGGTGACCTCTCCGCTCTGGAAAACGCGGAGGATGAAGCCGTGAACCCCAAGGGCAAGGTCATCGACCTGCTGCTCCCTGTTCTGGTGCTGATCGCCGTGTGCACCACCGGCATGATCTATGTGGGCGGCTTCTTCGGCGTGGACGCCTGGGGCGGCACCGACTGCGCCGGAGACTTTATCGGCGCTTTCGGCAACACCGACGCCTTCATGGGTCTGCCCTGGGGCGGCATCATCGCTCTGCTCTTCACCGTCATCTATCTGGTGGCCCGCCGGGTCATCACCTTCAAGGACGCCATGGCCTGCATCCCCAAGGGCTTCAACGCCATGATCTCCCCCATTCTGATCCTGACCCTGGCCGTCTCTCTGAAGGCTACCATCACCTCTCTGGGCGCCAGCATCTATGTCCATGACCTCATGGAAGGCGCCGCCGCTACGCTGTACTCCATGCTCCCCGCCGTGATCTTCGTGGTGGCCTGTATTCTGGCCTTCGCCTCCGGCACCTCCTGGGGTACCTTCGGCATCCTGATCCCCATTGTTACCGCTATTTTCCCCGCTTCCAGCGAGCTGCTCATCATCGGTATCTCCGCCTGCTGTGCTGGCGCTGTGATGGGTGACCACTGCTCCCCCATCTCCGATACCTCCATCATGGCCTCCGCCGGCGCCCAGTGTGACCATCTGGAGCACGTTGCCACCCAGATCCCCTATGTGCTGACGGTGGCCGGTGTCTGCGTGGTTGGCTTCATCGTGGCCGGTTTCGTCCAGAACGTGTATATTACCTGGGCCGTCAGCTTTGCGCTGATGCTGTGCGTTCTGTTCGTCATCCGCAGCATGGAGCGCCGCAAGGCCGCGTAAACTCATTGAAAAAGTGCCTTTCCACGAATGGAAAGGCACTTTTCTTTTTGCGGCGGATATGGTATGATGGCCCACAGCGAATAGGAAAGGACCGAAACGATGCAAGCCTTTGAACTGACAATTTTGAACTGGATACAGGCTCACCTGCGCTGCGGCGTTCTGGATGCCGTCATGGTGCCAGTCAGCCGGATCTGCGACCACGGTGAGGTGTGGATCTTACTGGCGGCGATCCTGCTGGCGATCCCAAAGACCAGAAAGCTGGGGACCTGTGTGGCCTGCGGGTTGGTTCTGGATCTCTTGTTCTGCAACCTTGCTCTCAAGCCGCTCATCGGCCGGGTACGGCCCTTCGCCGTCAACCCCACCGTCTCCTTGCTGATCCCGCCGCCTGTGGACGCCTCCTTCCCCTCCGGCCACACGGCAGCCTCCTTCGCATCGGTGGCCGCGCTGAAAACAGCGAACAGCCGCCTTTGGAAACCGGCACTGGCGCTGGCCGAGGTCATCGCCCTGTCCCGGCTGTACCTCTACGCCCACTGGCCCACAGATATTCTGGGGGGCGCTGCCGTGGGTATTCTGGCAGGTTGGCTGGGAACAAAGCTGGCGCAGTCATTTCCCCGGAAAAAAGTGTAAAAAAGACCCGGAAACATCTAACGTGTTTCCGGGTTTCTTTATTTCTTCCTTTTTTCAGGGAGATCCGGGCCGTTTTCACGGGCCTGCTGGAGGTAATCGTGATCTTCATTTTTCTTGCTGGGCACAAAGTTCAGCGCCGCTGCCCGCTTCTTGCCCTTGCTCCGGGCGTAGAAATACCCGGCCACGGAGAACACCACCGCGCCCACGAAATTCACCAGCAGATCCTTCATAGTGTCAATGAGGCCGATGTCCAGATAGCCGCCCAGGCCCAGATTCTCGCCGTTGATGACCACATCGTGGATCTCCTTCACCGCCACTACCTTATTGGTCCGGGTAGGGTCCAGGCTGGCGGAGTAGATGGCGTTGATGACGGTATCCCGCTGCATATCCGTATGGAAGAACCAGTCCATGCCGAACTCAAAAAATTCCCACAGAACGCCGATGGTCATGGAAAAGCAAAACGCAACCATGGCCAGAAAGAAGGGCGACAGGTCGAACGTCAGCTTTTCATTGTCATTGAGCAGCAGCACCAGAGAAAAGCCTACCGCCGCCGCCAAAAAGCCGTTGATAGTGTGGAGCATGGTGTCCCAATGAGGCATGTTGACATAGAAGGCGTTGACCTCTCCCAAGATCTCGGCCGCGAAAATGAAGCAGAGGATCGTAATTTCCAGGGGCGGCGGCAGCTCGATCCGCAGCCGGACCTGCACCCAGCTTGGCACATACAGCAGCACGATGGTCAGAATACAGAAAAACGCACCCTCGTAGTTATCCAGAATGATCTGGCGCACCAGAGATACAATCACCAAGGCCCGCAGAATATAAAAGACGATGAACGAGCTCTTGTGTTCCCGCAGTTCCTTGTCCATGGCCTGCTTGAACGTCTTTTTCAGCCAGCCCCGCTCTTTTCTTGTTTTTTTCAATATGGTTCCTCCTGTCCGGCGGCTGTGACCGCTCATTATTGCAACAGAATACCACAAAAAATGGCTTGCGACAAGATAAATCGGTCAGGCACTTGGCTGCCTTTGCACAAGCATCACAGTGAGTCCGCAGGTCCCGACCTTCCGGTCATGGTTTGGCCGGCACCGGCCAGACGGCGGCCCGCAGGGCTTCAAGGTCATGGGTCACCGCCAAAAAACGGAGGGAGCACACCGCGTCGGCGGTAAAGGCCAACAACAGCCACCATGTCACGCCGACGGGAACACGGTCCGCCAGCGCCAGCACCGGCGGCGTCACCAGATAGACAGCCGGGAACAGCAGCAGTCCCCACGCCAGGGAAAATGGCAAACACACCCGACCACGGAAATTTCCAAAAACCCCGGTGTAGTCCCAGAAGGACACTCCCAAAAAGGTCTCCCCCCACCAGTGGTAAATATATTCCACAGAGGTGGCGGTCAGCCCGCCCCAGAGGTAGAGCGGCCACCCGGAACGAAGGCTCGGCGGCAGGGCCAGCACCGCCGCCATGCCCAGTCCGTATACCGGGCAGAGCGGCAGGAGCAGTAGACATCGTCTCCTCTGCCGGGGAGACCGGGTCACGGCAGCAAACAGCCGCTCCAGCACCCATCCTAAAAGGCTGAAGCTCCAGAAGATCCACAAAAATTCCGCCATACGCCGCCCTCCTCTGCTTGATGCCCTGTCAGTATCGGCAGGCCGCCACCGCCTTATACGCTTGCGCGGGAGAAAACAATATGCTATACTCAAACAAGGCTATTTCAGAAAGGCGGGGATACCATGGCGGATAGCTGGGAGCGTTTAAAACAGGAATGTGGCATCTGCCGGGGCTGCGCGCTGGCGGACACCAGGACCCATGTGGTGTTTGGGGACGGCTGCGAGACGGCGGAGATCATGCTCATCGGCGAAGGCCCCGGCCAGCACGAGGACGAGCAGGGTATTCCCTTTGTAGGCCGGGCCGGGCAGCTGCTGGACGATATGCTGGAGATCATCCATCTGGACCGTACCAAGGTCTACATCGCCAACGTGGTGAAGTGCCGCCCGCCTCAGAACCGGGACCCTCTGAATGTCGAACAGGATGCCTGCATCGGCTATCTGCGGCGGCAGGCAGCACTGATGAAGCCCAAGATCATCGTCTGCCTGGGTCGGATTGCTGCCAAAGCCATCATCAAGGAGGATTTCAAGATCACCCAAGAGCACGGCCAGTGGTTCCAGCGGGGCGGCGTCCAGATGACGGCCATCTATCACCCGGCGGCGCTGCTGCGGGATGAGCAGAAGCGCCCGGAGACCTTTCTGGATTTAAAAAGTATTCAGGCCAAGATTCGGGAGCTGTGCGAGTATACTGAATGTTAAAAAGTGCGGGAACTTACGTTCCCGCACCTTTTTCATTTTCGATTTCAATTCTCAGGCTGTGGCGATTATGTCCCGGTTCAGCACAAAGTATTCCACGCCGGAATACAGGGTGGTGATGGCGATCACTGCCACGCACATGGTATTGAGCCAGCCGGGGATCGGCAGGAACATGAGCACAATGCACACCATGGTGCTGGCCGTCTTCACCTTGCCGGACCAACCGGCGGCGATAACCCGTCCCTTATCACTGGCGATCATCCGCAGGCCGCTGACGGCAAATTCCCGGACAAGGACGATCAGCAGCGCCCAAGCAGGCATCTGGCCGATCTCCACGAACCAGAGCAGTGCCGCCGTCACCAGCATTTTATCCGCCAGAGGATCGGCAAACTTGCCGAAATCCGTGACTAAGTTGTACTTTCTGGCGATTTTCCCGTCCAGCAGATCGGTGAAGCTGGCGATGATGAAAATGGCCACCGCCACCCAGGTAGCGCCGGGGAAGTCCCAGTACAGCACCACCATAAACACCGGGATCAGCAAGATCCGCAGCATGGTCAGTTTATTGGGTAAATTCATAATATACGTCCTTTCGCAGGGTTTTCAAGGAAAAACAATCACCTTCACACAAGCTCGCCGGTGGTCTCGCCGTCCATGGTGCCGGTCAGGCGGACATTCACAAAGCTGCCGGGTGCGATCTCGCTGTCGGCGGTGAACCAGATCCGGCCGTCGATGTCGGGGGACTCAGCATAGCTGCGGCCATAGAACATCTGGGCCTGGGGATCGTAGCCCTCGCAGAGGACCTCCCGCTCTTCACCTAAGATGGAGTCATTGTAGGCGTCAATGATGTCAGACTGGACATCCACCGCCAGCTCCGCGCGGCGCTGGGCCTCTTCCATGTCCACGTGCTCCATGAGGGCCGCCTTCGTGCCGTCTTCCGGGGAGAAGGGGAACACACCCGCCCGCTCGATGCGGACCTCCCGCAGGAAGTCGCACAACTCCTCAAAGGCCGCGTCATCCTCGTAGGGCAATCCCGCAATGAGGCTGGTCCGCAGCACCAGACCGGGAACCTTCTCCCGCAGCTTTTTCAGCAGGGCCAGCAGGTCCGCCTTGGTGTCCCGGCGGTTCATGGCCTTTAAAATGGTATCGTTGCAGTGCTGGATGGGAATATCCAGATACTTCACGATCTTCGGCTCGCTGGCGATCACGTCGATCAGCTCGTCGGTGGTGTCCGTGGGGTAGAGGTAATGGAGCCGGATCCAATGGAAGTCCAGCTTGCAAAGCTCCTTCAGCAGCTTCGCCAGCTGATGCTCACCGTTGAGGTCCGTGCCGTACCGGGTGATGTCCTGCGCGATGACGATCAGCTCCTTCACCCCGGCGGAGGCCAGCTCCGCTGCCTCGTCCAGCAGCTCGTTCATGGGACGGCTGCGGTACTTGCCACGGAGGGAGGGGATCACGCAGTAGGCGCAGTGGTTGTCGCAGCCCTCGGCGATCCGCAGATAGGCATACCACGGGGGCGTGGACAAAATGCGTTCACCGCTTTGGTTGGCGGTGTGGATATTCCCCAGATGGCAGGGCTTTTCGCCCTTTTCCATCACCTCGGCGATGGCCGTGGCAATGTCGCCGTAGCTGCCGGTACCCAGCAGGCCGTCCACCTCCGGCAGCTCGTGGAAAATATCCTCTTTATAGCGCTGGGTCATGCAGCCGGTGACTAAGATCTTTTTCACCTGCCCCGCCTTTTTCAGCTCCGCCATCTCTAAAATGTTCTCGATGGCCTCCTCGCAGGCGGACGCCAGAAAGCCGCAGGTGTTCACCACCACCACGTCGCAGCCCTCCGGCTGGGCCTGAATGGAGTAGCCTGCCTCGGCGCACAGAGCCATCATCTGCTCGCAATTCACCTGATTCTTGGCGCAGCCAAGGGAAATGAATGATACATTATAGCTCAAAATGGATTCCTCCGGTATGATCGAATACGCCCCTCCGGGCGGAAATAACGAATGCGCAATCAGAACCAAAAATTTCACAGTCTTTGAGGCTGATCCTCGGCTCCGCGGATATAACCTCCGGGATCACTCCTCCCAGATCTCAGAACCATAGCGGCCCCAGGCGGACCTCACCTCGCCCCAGGAAAACCCCCGACGCAAAAGGGCGTCCGTCAGCCGCTTCTTCTCCTTATCCTCCGGGGACCGGCCGTGGAGCTTGCCTTGCAGAAAGCGGTCGATCTGCTCCCCGTCCGGGGGCAGCTCGTCCAGCGCCTCGTCCCAAAGCTCCTGAGGCACGCCCTTTTCCCGCAGCTTTTCTCTGGTCCGCCGGGGACCATATCCCATATCGCCGCAGTGCCGCACCAGTGCGGCGGCATAGGCGCCGTCATCCAGTGCGCCGATGGCTTCCAGCCACTCTCCGGCATAGCGGGCCTCAGTCTCCGAGGCCCCCTTTTCCTGTAATTTCTTTTCCAAATCCCGGCGGCTCATGGCCCGACGGCCAACGAGGTCCGCCGCTGTGGTCTTGATGTTGGACACCCCGGCGGCCTTCTTCAGCCGCGTCAGGATTTCCTCGTCCAATTCATCGCCGGAGCGCAGACCAAAGGTCAGCAACTCCTGCTCCGTCACCTTCAGCAGACTGCCGTCTGCCAGAAATACCAGCACCCGCCCCCGCTTATGCTTGGAGGCTTCAATGCGGTCAATCCTCATCGTTGAAATCGTCAGCGGAGACGTTCACCGCCTTGCCCGCCGCCTTGGCGGCGGCGATCCGGGACTGGTTGCCCATCAGCTTATCGAAATTGGCCCGGATCTGCGCCTCCACATCGGCGGCAATATCGGGATTTTCCTCCAGATACTTCTTGGCGGCGTCCCGGCCCTGACCGATGCGGACCTCGCCCATGGAGAACCAGGAACCGGCCTTGGTGATGATACCCAGTCGGGCGCCCAAGTCGATCAGTTCGCCGGTGTGGGCGATGCCCTCGCCGTACATAATGTCGAATTCCGCCTCCCGGAAGGGTGGCGCCACTTTATTTTTCACGACCTTGGCCCGGGTCCGGTTGCCCACCACCTCGCCGCCGTTTTTCAGCGCCTCAATCCGGCGGACGTCGATGCGGACGGAGGCGTAGAACTTCAGCGCCCGGCCGCCGGTGGTGACCTCCGGGTTGCCATACATGACGCCCCCCTTCTCGCGCAGCTGGTTGATGAAAATGACGATGGTGTTGGTCTTGCCCACCGCACCGGTGAGCTTCCGGAGTGCCTGGCTCATCAGCCGGGCGTGAAGGCCCACATAGCTGTCACCCATTTCGCCCTCAATCTCCGCTCGGGGCACCAGCGCCGCCACGGAGTCCACTACGATGACGTCGATAGCGCCGGAGCGCACCAACGCCTCGGTGATCTCCAAAGCCTGCTCGCCGGTATCCGGCTGAGAGATCAGCATTTCATCGATATTCACGCCCAAGGCCCGTGCGTAGGTGGGGTCCAGCGCGTGCTCCGCGTCTACAAACGCCACCTCGCCGCCCTTTTTCTGGGCCTCCGCCGCCACATGAAGGGCCAGGGTCGTCTTACCGGAGGATTCCGGTCCGTAGATCTCCACAATGCGGCCTCGGGGCAGACCGCCCACGCCCAGTGCCACGTCCAAGGACAGGGAACCGGTAGGGATCACGTCCACCTGCAAATTATTCTGGTCGCCAAGACGCATAATGGAGCCCTTGCCGTACATTTTTTCGATCTGGCCCATGGCCGCTTCAATGGCCCGCTTCCGATCCTCCGCCGGGGCGGCACTGGCCACGGGGGCTTTCTCTTTTGCCATACGTTCTTCCTCCCAAATCTGATTTTCTATCTTGCTTGCCCGGTCTGCCGGGCGTTCTTACTCGCTGTAAACCTCTCCGCAGAGGGTGCCGAACACCACGCGGGGGATGTCATTGTGGTCCTTCACCACCTGAATGTCTCCAAAGCCCTGGGCGCGCATGATCCGGAGCACCGCATCCGCCTGACCGATACCTACTTCAAAATACAGCCGCCCGCCGGGAGCCAGCGCCGCCTTCCACTTCTCACTGATGGCCCGGTAAAAGTCCAGACCGTCCTCGCCGCCGTCCAGTGCCAGATGGGGTTCATAGTCCTTCACGGAATGATCCAATCCCGGAATATCCCCATGAGGGATGTAGGGGGGATTGCTGACAATGCAGTGAAATTCCCCCAAAGCCCGGTCCGGCCGCTCCAGGGCGTTCACCGTCATGGGGATCACCCGGCCCGTCAGGGCGTTCCGGCGGGTGTTCTGCCGGCAGATCCGCAGGGCCCCGTCGGAAAACTCGCCCAGTACCACATGGGCCTGAGGGGCCTGCGATGCCAGCGCCAGACCGATACAGCCGCTGCCGGCGCACAGGTCCAGCACCCGGCAATTGCCCAAGGACTGCACATAGGGCAGCGCCTGATCCACCAGCACCTCCGTATCCGGCCGGGGAATCAGCACCTCCTTGGAGATATCCAGAGGCAGGCCGTAAAATTCCCACTCACCGATGAGATACGCCACCGGCTCTCCCGCCAGATGACGGGCCGTCAGCTCCCGCACCCGGCGTTCCAGTTCCGGCGGGGCGTACAGCCGCCCGTCCCGGGTCAATTCCTCTTTGGTTTTGTTCACGCCGAAGCACACCAGTTCCCGGGCCTCCAGCGTGGTATCAATGATGCCGCCCTTTTTCAGTTCCCGGCGGATATCCAAAAACAAATCGTTATATGTTATAGCCATATTACGCTCCGCTATCGTTTTGGTGATTCACCATATTGAAATCATTTTTGCCATGACATATGCATGGCAAAAATACCATGACCCAGCCGCCTTGGGCGGCGTCACCAGTGAATGGATTTCTCTGGTAGGGGGAATCTGAAGGGAGGACTTGTCCCCCTCTTCAAGTCTACCACTCATCCTTGCCCTTTTCGCTGGGCAGAACCAGTTCCAGAGAGCGGATGGCACACTCAATCATGCTGTCATCCGGCTCGTTGGTGGTGAAATTCTGCATCCACAGGCCGGGAGCCGTCAGGAATTGGGCCAACTTGCTGTCCTGCACATGGCGGCCCACCCAGCGGTTGAACTCATAGGTGATGCCCACTACCAACGGCAGCAGGAGCAGATGCACCAGCGTCCGCAATCCCGCGTTGGTGATGGGCCAGATGCCGAACACCACGCTGGAAACCAGAATGGACACGAAGATCACCACAAATAGAAAGCTCGTTCCGCAGCGGGGATGGTGCCGGGGCTGGATGCGGACGTTCTCCACCGTCAGCGGCAGGCCCGCCTCGTAGCAGAAAATGGTTTTATGCTCCGCCCCGTGATACTGGAACACCCTGTAAATGTCCTTCTGCTTGGAGCAGAGGATCAGATACGCCAGAAAGATCGCGATTTTCAAAAGGCCCTCCACCACGTTCCGGCCCCACAGGGGAAAGCCGGGGAAAAAGTGAAGGATCCCGCCGGTAAGCAGCGTCGGCAGCACCAGAAAGAGGAAAATGGACATTCCCACGCCCAGCAGCACGGCCAGACCCACGATAGCCTTTTCCAGCTTTTCGCTGCTGAGGTGCTTTTCCAACCACTGTTCAAATTTGGAGGGTTGGCTCTCTTCCTCCTCCGGGTAAAAGTCCGCAGAGTACATCAGGGCCTTCACGCCGCTGACCATCGCCGCCAGAAAATTTACGGTTCCCCGGATCAGAGGGACGCCCAAAATGGGGTAACGGTCCTTGATGAGCTTCAGCTCCTCCACCTTTTCCACCAATTGACCGTCCTTGTCCCGGACCACGATGGCCTGCTTTTCAGGCCCGCGCATTAAAATGCCTTCGATCAGCGCCTGTCCGCCGATACTGGTGCGGAAGGCGCCGCTGGAATGTTCCGCCATAGATAAGGTTCCTTTCTGTTTCGCTGTTTCAGTATATCACACTGTTGTTTGAAAATCAAACATTTGTTCTATTTATTCTTTTTCCGGGATGCAGATGGTCACCACTGCACCGCCGCCCTCGGCATTGGCAATGTCGAAGGTGCCGCCATGGAGCCGCACGATCTCGTCGCACACAGCCAGACCGATGCCGCTGCCCCGGGCCTTGGAGGAGCCCTTATAGAATTTCTGCTTCACATAGGGCAATTCTGCCGCCGGAACGCCGGGACCGTAGTCCCGGACCCGGACCACCTGATTGGTTCCCTCTCTGGTCAGAGAGGCGTCGATGCGCTGGCCTGCGCCGCCGTGCTTGGCGGCGTTGTCCAGCACATTGCAGAACACCTGCTTCAGCCGCTCCGGGTCACCGCTGATGGGCGGCAGGATCTCCTCTCCCGGTTCGTAGCGCAGTTCGATCCCCTCCTGTCGGAACAGCTCCCGGTAGGTAAAAATGGCGTCCTCAAACTCTGCCTGAAGATCCATTTCTTCCAGTTGCAGCGTAAAGCGGCCATCCTCCATCTTGGAAAATTCCAGTAGCTCCTCCACCATGGTAGAGAGCCGCCGGGCCTCGTTGAGGATGATCCGCAGGCCCCGGTGGAGCTGGATCTGATCCCGCTCCCGGTCTGCCAGCAGCGTTTCGCCCCAGCCGCTGATGGCTGTGAGCGGCGTTCGCAGCTCATGGGACACCGACGAGATAAATTCCGTTTTCATTTTCTCGTTCTGGCCGATCTTCATGGACATATCGTTGATATTGTCCACCAGCTCGCCCAGCTCGCCGGTATACTTGTTTTCCAGCGTGAAGCCGTAGCTTCCCTGAGAGATCCGCTTGGCAGCATCAGATACCACCGCCACCGGCTCCACCACATTGTTGATGAAAATCAGGTTTGAGCTTAACACCAACAGAAGACACAGTAAAGCCACCAGCACCACTGCCAGCACCGTCATCCGCACCTGAACGTTGACCTGCCGCAGGGAGGTGACGAATCGCAGGACGCCTACCACCTTGCCGTTCACCGTCAGAGGGTGAGACACCGCTAAGATCTGTTCTCCCGTCTTGGGGTCCGCGCCCCGGAAATAGCTGATACGGTTGGTTTCCACCGCTCTGGAAATATCCTCCGTTCCGGGGCGGGTGCCTACCGTCAGATTAGATGTGGAGGACGCCTGAATACGGCCTATGCTGGACAGGAACTGCATTTCTACCCGTTCCTTGTCCGCATAGTCGGAAATGGCCTGATTGGCCCGCTGCAAGTAGTTGGCGAACCCCTGATCCATAAAATAGTCCACAAAGGCGCCGGACTGCGCCCGGGCCTGCCGTTCCAGACCGTCCAGCATTCCCTTATAATAGTAATTGGAAATGCCCAGAGACACACCGCCCACGATCAGCGCCAGCAACACGAAGATGGGCACCACAGAGTTGACGATCCAACGCTGGCGGAGGCTCCGCACCCGCGTGGCTTTTCGTTTTTGACTTCCCTCCGGCACGAAGCATCTCACCCTTTCTTTTCCCATTTTGCGGGGCGAAATGGGAACCCTTTCATCTTACTTGCGCGGCGAAA
>ERZ1504030.268-NODE-268-length-15100-cov-4.457760_pt1 | contig 15100 bp, 15 predicted proteins | sample MGYA00572247_ERZ1504030 | MGnify/ENA primary metagenome ERZ1504030 (study PRJEB39906, sample SAMEA3182110) | gut metagenome | biome: human; feature: gut; material: Stool; isolation source: human stools | place: Canada | collected 2013-04-23 ... | reverse complement strand
TTACACTCATTTTTTAATTGTTAAAACGGTGTAAAGTAAATCTGTATTAAGTCAGTGCACTTGTCTCAAGTGCACCAATCGTTTAGGAAGTGCCAACTGTTTTGTTGGTGCAGCTGAGACAGCTGCACCCCCTTGAGATGGACTCCGCAATGTTGTTTTCTTTGTCTTTATGCGCCGCAAAGGTATCCGTACTTCTGGAAATAACAATTCAAGTGGCTTCTTTTACTGTTAAATATTGTTTTTAAACACGTGTTAGGCCGATTTTTAGTAACTTTGCACCTTATTAATATAAAGGGTTGAGGTGTTGAGGTGTTGAGATGTTGACAAATGATATTCAGATGTTGGCCGTTCTGCCCCTCTTTCTCCCTTAGAAAACAACGAATATGACAAATACAAACATACATGATTATGAGATAATGGCACCAGTAGGCTCGCGTGAGAGTCTGCAGGCAGCCATTCAGGCAGGTGCTGATAGCATCTACTTCGGTGTGGAGCAGCTGAACATGCGCTCACACTCTGCCAACCATTTCACTATTGAGGACTTGCACGAGATTGCAGCCATCTGCACCGAGCATGGCATGAAGAGCTACCTCACCGTCAACACCATCATCTACGACGAAGATGTGGAGCTGATGCACCAGATTATCGACGCTGCCAAGGAAGCGAACATCTCAGCGGTGATAGCTTCTGACGTTGCCGTAATGACCTACTGTCGTGAGGTGGGCGTGGAGGTACATCTATCTACGCAGCTCAATATCAGCAACGCCGAAGCTCTGAAGTTCTACGCTCAGTTTGCCGACGTTGTGGTCTTAGCACGCGAGCTGAACATGGATCAGGTGGCGTACATCTACGAGCAGATAGAGAAACAGCACATATGCGGTCCGAAGGGCGAGCTGGTACGCATAGAGATGTTCTGCCACGGTGCGTTGTGCATGGCAGTGAGTGGCAAGTGCTATATGAGTCTTGCCAACACTGGACGCTCAGCCAACCGTGGTGAGTGTATGCAGATATGCCGTCGTTCGTACACTGTCACCGACAACGAAACGGGCAACCAGCTCGAGATAGACAACAAGTATATTATGTCGCCGAAGGACCTCAAGACCATCCGCTTCATCGACCGCATGATGCGCTCCGGCGTGCGTGTGTTCAAGATAGAGGGTCGCGCTCGTGGCGCAGAGTACGTCTACAACGTGGTGCGCTGCTACAAACAGGCTATTGCGGCTGTGCTCGACGGCACGTTCACCGACGAGAAGAAGGACGAGTGGGACACAACACTCGCTACAGTCTTCAACCGTGGCTTCTGGGACGGCTACTATCAGGGTCAGACCTTGGGCGAGTGGAACAGCAACTACGGCTCGAACGCTACGGAGAAGAAGGTGTACGTGGGTCGCGGCGTGAAGTATTTCTCTAACATCGGCGTGGCTGAGTTCACGTGCGAGGCGATGGAGTTCTCGGTTGGCGACAAGCTGCTCATCACCGGTCCGACAACGGGCGTTATGTATGTCGACGTAGATGAGATACGCTACGACTTGAAGCCGGTGGAGACAGCGCACAAGGGACAGCATGTGTCGTTCCGCGTGCCGGCGAAGATTAGACCAAGCGACAAACTGTTCAAGATTGTGAAAAATGATGTTGATGTGTTGAGATGTTGATGTGTTGACATATGAAGTTGAGATATTGAATGTTGATGTGTTGGCATTTGTACATATCTCACCATCTCAACACCTCACCATAACAACACCTAGCACCAAACACCATAAAAACAACTATCATGACAATAAACGAAGCACAGGACGAAGTCATTGAACAGTTTCAAGACTTCACCGACTGGATGGACAAATACCAGTTACTCATAGACCTCGGCGGCGATCTTGAGCCGCTCGACGACAAGTATAAAAACGAACAAAACCTCATCGACGGCTGTCAAAGCCGCGTGTGGGTGCAGTGCGACATGACCGACGACGGTCGTCTCGTCTTCACCGCCGACAGTGATGCACTCATCGTGAAGGGCATCATCGCTCTGCTCATTCAGGTTATCAGCGGACATACGCCGCGCGAGATTCTCGATGCCGACCTCTACTTCATCGAGCGCATCGGTCTGAAGGACCACCTCTCGCCGACACGCTCCAACGGACTGCTCGCCATGGTGAAACAGATACGTATGTATGCATTGGCATACGAGGCGAAGGCTAATGCGTAATTTTGAGTTTTGAATTTTGAATTATGAAACAGATATTATTTTCAGTGCTTTCACTGGTTGCCATCGTGTCGATAGCATGTTCGTGCGCATCCTGCAAGAACGCTACTAAGGCAGCTGCCGAGCCCGACACCGTGGCACTCGTCGGTCCGACGTTCCGTGGCGACTCTGCCTACGTGTTTGCTGCAAAGCAGTGCGATTTCGGTCCACGCGTTATGAACTCTGCGGCTCACGACCGCTGTGGCGAATGGATAATGCAGAAGTTCCGCGAGTTCGGTATGAGCGTTGAGGCTCAGGATGCCGAGCTGAAGGGATGGGACGGCACGATGCTGCGCTCGCGCAACATCATAGCGCGCTTCCGCCCTGAGCAGACCACACGCATACTGCTCTGCGCCCATTGGGACAGTCGTCCGTGGGCAGATAACGATCCCGACTCAACCAACTGGCATCGTCCGGTGATGGCTGCCAACGACGGAGCGAGCGGTGTGGCTGTTATGCTTGAGGTGGCGCGCGCCATACAGAGCGACACAACGCTACAGATAGGTGTCGACTTCGTGTGCTTCGACGCCGAAGACTGGGGCACACCGCGCTGGGCTGACCAGGCTGATGATGCCGACACCTGGGCACTCGGTGCGCAGTATTGGGCAGAGAACCTGCCCGAAGGCTACGAGGCACGCTACGGCATACTGCTCGACATGGTGGGCGGACAAGGCACCAAGTTCTACCAGGAGGGCGTGTCGAAGCAGTACGCTTCGGAGATAGTGAACAAGGTGTGGCGCACAGCAGCGCAGATAGGCTACGGCTCGTTCTTCCCGATGAAGGACGGTGCGATGGTCACCGACGACCATGTGCCAGTGAACGAGAAGGCTGGCATCGCCTGCATTGACATCATTGCTTGCTTCCCCGACTGCCCGCAAAGCTCGTTCGGTCCGACATGGCACACCGTAGACGACACGATGGATCATATCGACCCCAACGTGATGAAGGCTGTAGGTCAGACGCTTATCCAGGTGCTCTATTCGGAGGAGTAAGGAGTCGTCTAACATATCTCACCACCCTCACCACCTCACCATCTCACCACCTCACCCCATCACCATCAATATAAAATAATAACAAACAACAATAACAATGTCATTAAAATGTGGTATCGTAGGACTCCCTAACGTGGGCAAGTCCACCCTTTTCAACTGCCTCTCTAACGCTAAGGCGCAGGCAGCCAACTTCCCTTTCTGTACAATCGAGCCTAACGTGGGTGTCATCACCGTTCCCGATGAGCGCCTCACGAAGCTTGCTGAAATAGTTCACCCGGGTCGCATCGTGCCTGCAACTTGCGAGATAGTAGACATCGCCGGACTCGTTAAGGGTGCGTCTAAGGGCGAAGGCTTGGGCAACAAATTCCTCGGCAACATCCGCGAGACCGACGCCATCATCCACGTGCTGCGCTGCTTCGACGACGACAATATCGTGCGCGAGGGTGGTGCTGTGGTAAATCCGGTTGAGGACAAGGAAGTAATCGACACCGAGCTTCAGCTGAAAGACCTCGAAACCGTTGAGTCGCAGCTTCAGAAGCAGTCGAAGATAGCAGCCATCGGCAACAACAAGGACGCTAAGGTAGCTGTGTCTGTACTCGAAGCCTATAAGGAGGTATTGGAGAAAGGACAGAACGCACGCTGCGTGGAGTTCGAGTCGAAGGAGGAGCAGCACTACGCTCACGACCTCTTCCTGCTCACCGCCAAGCCCGTGCTCTACGTGTGCAACGTAGACGAGGCATCGGCAAAGAGTGGCAACAAGTATTCGGAGCAGATTGCGGAGATAGCAAAGAACGAGGGTGCGGAGATGCTCGTCATCGCTGCGAAGACCGAGGAGGACATTGCGTCGCTCGAAACTTACGAGGACAAGCAGATGTTCCTTGAGGAGCTGGGTCTTGAGGAGAGCGGCGTGAACCGTCTCATTAAGAAGGCTTACAACCTGCTCAACCTTCAGACATTCATCACCGCCGGCGAGATGGAGGTGAAGGCGTGGACATACTACAAGGGCTGGAAGGCTCCGCAGTGTGCCGGTGTCATCCACACCGACTTCGAGAAGGGCTTCATCCGTGCCGAGGTCATCAAGTACGACGATTACATGCAGTACGGCTCTGAGGCTGCCGTGCGCGAGGCTGGCAAACTCTCTATCGAGGGCAAGGAGTATGTAGTGCAGGACGGCGACATCATGCACTTCCGTTTCAATGTCTAATGCTGGCGCATTAGACATTGAGGTTGAGGTGTTGAGATGGTGATGTGTTGACATTACTATACTATAATATATAGCCTATGAATTATTTCTATTTTAAGAAATTGGACGTATATAACTACTCCAAGGAATTGGTGAAGTATATATACTTCTTGTTGAAAAAGTTCCCAAAAGAAGAGGAATACGCTCTCTGCAATCAGTTGCGTAGAGCCGTAATCTCTGTACCTTCAAATATAGCAGAAGGGTTTGGAAGAGCTTCTTCTAAAGAGAAAATCCATTTCATTGACATAGCCTACGGCTCTTTGATGGAGGTAGAGTGTCAGATAGAAATATCCGCCGAATTGGGATACGTTAGCTACGAAGAACAACATGCTGTTAGTAAGCAGGTGGAGGTCATCGCCCGTCTTCTTTATTCTTTGAGATTCTCAATAATAAAGAATGGGGACAGCTCTCAATGGAAGCCATAAACTTCACACCAAATCTCACCATCTCAACCCCTCAACACCAATCTCACCACCTCACCATCTCACCATCTCAACACAATAAAAAATGGCACATTTTTTATACATCCTTTGGGATCCGAGCAGCACAGCGTTCAAGCTCGGTCCTCTTGAGTTCCACTGGTACTCACTCTGTTGGCTTGCCGGTCTTGCGCTGGCATACCTCTGTGTGCAGCGTCTGTACAAGGAGCAGAAGGTGAAGCCCGAGCTGTTCGACCCGCTCTTCATCTACTGCTTCATCGGCATACTCGCCGGAGCACGCTTGGGACATTGCCTCTTCTACCAGCCCGACTTCTTCCTCTCGTCCTGGAAGCACTTCGTGGAGATATTCCTGCCTATCGACTTCCTGCCGGGCGGCGGATGGCGCTTCACGGGCTATCGCGGACTCGCCTCGCATGGCGGTACGTTAGGTCTTATGCTTGCTTTGTGGCTCTACGTGCGCCGCACGAAGATGAATATCTGGCAGGTGCTCGACAACATAGCCATCGCTACACCGCTCACGGCGTGCTTCATACGCCTGGGCAACCTGATGAACTCGGAGATTATCGGCAAGATAACCGACGTGCCCTGGGCGTTCATCTTCCAGCAGGTAGACCCTATGCCGCGCCACCCTGGACAGCTCTACGAGGCCGTCACCTACGCTCTGCTGTTCTTCATCGGCTGGTACTTCTACCGCCGCACACCGCAACGCGTGGGCACGGGCTTCTTCTTCGGACTCTGCCTTACGTACATCTTCACCGCACGCTTCTTCATCGAGTACACCAAGGAGGTGCAGGAGGCGTTCGAGGCTTCGCTGCCGCTCGACATGGGACAGCTGCTGAGCATACCGTTCGTGGCTATCGGCGTGGCGTGCATGGTAGGCGGAAAGTGGATGGACCGCTTCCGCGACTTCTGCTCTGCGCCGAAGAAGTAAAAGAAGCAAACTATTACGATAAACAAACATAGTAAAAACCCTTTAACAAAAAACAATATGAAAAAACTACGCTACTTCGCGCTCTCAATGCTTGCAGCACTCTCGCTCGCAGCTTCAGCGCAGACAACAACTCCCAATCCCGTGACGCTTACTCTCGACATTCACGAGTGTTATGTTCACGAGACAATGACAACAACCGACGAGACCGCATATTATTATGTGTCTTATCTTGAGAAGGAAATCTTTGAAGAGAAGGGCTATAACGACGACGAGACTCTCGCCAGCGAAGACAAGAAATGGTTCGAGGAGATGGCAAAAGGCTATCAGATGGATGTTAAGGATGTTGTACAGTCGTTCGTGGGCTCGGAGATGTGTATAAGAGACAGGCACGAAGCCTGTGCAGACTATCAGCAACCGCATCAAGCTGAAGGCTCAGAAAACAAATGACGGTGGTATCTTTGTCACTTGCGAGCCCGACGACAAGAACCTCTACTACACATTCGGATCTATCGCAAAGTCGAACATGTTCGACGAGTTCACACACGACGAGCTGACCATACGCGACTATATGCAGACCGGCATCAGTAATCAGATATACGACTATCTTGCAAGTGAAGAGTTTGGTGAGTGGTTCAAGAAAAACGCCAATCAGGGTGACTTCTCTCTTAAATTCGACGAGCTTGTAGCGGGTGAGGAGTACTACATTGTAGCTGCTTACGTAGACAACGAGGCTGGCATCTGCTCAGAGATTGCTACCGTCGAAATCGACGGCGAGGGCAATCCTACCACCAGCATCAACAGCGTGCCGACCAGCACACCTATCGTTGCTGACGGCGTGTACACGCTCGATGGCACACGCGTAGGCACAACGCTCGGTGACGTTCAGCGCGGTGCGTACATCGTGAAGTTCAACGGACGCACGCACAAGGTTGTGAAAAAGTAATTTTTAGGGGGTGCACTTGTCTCAAGTGCACCAACAAAATAAAAACAATCAGTTCGGTTGGTGCAGTGGATACAGGTGCATCAACAAAATAAAAATAGTCTGTTCGGTTGGTGCACTTCTTGCTCTGGCAAGCGGCAAAGCCGAGCGGAGACAAGTGCACCCCCTGATTTTTAGCGTTTTCTTATCAGTGTCAGTCCGTCGCGCATGGGCAGTATGAGCTGTTCCACGCGCTCGTCGGCAGCCACATAGTCATTGAAATGGCGTATGCCCACGGTTTGTTGGTCGTGGTCGTAGGCGTGGTCGGTGACGTGTCCGTCCCAGAGCGTGTTGTCGGCAAGGATATATCCGCCTGGGCGCAGCAGCGAGAGCACCATCTCGTATGTCTCTACGTATGTGCGCTTGTCGCCGTCGACAAATGCCATGTCGAACGTCACGCCAAGCTCGGGTGCCTTCTTGTTGGCGTCGCCGATGATGAAACTTATCTTGTCGGCGTAAGGCGACCCTTCTATCCACGGACGGGTGAAGTCCTCCATCTCGTCGTTTATCTCGAACGTATATAGATGTCCGTCGTCGGGCAGTCCCTCGGCAAGGCAGAGAGCACTATATCCCGAGAATGTACCCACTTCGAGCACATTCTTCGGTTGCACCATCTGCACGAGCATCTTCAGCAGTCTGCCCTGCAGGTGTCCCGATGCCATGCGTCCGTGTATGGTGTGTATGTTTGTTGCACGATAGAGGCGGTACAGATAGTCGCCCTCCGTTGAGGTGTGTTCGCGTACGTATTTGTCGAGTTCTTCTGTCATGTTCTTTTCGTTGTCTGCTATGATGGTGTGTCAGAACTAAATATTTAAATGTAGGAGGCTACGGCATTCCTGCCGTAGCCATTGGCAACTGAAATACAATATTCGCAATGGCTACGGCAGGAATGCCGTAGCCTCCTACTCTTCTTTCATCGGTTCGCGCTCGGCTGTCCAGTCGAGCAGTGCTTCGAGTGCCAGTCGGTATGAGTTCATGCCGAAGCCGCTTATCACGCCGAGGCACGCTGCTGCTATCATCGATTTGTGTCTAAATTCCTCGCGTTTGTGCACGTTGCTGATGTGTACCTCTATGACGGGTGCACTGATGGAGCGTATGCAGTCGAGTAGTGCCACTGAGGTGTGTGTGTATGCTCCGGCGTTGAGGATGATGCCGTCCGACTCGAAGCCTGCGTCCTGCAGCTTGTCGATGAGCACGCCCTCCACGTTGCTCTGATAGTAGTCGATCTCCACGTCGGGATACTGACGGCAGAGCTGGTTGAGGTACTGCTCGAACGAGGTGTTGCCGTAGATGCTTGGCTCGCGTGTGCCGAGCATGTTAAGGTTTGGTCCGTTGATGATTGTTATTTTCATAGGAGTTTTGAATTTTGAATTTTCAAATTACCATCCCGAGGTCGAACCGCCGCCTCCTGTCGATCCTCCTCCGAAGCTACCTCCGCTGAAGCCACCGCCACCGCCTCGTCCGCCTCCTCCGAGCATTGCGCCAGCTATGAAGGCAGCGGCGTTGCCCGAGTCGTCGATGTTCTCGTCGCGTGTGAAGGTGTGCCCACAGTGGGGGCAGAGGAAAGTGGTGCGTCGCACACGTCGTCCGTTGGAGAGTCGCAGCACCTGTTGTGCTACGCGCTTCACGCCCTTCTTGCGGCATTTCGGACAGCGTTGTGCCTCGCCGACGAGGAATATTACGAATATTGCTATGCCTATAATTATGAGTAACGCTATGATACCCACCAGCATATCCTCCTCGTCGTCGGTTGGTTCGGGCTGCATCGAGCCGTCGAGCACCTGCGCCGCAGCCCTCACGCCGTCAACCATGCCCCCGTCCCAGTCGCCTGCTTTGAAGCGTGGCACCATGCGCTGCATCTGTATGCGCTTCGACATGGCATCGGTCATGGTGCCCTCCAAGCCGTAGCCTACGGTGAAGCGTACTTTACGCTGATCCATCACGAAGAGTATGAGCAGTCCGTTGTTGCTCTTCTGCTTGCCGATGCCCCACTGGCGGAATAGTTCATGCGCGAAGTTGAAGATGTCCTCCTCACCGATGCTGGGCAGCATTACCACCGCTGTTTCTATGCCCGTGCTTTCTTCGAGCCGTGCGAGCACAGCGTTGATAGAGTCGCGTGCCGAGCCAGAAAGGATATGCGACGGGTCGGACACGTACTGGCGCACGTCGCTCAGACGCACGTTGGGCACGTCCTGCAGCGTGTATTGCTTCGCCTCGCCCGCCGCAAACGTCAGCGTTGCGACGAGAGAGAGAATCAGTAGGCTTATGACTCGTTTCATTTTCATATTTTTATTGCTAACCCGTTTACTTGTCTCCTTGTCAACTTAAAAAGATGTAATCTCCCTGTCAACTCGTCAACTTATAAAACTTAAAACTCCACCTTTGGAGCCTTCTCTGCACCAGCCTCAGCCTCGAAGTAGTTGCGCTTCTCGAAGCCGAACATCGAAGCGATGATGTTGCGTGGGAAGCGGCGGAGCGATGTGTTGTACTTCTTCGCTGTGTCGTTGAAGTCCTTACGAGCCACGTTGATGCGGTTCTCCGTGCCTTCGAGCTGCGACTGCAGTTCGAGGAAGTTCTGGTTAGCCTTCAGGTCGGGATAGTTCTCGGTGATGGCGAGCAACTTGCCGAGTGCTGTTGTCACGTCGCCCTGCGCTTTCTGATAAGCTGCGAGCTGTTGCGGAGTGCAGTTCGACGGGTCTATCTTCACCTGCGTAGCCTGCGAGCGTGCCGCCATAACCGACTCGAGAGTCTGACTCTCGTGCTTAGCGTATCCCTTCACGGTGTTCACGAGGTTAGGGATAAGGTCGCTGCGACGCTGATACTGTGTCTCCACGTTTGCCCAACTGTTACTTACATTCTCGTCCATCGATACCAGTCCGTTGTACGATGATATGCCCCAAATGGCTACTAACGCTATCACCACGATGGTGATGATCAATCCTTTGTTCTTCTTCATAATTTATGATGTTGTTAATGTGAGGTGGTGAGGTGTTGAGGTGTTGAGATGTTGTTATGGTGAGGTGTTGATATTTGTAATCAAAACTCAACATTCAAGAACCCTCCCAATTAATAATTAATAATTAAAAATTAATAATTACTCAAATTTGTCCTGCCTCCACCTGCCTTACTATTCGCTCCGTGTATCGGTCGGCACCGTCGGGGTCGTACTTCTTCATCAGCGACGCACCGAATAGTGCGGCGAACGCCTGATAGAATCCTGCGCGTATCGGTCCGAGGAACGCCTGTACGAGCTGATACGACGATGAGTCGCACTCTCTGTACACGAGCTTTATGAGCAGTTTGCCTTGCGAGTAGGTCAGTTTCTTCATTCGCGGTGTGTATTCCGCACGTATTCCGCGCTCCACTCGCTTCAGATGCTCCTCCTTCGCCTTCTTGTTGGGCAGCGTCTGTAGGAAGTCGTACGTCTCGATGATGATGTTGTTCACCTCCTTAGCTATCGGTAGCACCTTCTTCACGTTCGCCACCAATCGGTTGTAGGCTTGCCGCTGCTTCTCGTCCTTAAACACCAGTTGCGGATAAATAGCCAGCGGGTTCAGCTCCACGTATTGTATGCTATCGCCCTCATACAGTGCCTTACCCACCTTCACCATAGGTACGAAGGCAGGCTGATTGGCAGCGTCACTGCCATCAGTCTCGCCAGCAACGTCTAAGCCTGCCTGCGCCATCAGTGCGAGGTGGCAGAAGATGGTTATGATGAGTATTGATAATCTCTGTTTCATGTCTGACAAAAGTACGCAGAAAAATCCAAATAAATACAAATCTCTCCCACTTTTAAGCTATTTTTCAGTACCTTTGCAACTTATATATATAATAATGTGTAATTTTCACAATAACTGATGACATACAACACGACCTTTTTACGATTGTTTGAGACAATACTCTTTTGCTTTGTGCTCTTCGTGTCGACCGTTTCCCGTGCGCAGGACACCGTTATAGAGTGCGATTCGGCTCAGATTTTACCGCCCGACACCAATGCTGTGGTCTCAGGTTGCGATGCCGACACTATGTTCTCGGTCGCCGAGTACAAAGACCCTACGCACCGAGTGCGCCCAGCGGAGTGGATTGTGCCCAGCGTGGCAGCCGTGGGCGGAGCGTTATGTGTAAAGACAGCGTGGGGCAAGCAGTTTCGCCACTGGGCACAGAAGAATCTCTCGCGACACGGCGAGAAGAAGGTGTGGGCAGACAACTATATGCCATACGTACCCGCAGCAGCGGTTTATGCTTTAGACCTCTGTGGTGTGAAGGCGCAGCACTGTTTTCTTGACCGCACCATTATCCTCGGCATGTCGGCCGTTACGATGGTGGCAGTGACGAAAGGTGCGAAGATGGCGTTCAAGGAGTCGCGCCCCGATGGTAATGGCAAGGATGCGTTTCCGTCCGGACATACCGCCATATCGTTCATGTGTGCCGAGTTTCTGTGGCAAGAGTATCGTGCTTCGAAGCCGTGGATAGGATACACGGGCTATGCGCTCGCTGCCGGAGTGGCTTATCTGCGTGTGCATAACAACCGCCACTGGGTGAGTGATGTCGTGGTTGGTGCGGCTGTCGGAATGCTCTCTACGAAGTTCGCCTACTGGCTCTACCCGAAGCTGTTTAAGGAACACAAGCGTGGCGTGAAGAAGGCGGTGGCTTTCGGTGCTCCGTATTACAACGGCAAGGAGGCAGGCGTGAACTTCGCACTCTTGTTTTAGTGAGAGTTTTTCTTGCTAATTGTTTGGAGATAACAGAAATTAATGGTAGCTTTGCGTTAGATACTTTAATAAAAAAATAATATAAAAATGGCTCAGAAAAAGAACGACGACGGACTAACGCCGATGATGCGACAGTTCTATACGTTCAAAAAAGAACATCCAGACGCATTGCTGCTCTTCCGTTGTGGCGACTTCTACGAGACATACGCCGACGACGCTGTGGAGGCAGCAAAGATTCTCGGCATCACGCTGACACGACGCTCCAACGGTAAGAACCCGAGCTCGGCAGCGTGCGAGATGGCTGGCTTCCCGTATCATGCGCTCGACACCTATCTGCCTAAGCTGATACGTGCCGGTAAGCGTGTGGCTATATGCGACCAGCTGGAGGACCCGAAGCTCACGAAGACACTCGTGAAGCGTGGCATCACGGAGCTGGTTACGCCGGGCGTGGCGATGGACGACACCGTGCTCAACTATAAGGAGAACAACTTTCTGGCAGCGGTGTGCATGGCTAAGACGGCGTGCGGCGTGGCGTTCCTCGACATCTCTACGGGCGAGTTCCTCACGGGTGAGGGCACGTTCGACTACGTAGAGAAACTTCTGAGCAGCATACAACCGAAGGAAGTGCTGTACGACCGACAGCTGAAGCGCGAGTTTGAGGAGCGTTTCGGCTCCAAGTGGTGTGTCTTCGAGCTCGACGACTGGATGCTCACCGAGCAGAGCTCGCGACAGAAACTGCTCTCCCACTTTGGCACCACAACGCTGAAGGGCTTCGGCGTAGACCATCTGCACCTCGGCGTGACGGCGGCAGGAGCCATACTGCAGTATCTGGAGATGACGCAGCACACACAGATTGGACACATCACGTCGCTTGCGCGCATCGATGCCGACCGCTATGTGCGTCTCGACCGCTTTACAATCCACTCGCTGGAGCTGCTGCAGTCGATGCAGGACGACGGCGTGTCGCTGCTCTCCGTCATCGACCGCACCTGCACACCGATGGGCGGCAGACTGCTGCGCCGCTGGACGATATTTCCGCTGCGCGACGTGGCGACCATCAACAAGCGTCTCGACGTGGTGGAGACGTTCTTCCGCAAGCCCGACTTCCGTCAGACCGTCGACGAGCATCTGCACCGCATCGGCGACATAGAGCGTATCATCTCGAAAGTGGCTGTGGGCAGAGTGTCGCCCAGAGAGGTGGTGCAACTGAAGTACGCCCTCGGCGCATTGAAGCCGATAAAGGCGGCGTGCCTCACCAACGACAGCGCAGAGATACGTTCCATCGGCGACCAGATAAACCTCTGCGAGGCGCTGTACGAGCGCATCGACCGCGAGTTGCAGCAAGACCCGCCACAGCTTGTGGCTAAAGGCGGCGTGATTGCTACCGGCTTCTCGCCGGAGCTCGACGAGCTGCGCTCCATCTCGCGCGGCGGACGCGACTATCTGCTGAAAATACAGGAGGAGGAAGCGCAGAAGACCGGCATACAGTCGCTGAAGGTGGGCTACAACAACGTGTTCGGCTACTATCTTGAGGTGCGCAACACGTACAAAGACCAGGTGCCACAGGAGTGGATACGCAAGCAGACGCTTGCCAACGCCGAACGCTACATAACCGAGGAGCTGAAGCAGTACGAGCAGAAGATAATGGGTGCCGACGAGCAGATACTCGCGCTCGAAACCCGACTCTTCACCGAGCTTGTGACGGACATGCAGGAGTATATTCCGCTCATCCAGGCTGATGCCAACATCGTGGCGCGACTCGACTGCCTACTCTCGTTCGCCAAGACTGCCGAGGAGCACCGCTACGTGCGCCCCTTGGTTGAAGACGACAACGTGCTTGAAATACGCGCCGGACGCCATCCCGTCATCGAGACACAGCTACCCGTAGGCGAGGAGTACGTGCCAAACGACATAGAGCTCGATACCGAGCAGCAGCAGATAATGATTATAACGGGTCCGAACATGGCTGGTAAGTCGGCGTTGCTGCGCCAGACGGCACTCATCACGCTCATGGCGCAGATGGGTTGCTTCGTGCCTGCCGACTCGGCTCACGTGGGCGTGGTAGACAAGATATTCACACGCGTAGGAGCATCGGACAATATCTCGCTCGGCGAGTCGACGTTCATGGTGGAGATGACCGAAGCGTCTAACATATTAAATAATGTAACACCGCGCTCGCTGGTGCTCTTCGACGAGCTTGGTCGTGGCACATCCACATACGACGGCATATCTATCGCCTGGGCTATCGTGGAGTACCTACACCAGAACCCGAAGGCGCAGGCACGCACGCTCTTCGCCACCCACTACCATGAGCTGAACGAGATGGAGAAGAACTTTCAGCGCATAAAGAACTACAACGTGTCGGTGAAGGAACTGGACGGCAAAGTCATCTTCCTGCGCAAGCTGATGCGTGGCGGATCGGAGCACTCGTTCGGTATACACGTGGCAGAGATAGCCGGTATGCCGCGTTCGGTGGTGAAGCGTGCGGAGAACATACTGAAGCAGCTTGAGGCTGATAATGCGAGCGTAGGAGTAGAGTCAGCCCGCCAGATTGTAAGTCAGCAAAGCACAAATGGCGTGCAGCTATCGCTCTTTCAGCTCGACGATCCCGTGCTCTGCCAGATACGCGACGAGATAATAGGTCTTGATATCAACAACCTCACGCCCGTAGAGGCGCTCAACAAACTCTTTGATATCAAGAAGATAGTGACGGGACGAAGCTAAGAAGTTGCGCTACAACCAGCGCATGAGTATATCCCACACGGCTACGATGTGGCACACGCTGCCTGCGAGCACGAAGAAGTGGAACACGGTGTGCATAAAGCGGCGCTTGCGCACAGCGTAGAACACGGCACCAGTGATGAAGCACACGCCCTCGGCTATAATCCATATTATGGCTGAGGGGTCAACACAATGCATGAGCGGCTTGAAAGCTACGAGCACGCTCAAGCCCATAGCCACGTAGCATATTGTTTCTAAGTTGCTATGGCCCTTTAACGACGAGAAACTCTTCACGGTGCCGGCAATGGCGGCAGTCCAGATGAAGGCGAAAAGCGTCCAACCCCAGTAGCCGTACTCGCGCAGAGCGACGAGCGTGATGGGCGAATACGATCCGGCGATATGCCAGTAGATAGCAGCGTGGTCCCACTTGCGCAGGCGTTCCTTCCATGGCGACCATGCCGAGAGAGCATGGTACACGGTTGAGGCGATGTAGCTTGAGAGCATACCGAAGAGGTAGAGTATCACGCCTGCTGTTGCCCAACCGTTGCGTGCCCAACCGCACCACACGAGCAGTGCGGTGCCTACGAGCATACCGAGGACAATGCCTGCTGCATGTGACCACGAATTCCAGAGTTCTTCCTTATGACTGAAGTAGATTTTCATACACTTTCCTTTTGTTTCCTCGCAAAGTTAGTGCAAATCGAAGATAATACAAAATAAGTTTACTTATTTTTATTGTTGAGATGCAGCCTAACTAATTTAAAGTTAACGCAAAAATCTGATTAAGTGAAGCAAATGGAAATTTATTTACATTTGTGAGCGTGAGGATTTTATATAAATCGAAGA
>ERZ1504030.251-NODE-251-length-15778-cov-4.377790_pt1 | contig 15778 bp, 9 predicted proteins | sample MGYA00572247_ERZ1504030 | MGnify/ENA primary metagenome ERZ1504030 (study PRJEB39906, sample SAMEA3182110) | gut metagenome | biome: human; feature: gut; material: Stool; isolation source: human stools | place: Canada | collected 2013-04-23 ... | reverse complement strand
TGCGGCTCAACCACTTTCCAAGAAAATCTCACAGTCTCCGCCGCATCTACGCCCGGGAGTGCAGTCCTTTTCTGTTGGAAACCTCCCACCTCAGCGTGGGCACAGGTGACAGGAAGAAGCTCATCTGTGCCCTTAAACCAAGGTATGGGGCGTTACACACAAGATTTGATGATCACGCCCCGCGCAATGAAAACTATCGGGGCTTTATTGACCATAATTGATGATTACGCTCCGCATAACGAAAACTATCGGGGCTTTATTGACTAAATTTGATGATCACGCCCCGTATAGCGAAAGCTGCCGGGGCTTTATTGACTAAAATTGATGATCACGCCCCGCGTAACGAAAGCTATCGGGGCTTTATTGACTAAAATTGATGATCACGCCCCGCGTAACGAAAGCTGCCGGGGCTTTATTGACTAAAATTGATGATTACGCCCCGCGTAACGAAAACTATCGGGGCTTTATTGACTAAAATTGATGATCACGCCCCGCGTAACGAAAACTATCGGGGCTTTATTGACCATAATTGATGATTAAGCCCCGCATAACGAATAAGACAGCGATTTGTGCGCAAGCGCCCATCGCTGTCCTCACTATGCCTGTGCTCTGCTCTGCTTTCGTAATTCTCAAGTTAGTAAGACAAGTATATTACCGTCAGGAAAGTGTTTTTAGAAATCCAGGCAGTATTTTTATGGAAGAATCTATGAAAACGCTCTAAAAATTACGGCTTCGACATAGGATGCTTCCATTCCGGCAGTAATTATCAGTTACTGCAAAAGAAAATCACTTCAAATTTACTGCTTCTACAGCACAAAATGAATTTCAGGCGGTAAAGACCGGAACATCAAAGCAAAAATACCAAAAGCCAAAAAAGCCCAAAATACCAAAAACAAAAAAATACCACCCGGGCATTGATATGCCCGCTGTCTATTTGACAGGAGCATATCATTGTCATCCGGGTGGCAGAAGTATGCGATCATCGATTCTATTTATTATTCCTGTGAAGCGTAACCCTTGGAATAGTAGTTCAGGAAGTACTCAAAACGTTTGGCGATGAGCTTTCGTCCTTTTACGTTCAGGTGCAGGTTATCGGTCAGGTATTCCTTGGCATTATCTTCTGTGATGCTTCCGTACAGGTTATCCATAAAGGAAACACTGTGAAGGTTGGAGGAATAACATTCTTTGATCACATAAGTGGATAAAACATCGCGACCATTATAAATATAGATATCCGAACTTACATAATTGCCATCCTCATCTATTGCATATGCGTAAGTAGGAGACATTACAATAATACGGATCTGCGGATACAGACGCTGCAGGACTTCGAGGCTTGCCTCCAGATTGCCGGTGAACTGCGTAGGATCCGTAGGATTGTCATCATTATACATAGCATTTCCCATCAGATAATCGGTGGCATCATACATGATCGCCACGGTATCAATGGTGTTGAAATCCAAAGTTTTCAGAGTGTTTACGACTTCTTCCGCTTCGGGTGGAGTCTTGTCACCCAAAGCTTCTGCAGCATCATTGTAATAGCCGTCCAGGGGAACTCCGGCGGCCAGATTCACCAGCCAATACAGACAGTAAGCATCCATAGGGGCAAGGGTGGGATCAAAATTGGTGTGTTGCGCGGCCAGATAACTTCCACTGATGGAACAGTTGTATACGGTAGCACCGGTCTCCTTGGCAATCAGGCTGGCCAGATTGTCGGAAGAACCGCGGTCATCGGCAAAGGGTGCATTTCCGAACACGACAATATTAGAAGCATCGTTTACTATCATTTTACCGTTCTCATCGGTCAGGGGGAGGATAGAATCCCAGCTGTCATCATAGGATCCCTGTCCGTCCTTGAAAATATCCGACTGGCTTACCCGCTGTCCCCAATGCGTAATGCGATAACCCAGCAGGCCTACCACCACAAGCAATACCAGGGCAAAAAGGACATGAAGATTCAGAAAACGCCGGATACCCTTAGGAGCGGGATGTTCCTCTTCCTCCTCTTCCCGGTCATTTTCTTCATATTCATCATCCGGATTCCCCTCGAAATCATCGGAAATATCGGATTTCCCCAAATCTGTGTCTTGCACAGTTTCATTTTCCAGGTCTATAATCTCAATATCAGGCATGTCATTCACGTGTTCGTCTCGTTTCATTCCATCTCTCCGTTTTAAGTATCTGTTTTTAAGTGGTAAAAAGAGTTATTCTGATTTTACTATTATACGGAAAGAAAGTCCACAATATTAGAAAGATTTAAGAAATTCTGAAGAAATGGACGAACAGCTTGAAGCGGCGGAAATAGAATGTTATAATGTTACGGAATTGTTACACTGAAGTACATTGAAGAATTATGAGCAGAAGGGATAGATAAAATGAAAAAATTATTTAACCATACAAAACGTCCGGACCGTAACTGGGAAGAAGACGTACAGGATGGTTACGATTGGGATGAAGAGCAGGACGGCGAAGAGTACTACGCCGACGATGAGGAGTACACCGACGAGGAGTACACCGGAGACGAGGACGGTGAAGAGTACTATGCCGACGACGAGGAGTACACCGATGAAGAGCAGGACGGCGGAGAGTACTATGCCGACGACGAGGAGTATATCGGAGACGAGGACGGCGGAGAGTACTATGCCGACGATGAGGAGTACACCGGAGACGAGGACGGCGGAGAGTACTATGCCGACGACGAGGAGTACACCGGAGACGAGGACGGCGGAGAGTACTATGCCGACGATGAGGAGTACACCGGAGACGAGGACGGCGGAGAGTACTATGCCGACGACGAGGAGTACACCGGAGACGAGGACGGCGAAGAGTACTATGCCGACGACGAGGAGTATATCGGAGACCAGGACAGCGAAGAATATTACGCCGACGATGAAGAGTACTATGCCGACGATGATATGGCACCTGCTCGCAGTGGCAAAAGGAAAAAGAGTAAAAAGCAGGGTGGCAATAAAATAGCTGCTATCTGGACCAAATTCCTGAACATGAGTACCATGGACCGCATTATGACGGCAACCGGTGTGGCAGTGCTGATCTTGGCCATTGTGACAGGCAGTGTATATGCCAGCGCACGTATGGTGGATCATCAGGTATCGGAGTTCGTCAGTGTGGGCAGCCAGCTGGACGGCATCCAGATGATCGGTGAGCAGGGTATGCTGGCAGTGGCAGATGCAAAGCTTGCGAAGATCGCAGCAGCCAATGCAGTCGATGATGAGAATGAGGAACAAAAAGAATATGATGAGGCCGAGTATACCAACGGTGGTACCGTTGAACTGGAACTGGTCTCCGTGCAGAAGGATCTAAAGATCAAATTTACCAATAAAAAGAGCGGTAAACTGATCTCCAATGTACCTTTCAGCGTGACGATCACGGATCCCAAAGGTAAAACTGATACCTGGACCGATGATGATATGGACGGTATTATCTACAAGAAGGGCATTACCCCCGGCAACTATACGGTAGCGGTAAATACCCTGACCGATGAAAAATATAAGGATTACACACTGCCTACCGGTACCCAGAAGGTAGAAGTCAGAAAGGATATCGCTTATAAAAAGGTCGATGTGGCAAACGAGATCAAGAAGGAATCCGAGGTCAATGCGGCAAAAGAGGACACCATGAAAAATGATACTGTGGTGGAGTCTATTCTGGAAGATACCGTGCAGTGGGTAGAAAGTAAGAAATTACCTCCTACTTATAGAGAGGTAACAAAGGATACCGTGGTAAATCCGGAAAAACAGACGGCTTATAGTGGAAGATTCCTGCGCATAGCAAATGAACGGATAAGTATCAAGGTAGGAGAGACCAAACAGCTGACTCCGCCGGCAGGAGCCACGGTTGTTAGCTGGAGCAGCGATAATGCGACGGTGGCCAGTGTAAATAATGGTGTGGTTACCGGCGTGAAGGCAGGTGGACCTGTAACGATCACTTGTACGTATACGGAGGCTGGCAGTGCTACGCCGACTCCTACACCTACGCCGACTCCTACACCTACGTCGACACCTACACCTACACCGACACCGGAGACGACCCCCACAGCACCGGAGACGACCCCTACAACACCGGAGACGACCCCTACAACACCGGCTCCGGGAGAAACGACCGGTACACCTACAGGAGGAACAGGGGAAGATGGTAGCTCCTCAGGTGAGTCGCAGTCCGTGGGAGGCGGCAGCCTTCCTACAGCATATGCACAGGTAGGAAGCACACAGAAGACCTTTACCTGGGAAGTTACTGTTACGGAAGTCCAAAAGCCGACCGCTGTTTTGGAACCGGCATCCCTGAACGTAGAAGCAGGAAAAGAAGCAACAGCACAGGTTAAAGTTACAAATTTCACAGGTGCAACTTATAAGATCACTGCAAATTCCAATGATAAAGCAGCCACTGCGGCGGTAGATGCAAACGGTAAGATCACAGTGAAAGGTGTAGCAGCCGGTGATGCGAAGATCACAGTCACCGTAACGATGGGAACTGAGATTAAGCCACTGGATCTGGCAGTGAAGGTCACGAATGGAATCAAGATTACTTTGGATAAGACAGCTGTAACCGTTTATCCGAAATCTACGGCTGCTGTAACAGCCTCTGTCAGCGGAAGCGGAACCATAACGGCAGATTCCGGAGATAAGAATATTGCCACGGTAGCTGTAAGTGGCAAAACGATCACCGTTACCGGTGTGAAAAAAGGAACCGCAACCATCACTGTCACATATAAGGAGGGCAGCGCGGAAGCAAAAGCCACCTTTACAGTTACGGTAGCGGGCGATGTGAATCCCAGAGAGGATACAAAAACACCGTTAAAGGATACCAGCGGCAGACAGCTGTATGTATCCATCGGTGACAACCAATACCGGGCGGCAGCGTATGCGGATTATTACACTGCCACAAAGTTTTTCCTCATGGAGGAGGCCAGATATACCGGATGGCAGACGTTAGACGGTAAGGTATATTTCTTCAAGGCAGACGGCAGCAAGGTGACCGGTGAGCAGGTCATCCAGGGTGCAAAATATAACTTCGCAAGTGACGGTTCCCTGGTAGTGGGATCAGGTACTATGGGCATTGATGTGTCCAAGTGGAACGGCAGCATTGACTGGAATGCGGTTAAGAATTCCGGAGTGAATTATGTGATCATTCGTGTGGGATACCGTGGATCATCTCAGGGAGCATTGATCGAGGATCCCAAGTTCAAGACCAATATCAAGGGAGCTACGGCAGCTGGTCTTAAGGTAGGTGTATACTTCTTCACGCAGGCAGTGGATGAGGTAGAAGCAGTACAGGAAGCATCCATGGTACTGGACCGCATCAGCGGATATAAGATTTCTTATCCGGTATTCCTGGATGTGGAAGGCAGCGGCGGAAGAGGCGATGCCATCGATTCTGCTACCAGAACCGCAGTCTGCAAGGCATTCTGCAACACGATCAAGAATGCGGGATATACTCCCGGTGTCTATGCCAACAAGACATGGCTGACATCCAAGATGGATGCAGGTGCTCTGAGCGGTTACAAGATCTGGCTGGCACAGTATGCCAAGACCCCGACCTATACCGGCAGATATGATCTGTGGCAGTACAGATCCGACGGAAAAGTCAGCGGTATCAGCGGCAAAGTCGATTTAAATATCAGCTACCTGGGATATTAAGATTTGCAATAAAGCCAAGACCGACTGCTCGCAGGCGGTTCTGGTGCTTTATTAGCAAATCAAACACACATGAGCAAGTAGGACGATAGTCCGGAATGCGAATGGGTGTCACGGATTCGAGAGCACGAAGTGCGGAGAAGCCGTGTTAATATTTACAATGAACAGTCAGTGAGACTGCTCGCAGGCAGGACGATAGCCCGTGTTGCTATCCACCCCATTTTATGGTAGAATATCACTATCTATAGCAAAATGCGCACACCTGCGCAGAACGGAGAGAAAATGAGAACTTATCTGGTAACAGGCGGTGCCGGTTTTATCGGTTCCAACTACATTCATTACATGTTCAAAAAATACGATAACGAGATCCGTATCATTAATGTGGATGCCCTGACCTATGCGGGAAACCTGGAGAATCTCAAGGATGTGGAGAAGCGTGATAATTACACTTTCGTGAAGGCAAATATCTGCGACAAGGAAGCCATCGGCAAAATTTTCGCGGAGAACGATATTGACCGCGTGGTACATTTCGCAGCCGAAAGCCATGTAGACAGAAGTATCCGTAACCCGGAGATCTTCGTACAGACCAACGTGCTGGGTACCGCAGTGATGTTAAACTGTGCCAAGGCAGCCTGGGAGCTTCCAGACGGCAGCTTCAAGGAGGGCAAAAAGTTCCTGCATGTATCTACGGATGAGGTCTACGGATCTCTTCCCGATGATGACAATGCTTTCTTCTATGAGACCACGCCTTACGATCCCCACAGTCCTTACTCTGCAAGTAAGGCAAGCTCGGACATGCTGGTGAAGGCATACATGGATACCTATCATTTCCCTGCCAATATCACCAACTGCTCCAACAATTACGGTCCTTTCCAGTTCCCCGAGAAGCTGATCCCTCTGATCATCAACAATGCCCTTCACGGCAAGAAGCTTCCGGTATACGGAGACGGCAAAAATGTCCGCGACTGGCTGTATGTAGAGGATCATGCGAAGGCCATCGACATGGTACAGGAGCAGGGAAGACTGTTCCAGACTTACAATATCGGCGGACACAACGAGAAGCAGAACATCGAGATCATCCATATTATCATCGAGACCTTACAGGAGATGCTTCCCGATTCCGATCCCCGCAAGGCACATATCAACAACGATCTGATCACTTACGTGGAAGACCGTAAGGGACATGACAGAAGATATGCCATCGCGCCGGACAAGATCAAGGCAGAGATCGGCTGGTATCCCGAGACCATGTTCAAGGAAGGCATCCGCAAGACCATCGCCTGGTACTTCGAGCATGAAGACTGGATGAACAATGTGACCAGTGGCGATTACCAGAAATACTACAATGAAATGTATGAGGAAAAGTAAAGAATATCTGCTAAATGGGAACGATGAACGTCGTTCCCATTCGGTGTGTTAAAAAACAAGTATTTTAAGGAGGTTTTTATGAAAGGAATTATACTGGCGGGAGGTTCCGGAACCAGACTTTATCCCCTGACAAAAGCAATATCCAAGCAGATCATGCCGGTGTACGATAAACCGATGATCTATTATCCCCTGTCAACCCTGATGCTGGCAGATATCAGAGAGGTGCTGATCATTTCCACCCCGAGAGATCTTCCGGTATTCAAAGAGTTATTGGGAGACGGCAGTCAGTTGGGCATGCGTCTCGAGTATGCGGTGCAGGACAAACCCCGCGGACTGGCGGATGCTTTTATCATCGGAGCGGAATTCATCGGTAACGACAGAGTGGCACTGGTACTGGGAGATAATATTTTCTACGGGCAGAGCTTTTCGGCAGTGCTTCGTAAAGTAGCCGCCAGAGAAAAAGGCGCGACCATCTTCGGTTATTATGTGCGCGATCCCAGAGAATACGGCGTAGTGGAGTTCGATGAGAACGGCAAGGCACTTTCTATCGAGGAGAAGCCGGAGCATCCCAAGAGCAATTATGCAGTTCCCGGACTGTATTTCTATGATAACGATGTAGTGGAGATCGCGAAGAACGTAAAGCCCTCCGCAAGAGGTGAGATCGAGATCACCAGTATTAATAACGAGTACCTGAACAGAGGAACCCTGCAGGTAGAGACTCTGGGTCGTGGATTCGCATGGCTGGATACCGGCAATCACGATGCACTTCTGGATGCGGCAGATTTCGTGGCAGCGTTCCAGAAGAGACAGGGATTGTATATTTCCTGTATCGAGGAGATCGCTTTCAAACGTGGATTTATTGATAAAGAGCAGCTGCTGGCACTGGCAGAGCCGCTGCTGAAGACGAATTACGGTAAATATCTGGTAGAGGTAGCAAATGGACTCTAAGCTGCGGAAAATGGGGATCCTGGCCTCCATGGCGGTGATCCTGCTGGTGGCACTGGCGGTAATGTATGTGAACAGGGAACAACTGTCCCCCACATCCGGCCAGAACACGGAGGTGTCCGGAGCGCAGAATGCAGGTGACGGCGAAGCAGTGGATCCCGTGCCGGAAGGCACCGGGGAGACGGACACCGCGGAAGCGGATGGCAGGATCGGCAACGACCTGAAAGCCTTTTTAAAAGATAATACGTTTTTTGATCCGGATGTGAATCCAATCCTGGAGGCGGCGAAAGATAACAGCCACCGCCTGTCACTGGTGGCGACTTCCGTGGAAAAGGATCTGCGTATCCAGATCGTGGACAATGAAGGTGTACCGGTGACCGGAGAGAGTTTCTATGTCCGGGTGGACGGTCTGGGAGATTACAAGGATCTGGATCAGGACGGCGTGATCTACATTGCTGATCTGGATTCCGGCGATTATTATATGGAACTGTTACCCATCGAAGGATATAAAGTTCCCATCACCGAGACCAAAGTGCATGTAAAAGAAAAAGTGGAATACCTGGCCATTGATGATATTTCTCTGTTGATCAAGACAGAGGATGAAGTCGATGCGGATGCCGAGGACAGTGCTGTGGCAGGAGCTTTGGCAGATGCGGACAAGACCGAGATCCAAAAGCTGCAGACTACATCCGGCAATGCGAAGGTCGGCATCGATGTGTCCAAGTGGAACGGCACTATCGACTGGGATAAGGTGAAAAATGCCGGAGTACAGTTTGCCATCGTTCGTGCGGGCTACCGCGGTTCGGTTACGGGAAGTCTGGTGGAGGATCCACAGTTTGTCGCCAACATGAAAGGTGCAACAGCCGCTGGGATTCCGGTGGGTGTGTACTTTTTTACCCAGGCTACAGATGAGAAAGAGGCGGTGGAAGAGGCTTCTGCCGTGCTGGAGCTGATCCGTGATTTCCAACTGACCTATCCTGTATTTATTGATACGGAGGGTGCCGGAGGAAACGGCCGGGCGGACGGACTGGATGCGGAGACCAGAACCCTGGTATGTGAGGCTTTTTGCCGGACGGTAGAAAATGCCGGATATACAGCAGGCGTCTATGCCAGTCGCAACTGGTACAACAATAATCTGCAGACCGCCAGACTGGAGAACTATCATATCTGGCTTGCGGAGTACCGCAGTGTGCCGTTATATCAGGGATATTACAAGACCTGGCAGTATACCTCCAAGGGAAAAGTGGACGGTATCGAAGGCAGAGTCGATATGAATATCACCTATGAATGAAAATAATAAAGAGTGAGGATGAAATAAATGGGCAAGATAACAGTAGAAACATGTGAAATCGAAGGATTGAAGATCATTACCCCCACGGTATTCGGTGATGCCAGAGGGTATTTCATGGAGACTTATAATTACAATGATCTTAAAGCAGCGGGAATCCCGGAAGTGTTTGTACAGGATAATCAGTCTGCTTCTAAAAAAGGAGTTCTCAGAGGACTTCATTTTCAGAAGCATTTTCCGCAGGACAAGCTGGTACGTGTGATCCGCGGAGAAGTCTATGATGTGGCTGTGGATCTGCGGGAAGGCTCCAAAACTTTCGGGCAGTGGTATGGTGTACTTTTGTCTGAGGAGAACAAGAAGCAGTTCTTTATTCCGAAAAATTTCGCGCATGGATTTCTGGTACTGTCCGATTACGCAGAGTTCTGCTACAAATGTACCGATTTTTATCATCCGGATGATGAGGGCGGTATTGCATATAACACGCCGGATATCGGTGTGGAATGGCCCATCCCCGAAGGTATGGAACTGATATTATCCGAGAAGGATACCAAGTGGGGCACTCTGGAACAGTACATGAAGGAAAAAGAGCATGAAAAAAAGTGTGAAAATCAGTAAGAAAACAGGTATTGCCCTGTTCGTGACAGCGGCAGTGATCATGGCTCTGCTCATCGTGTTCCATAAGAATCCGGGACCTGCTGTGGATCAAAGCCAGGAGCTGGCGAAAAAGATCATCTCCTGCGTTGTCATTGCGGCGGCATGTTTTGCGTTTATCCACTGGTACGATAAATTTACCGGACTGCCGGTAGAGTTATTCCAGAATAGACATCTGATCTGGAAGCTGGCGAAAAACGATTTTAAAAAGAGATATGCGGGTTCTTACCTGGGCGCGGTCTGGGCGATGGCACAGCCGGTGGTAACCGTGGCGATGTATTACATCGTCTTCGACAAGATCATGGGAAATACCAGCACACCCCTGCGGGAGGGCGTGGAAGTGCCTTTTGTACTTTTCCTGACAGCGGGACTGGTGCCCTGGTTCTACTTCAGTGAGGCACTGAACAACGGCACCAATGCACTCTTAGAGTACAACTATCTGGTGAAAAAAGTAGTATTTAAGATCAGCATCCTGCCGATCATCAAGATTATTGCGGCTACTTTTATCCATGTATTTTTCGTGTGTCTCCTGTTGATCGTAGCGGCTATTTACGGCTATTACCCCACAATCTACACTATACAGATCATTTATTACAGTTTTTGCCTGTTTATATTTGTGCTGGCACTCAGCTACACCACGTGTGCGGTAGTGGTGTTTTTCCGGGATCTGTCCCAGATCATCAGCATCGGATTGCAGATCGGCATGTGGGCCACTCCGATCTTATGGAATCTGGACGCGCTGTCTCCGGAGTGGATCATGATCCTGAAGCTGAATCCGCTGGTCTATATCGTGAATGGCTACCGCAGTGCGATCTACGAGAAAGAATGGTTTTTCCGGGATTTCTTCTCCACGATGTATTTCTGGATCGTGACGGTGGTATTGTTCGGACTGGGTGCTGTGATCTTTAAGAGACTGAAAGTGCATTTCGCAGATGTGCTATAGTACGATGGATTGTTACAATTCCGAGAGCTCAAGGAACGGGGTACTGCATTACGGAACTGTTGTGGGGGAAACAGAAAGGGTGAAAGTAATTGAAGGGTGCTCTTGAAAAGTTAAGAAAAATATTGTTATGGAAGCCTGGCAGGGTACTGCTGGCAGTGGGCTGTTGCGGACTGCTGTTGTTAGCACTGATCCCACTGTTTCGACTGACGATTTATGCGGTTCCTTATTATGACGACTATAACTTTGGAAGATTTGCCAGAGCTGCCATAGAGCAGGAGCAGTCGAAATGGGCGGCAATCTCCGGTGCACTGGATTGTTCCAGAACCCAGTGGTATGCATGGCAGGGAACGTATTCTTCTATTTTTTTCATGACACTGATGCCGGCTGTCTGGGGAGAGCAGTATTATTTCTTAGGACCGGTGTTCATTCTGTTACTGCTTTTGGCGGGAAGCATGGTGTTTACCCACGTGATCCTGCGGAAAGTCTTCCGAATGGAGAAATGGAGCAGCCTGGCAATTCAGGCAGTGATCACTATAGCGGAATTTATGTTTATCTATTCCGCGCAGAGCGGCTTCTACTGGTATAACGGCGGGATCCACTATGTGGGAATGCATGGTTTCGGACTTTTGTTTTTGTCTGTGGCCATCTGCCTGGAGAGAGCAGAGGGCAGAACCGCGAAAGGTCTGTTATTCACTGCATCGGTTCTGCTTGCCATGATTACGGCGGGAAGCAATTTCGTCACGGCATTGCAGGGATTATTGTGTCTTCTGACCATCCTTCTGGTCAGCGTGGTAGTGGAACGGCGCAGGACGGGGCTGTGGCTGCTGCCGTCTACACTGGTGTATATCATAGGCTTCGGCCTGAATGTGGCGGCTCCGGGAAATTCCGTACGTGCCCGCAGCTATGTGGGCTGGGGTTACGGACCGCTGGAGTCCATCGGCAGATCATTTTTGGAAGCCGTGAAACACATTCCGGAATATACCGGACCGGTGGTTCTGATGGTGATGTTATTGTTGGTACCTATGATCTGGCAGGCAGTGAAAAGCACGGATTACCGTTTTCGTTATCCGGGGATCGTACTCGCCTTGTCCTTCTGTCTGTATGCGACCGGCTATACACCGAGCCTGTATTCCCTGGGACATGCGGGACTGTCCAGAACGTTGAATGCAGTAAAAATCACCTATCTGCTGCTTTTATTTCTGAATGAGATCTACTGGATCGGGTGGCTGCGACAGTTACTGGAGAAAAGAGCGGAGCAGACAACCGGGCAATTGACGATACAGAAGTGGGCCATACGAAACGGCGCAGCAGCCTGGTGGTTTTATGTGCTGATCGGTGTGGCATGTCTTGTGATCTTCCGGGCATCATCCAATCAGGCGGGACATTATTCGTCCTACGGAGCCTATTATTATGTGCACACCGGGGAGGCTTATAATTTTCATCAGGAATATCTGGAGCGGGTGGCAATTCTGTCCGGACCGGAAAAAGATGTGCAGCTGCCGGACTATCAGTTCCGCCCATGGTTTTTGTGCATGGGAGAAATCTCCGAGGATGCGGACAATGAGGCCAACCGTTCTCTGGCCATGTGGTACCATAAAGACAGTGTAACACTGAAAGAAAAGGATTAAGACATTATGCAGGATAAGAGAAAACTGGCGATCGAGGTCGATAATGTCCAGAAAATCTATAAATTATATGATAAACCTTCGGACCGTCTGAAGGAAGCTTTCGGATTCGGTAAAAAGACCAAACATAAGCTCCACTATGCCCTGAAAGGCGTGAGTATGAAGATCTATCAGGGGGAAACCGTGGGAATCATCGGTACCAACGGTTCCGGTAAGTCCACCATCCTGAAGATCATCACCGGAGTATTGAATCCGACTTCCGGACGGGTGCTGGTCAACGGGCGTATCTCCGCTCTGTTGGAGCTGGGTGCCGGCTTCAATATGGAATACAACGGTATCGAGAATGTCTATCTGAATGGTACCATGATGGGATTTTCCGAAAAAGAGATCGAGGCAAAGCTGCCGGAGATCTTAAGCTTTGCGGATATCGGAGATTATGTCTATCAGCCGGTAAAGACCTATTCCAGCGGTATGTTCGTCCGCCTGGCGTTTGCAGTGGCGATCAATATCGAGCCGGAGATCCTGATCGTAGATGAGGCTCTGAGCGTCGGTGATGTATTTTTCCAGGCAAAATGTTATCATAAATTCGAAGAATTCAAGAAAATGGGCAAGACGATCGTCTTCGTCAGTCACGATCTGAGCAGTATCAGTAAATATTGCGACCGCGTCTATCTGCTGAACCAGGGAAATATTCTGGGAGAAGGCAGCCCCAAGGCCATGATCGATACTTATAAACGGGTACTGGTGGGACAGTACGATGAATCCGAAAATGCCGGTGAGGAATCGGAGAATCTCTTAGATGATGAAGATCTGCAGAGAGCCGCTGCGAAAAAGGCGGATGGCGCAGCCAAAGATGCTGCTGAGGCTTCCGCGGAGGCGAAGGGACAGAATCCCAATGCCCTGGAATACGGTACAAAGCAGGCACAGATCGAAGAATTTTACATTACGGATGACAGGGGTGTGCCTACCAATGCCATTCTGAAGGGGACAATGTTTACCATCCATATGAAGGTCCGGTTTATGGATCCTATACCGGCACCGATTTTTGCATTTTCCGTGAAAAATGTCATCGGTGTGGAGATCACCGGTACCAATACCATGATCGAGAAGGCGTTCTTAGACAGTGTGGAACCAGGTGATGTGAAAAATGTGACTTTTACACAGAAGATGAATCTGCAGGGCGGAGAATATCTGCTGTCTCTGGGAGTGACGGGGTACAATCAGGATACCTTTGAGGTCTATCACAGACTGTATGATGCCCTGAATATTACAGTAGTATCCGATAAAAACACCGTAGGCTATTATGACATGGATTCCAACACGAAAGTGTGGGATGCGGAGGAGAAATAAAGAATGACAGAGACCATCGGCAAAGTAACACTGAATCTGGATAAGTATCCCGGAGAGGATTATTATTGTGACGGCAGTGTGGAAGACGAGATTCTGGAGATTGTAAAAAAATACAGTACCGTGGAATATGACCGGATCATCGCAGAGAGAAAAAGCTGGCCGATCCTGTATCATCTGTCGGCTCTGCGGGAAAATATCGTGGATTTTCTTCCAATCAAAAAGACGGACAAAGTGCTGGAAGTAGGCAGCGGCTGCGGAGCCATTACAGGAGCCCTTTCCCGGAAAGCCGGATCGGTGACCTGCGTGGATCTCTCAAAAAAGCGCAGTCTGATCAATGCGTACCGGCACAGTGAAAGTGAAAATGTGACGATCCACATAGGCAATTTTACGGATGTGGAACCGGATCTGCCCGCAGATTATGACTATATCTGCCTCATTGGTGTCTTCGAGTACGGTCAGGCTTACATAGGCGGCAGCACACCTTATGAAGATTTTCTGAAAATTCTGCAAAAGCATCTGGCACCGGGTGGACGAATCGTTATCGCTATTGAGAACAAATACGGGCTGAAATATTTTGCGGGCTGCAAGGAAGATCACCTGGGAGACTGGTTTTCCGGAATTGAAAATTATCCGAACGGCGGCGTCGTGCGTACTTTTTCCCGGAAAAAACTGGAGAAGATCTTCGATGCCTGCGGTGTGGGAGAACGCAGTTTTTATTATCCGTATCCCGATTATAAATTCATGACCACGGTCTATTCGGATGCATATCTGCCGGGCCGGGGAGAACTGTCCAATAATCTGCGGAATTTCGACCGTGACAGAATGTTGTTATTCGATGAAAAAAGTGCTTTTGACGGAATCGTGGAAGAGGGGCTTTTTTCTGTATTTTCCAATTCTTATCTGGCAGTGATCGGTAAGCCTCTGGACCTGAAATATGTCAGATATTCCAACGACCGTGCGGAAAGCTTCCGCATCCGTACGGAGATCCTGCGGGATGACCGGGGGAATCGGATCGTGCGGAAATATCCGCTGACCAAAGAAGCCGAGGCGCATGTGCGCCATATGATGGAAGCGTATGAAAAATTAAAAGGACGTTATGCCGGAAGCCGGCTGGACGTTAATGTCTGTCATCCGGGAGAAGAGGACGGCATCCCTTATGCGGAATTTGAATTCGTATCGGGCAGACCGTTGTCGGAACTGATGGATGAATGTCTGGACAGACAGGATATCGAAGGATTCCACAGCCTGTTTGCGGAGTATCTGGAGAGGGTAGGATTCGGGGAAGAAGTTCCGGTAGCGGATTTTGACCTGATCTTTGCCAATATTCTGGTGGACGGGGATCACTGGACACTGATCGATTACGAGTGGACCTTTGACCGTGTCATAGATACGAAAGCACTGGCGTTCCGGGCAATTTACTGTTATGTTCTGGAGAATGAAAGACGCAATGCGTTGGAACTGGACCGGATCTTAGATCGTCTGGACATCACGGAAAATGAGGCAAGACAGTACAGAGAGCAGGAGCGGGAATTCCAGAAATATGTCACCGGACAGAAATTGTCCATGGGTGAGATCCGGAATCTCTTAGGCGGCGAAATCTATAAACCCACCGAATGGATCGGGCGTTTTCGTCAGTCGGAAGGAGAACTGCGGGTACAGATCTATGAAGACAAGGGACAGGGATTTTCCGAAGAAAATTCTTATTTTCCGGAAAATGTCTATGTTGCGGAAAAAGAGGCAGAGTTTATCGTGAAATTCGACGGTAACGTACATTATCTGCGGCTGGATCCGGCAATGTGTTCCTGCATCTGTAAGATTCGGGAACTGTCCATGAACGGACAGCCGGTTCCTCTGCAGGATAAGAAAGTGTTCACTACCAACGGAAAAATCCTGAAATCCGAAGAGGGAGCGGACCATCCCAGCGTGATATTTGCCACGGAGGATCCTAATATGACGA
>ERZ1504030.134-NODE-134-length-22302-cov-3.446307_pt1 | contig 22302 bp, 20 predicted proteins | sample MGYA00572247_ERZ1504030 | MGnify/ENA primary metagenome ERZ1504030 (study PRJEB39906, sample SAMEA3182110) | gut metagenome | biome: human; feature: gut; material: Stool; isolation source: human stools | place: Canada | collected 2013-04-23 ... | reverse complement strand
CCGGGAATCGAACCCGAATCTAAAGTTTAGGAAAGTCTTGTTCTAACTCTAATAATCAGTGGATTACAACGGATATTGTGATTTTTGTAGAATATTTGTAGAAATAGTATGATAATTAGGCTTTCTACAAAGAAAATGGAAAACCCCACTTCTACAAAAAGAAGCGAGGTTTTCACTAATGCAACACCGATATAAATTCGGCACTGCAAAGATACAAAAAACGTGCGTACTTCTCAGTATGCACGTTCTGAAATGAAAAAAGTATTCTACAAAAGCTATTTTTTTAGCTCTATATATTCAGTATATGTAATTTTGTTGTGTGGATTTGAATTTACAACATCCATCTTTATAGCCTTCACCCCAAATCGGAAGAAAAGAAACTTTTTCGGTATCTTGTGTATGATATGGTGTAATGTATCGGCACTTTCTATCTTAGCGGATAATACTCCTTTATCAATAGTTCCCCTTAAATCTATCCAAGAATCACGCCATCGAAAATTTAAAAGAGTATCAAGCTCGTTGCGATACACTATGCTATCACGTACTTTTGTTTTTATTTCTATTTCCGTTTTAGTGGCTGTTGTTGTAGCTGCCTGAATGCGTTTGAGCTTTATATTCAAATCATCTACTGTTTTGGTAAGATCCTTGTTTTTCTTCTCCAGCTCATTTTTCGTCAGTTCCAGCCTTAAAACAGAAGTAGCGTTTTTCCCTGCTTCTGTTTTGTAGTGTTCCACATCTGAAAGTAATGCTGCTTGATTACTATCCAAGCGATTACGTTCTTTCTTTACGCTATCCAATCGTTTAAACAGAAAGATATTTGTTCCTACGAGTAAAACAAGCGCAATAAATAAAAATTTACGCATAATCTTCTATATATTTAAGGATTGAATCAACGTGCAACTGGATAATTTGAGCCTTTCCTTCTGGAGATAGTAGAAACTTGCAATCTGTTTCATTATCCATAAAGAAGTTTTCCGTTAAAACAGCCGGGCATGAAGTCTTTTTGAGAATGTAGAAATTATTTTCCCAATCTCCATCCCCATCCGACCAATCACCTCTAATTTTCCAAGTTCCTCCAAACATTCTATTAGCCATATCCCAGAAAACTTGCGCCAAATCATCAGCTTTTGTTTTTCCAGGACTGGTATGTATTTCCCATCCTGTACCCTTGCCAGTTCCAGAAGCGTTACAATGAATAGAAACAAGAAGCGTTTTTGTCTTACCGTATCGGGCTGCTATCTCGTTTGCTCTTCTGGCTCTTTCTGCCAAAGGTACGTCTATATTTTCCTTTACCAACAATTCAGCATCTATACCTTTTGCTCGTAATTGGTTATATACGCCTTTGGCAATTTCTCTGGCATATTCCCACTCAAATAACTGTGATCCGTCCGACCACTTCGGAGATCTTTTACCTGGTGTATTTTCTCCGTGTCCGTTGTCTAATAATACTTTCATACGTTTTTATTTTCATTTTTTTCGCTTAAACATTTGGTTACTCCAGCCGAAGCAAACAAAGCAGTGATAGCACCGACAAAAGCCGATAATCCCATAAGATCGGTTTTGATAGACTTGTTTACGATTACTTCATAAACCAAAATAAAACCGACAATAAGCAGAAGGAAGCACCCCATTAAGGTAACGGCAACAAGAAAAAAACTCTTGCTACTGTGCCCCGATCCATTTTTGATAAGTTCTTTCAGATATTCTGTTACTCTCATAACTTGCGCTCTTTTACTTCTGGAAGGATATACTGAATGTGCATGGCTGCAAAATGAAGTTTTTTTCTGATTGCTTCCTCATCAAAATCATCAGGGATGGATTCTGTAAAATCACAGACCAAAGAACCAACCCAATCATGGGTAGTATCATGTAATTTTTGAACGATTAAAGACTGTGTTCCATTGGAGCTAAACATAGCCTTTGCACGTGTTCCATCCAAACTATCAATATCACGTATCAGCATAAGTTCATTTCGAGCCATTGAAGCCGTAAACTTTGGAAGTTCAGACAGTCTTAATATCTTGCCAAAAGTCACTAATACGGGCAACCCCTTTAGCGGTAACTTCATACAAGATTGTGAGATAATGATTATCTCCTAAAGGATATGGTTGTATAATATACACACGATCACATGAAAGATCATTCAATACTTTATGAATTTCACCATACACACGAGCAGAGTTTTCACTTCTGCGAGTGCTTTTTCTTTCTAATTGTCTTTCAAGTTCTTTAGCCTTAATATCAGCAAGCCGATTATGCTTTAACTGATTATACGCAAACCAGCCCGTACCTAAAGCTGTTATACACGTAAATAATGCTGCCCAATCCATATTTTATTAAGTTATTGATTAATAACTGCAAATATAATTTATTTGGTGTATATATACACCATTTAATACAGAGAATTATATTTTTGAAGCTATTAAGGCTTCCAATTTGTTTATTTCATCCCGTACACTCTGCCTTTGCTGGTGAAGATTCTCTATATCATACGGCATATCAAGCCCGATTAAAGAAGCCTCATAACATTTCGTTATACGATAATCACCTATAACGCTGTCATTGCTGGTAAGAGAGGCTTTCAGTTCATCTATCTTATTCCGAACAAGTTTAGCGTTAAATCTTTGCTCGTATTTATAGCTTATTTTATCTCCAACGTCATAAGGTACAATACGAACACTATAGTATTCAGGACATTGTAATTTAGTATCATCCACAAGCTCTACGGGTTTCCACCCTAAAGCGGACAACTCAGCTTGTTGCTCCTGGATTGATACTATTCTTGTTTCAATCTCTCCAGTTTCTTCATTTTTAAACTTCTCACTGTATTCCTCTAAAAATTTAGAAACAAGAGATCCGTTTTCGTTTATATAGCCATATTCAACCATAATATTAAAATTTATATCTACTAACTAACCATGCTGATTTTTTTACACCATCGACATACCCCACTGTAAAATGGAATATAGCACCCTGACCTTCGCCAATATCATAATAATCATTTTGGGTGTGATCATCATACAACACATTTCCGCTACGTGGGTAAACTCTCATACATCCTGTCCACCATTGCTTAAAAAATATAGTCCTACCAATCACACCATCAGAAGGGAGGTAAACGATTTGCTGGTTTCTTGAATATCCAATAACCAAGCTGTCTGTTTCAGACAAATAAACAGAAGAAGAGCTTTCTTCTATAGCCTTTCTATGTAAAAATAGACCTGCTGCCATCAAATTCTGGAAGAAGCCACCATAAGCGGGGGCTGTGCCACTGTTTGAAGCTCTACCATATACGCCAGCTAAAAAGTTTTCATTGTTCCAATCACTTTTATTCACAGTACCAAATCCAAGCCCTACGATAGAAGCCTTATGCGTATAACCCAAAATAGCCGAAACAGCTTGTGTTTCTGCATTATTACAAAAGATACCCGTAGGCGACATATAGGCTACACGGCTATTGCTTTTACTTCGGGCTTCAATCAAGCCGTTATTCGCATCTATCGTAATTTTAGATCCCTGATATTGGCTTTCTGAATAATCACCACCAGAACGGCTGGATTCTATCAATATACGAGCCATTGAAGCATCAAGAATGATTTTATTACCATCCAAGAGTGTAGAAACAATCTTTCCACCACTCATAAACCAATCTCCGATATTAGCACCCTCAGCCAATAGCAAATTAGTTGCTATACTCTCAAACTCAGCACCGAAATCATTCCAATAAGTAGTATCGGTAGGTACATGATTTTGAAAGCCATTTCCGGCATCCACTCTGGCAACATAATAGTGTCCGTTATATTTTACTGCATCTACACGCTTTGAAGTACCATAGTAAACTTTAGAGCTGCCATAGACACCACGATAAACCATAGTCGGACCAGTATCTCCATTTCTACCATCCACTCCATCATACGGAGTTTGCCGGGCTGGTGTACTCCAGTTCTGTATCAATGAATTTGTTTCACCATTGATTTTTGCTACTGTAAACCATAAGTATTGCAAGTTTCCTACAGTTGGAACGGTTGTGCTCCATCCCGAAGGATTACGGCTCGTTTTACTCAGTGAAGGCGGTGTACTTCTGGAGCCATTAACAGCGTACCGATATTCAAAATAATCACCATTTATACCATCATCCCCAGTTTCTCCTTTTTCTCCAGTAACACAAATAGCCTCTGTAGTAATGCTGTTGCCGTTTGTGTAATTAATAACGGATCGTGTCCATATATACCAACCATTTTTCCAAGTTGGACGTGAATTAGACCAGCTACCATTTAAAAGGGAAGTTGCAGAGGATGATAAATAATATTGCTCAATTATTGAACTTATACCATTGCCTGTTTCTCCCTTGCCACCTGTGATACAAGCTGCATCTGTATATACTATGTCGCCATCCGTGTAAACAACTTTAGTTTTACTCCAAATGTAATATCCATCTTTCCAGGCTGGAGCTGTTGTCTGCCAACCGGATGTTGGTGCTGTAGTATTACTGGATGATATGGCATACAGAACGTCTGTATTTGAAATACCCACACCTCTTTGGGCTACAATAATCCAATAGTTACTATTATTTGGAGAAATACCTTTAACGGGATTCTTTGATACAAAACGATACATAGAATAGCCAGTTCCATCATCATAGATAACCTCATCACCCCAATAATAGGTATAAGAGTTGTCATATACGCCACGAAAACAACCTATAGGGCTTTCATCGCCACTTTCACTTTGCACGATTGTGCCTTTCAGACGTAATTTTTTATCTCCTTTGGTATTCCAATCAAAATAACTGTCTGAATTTCCTACACGAAAAGCGTTATTCACAAAGTCCATGAAATTTAGCCCATCGCTTGAAACGATTCTGTCTGTAGTTATTCTTCCTGGAAGTATCTCTGTAAATCCGAATAGTTCGACAAAGGAACGATCCTCTTCAAATTCACTGTTTAGAATACCTACAAGGAAATGATAATAACCCTCTACACCTTCCAGCTTGATAGCGTTTTTACTTAAGACGTATGATCCAGTAGTGCCATTTTTATTAGCCTTCACATAGAGATAATACCCTACGGTTTCCGTCAAAGTTGGAGAAGTGTATTTTTCAATATCCCAAAACTTATACTCACTGGCTTTATGCCCAGAAGAAAGTGTATCAATCCCGATAGTCATGTGCTGTAATATTCCACCTGGAGCCGAAAGCACTTTCTTTTTGCTGTCATAGGTAACGAGATATTCTACTTGTGTCGGATTGGTTTTGTTGTTCACGAAACGAAACTGCAAACTTTCATCGCCAACAAGCAAACTCATTGTTTGTACCGAAATCGGACTGATAGAGCCTGAGAAATGCAAAAGAGCGTCATTCAACATTGAAATAGTTTCTTTTGCATCCCTGAAACGTCTTTTTGTAAATTGAATAGAGTTTTTATATTGGTTATCGGTTTTAACCTCGTTACTCTCTATCTTGTTTAATTCGCTTGAAACCGTTACGCCAGTAGTAGTATTGGATAATTCAATAATCGGGCTGTAAGGTCTGTGTATATACTCCTTAATACTGGTAATCCTTATTTTTATACCTTCTGGTATGAATTGCGGATCTTTAAAGAGTATATAACCGCCCAATTTTATTTTGCCACCAATAGAGAGCCAACGCTTTTTGGAATAAATGCTATCCAATTCTCCTTTGAATGTGAATTTTGGATCTTCATTCTCATAAAGATATTTGGCTGCTTCCCTGAACATATCCCAGCTTGCACCTTCTTTCGTTGAGTTATTGCAAATGTACGCATCCGGCAACTGTATTCCGAACACAGCGTATTTATCCCCCAGGTTAGGCTTATATATGTCATTGGGCATAATCTGACCGTCTATTTCTTGTGGTGTTATCAAGAATTTACGTTCTTTATGAACATATTTAACTTCAAACTCTTTATTACTGCCAGCAAGCATACCAGACTGAAATATAACAGTCATGTTATTGCCTTCTATCACGTAATCCTCAAAATTCAGATCATCAGGAATAGAACTATCTATAAAATCATAGAAATTCTTTTCTTTATCAGAAACAACAACATTAGAAACACTGCCTACTCTTTTAGGTGAAATATGAGAACAATCCAAACTATCCTCTTGAACATCCGTAAGGGTTGTATCAGCCCGTTTTATATACAAGCCTTCCGCATCCGAAACGTAAGCACGCCCTTCATACTCCAATCTTTGATTTTTGGGTAAAAGCAATTCCTTAGATCCATATTTGCTAAAGTCTATATTCTGCTCCCCACCTTGAACGTACAATATGGTAACTGGTCTATTTCCGTCCTTGTTGGAGCGTCCTAAACCTGGAACAAAACCTTTATCTTTCCCATATTCAAGAGGCAAAGGCTCACCCTTGTTATATTCAACTTTACGCAAGTGTATCGTTTTGATAGCTGGATCTATTTCATACTCCGTCTTAAACGTATCGGCAATAGTAGGCAAAGCCTCACTACAAAAGATATGGTTGTAGTTAATAGTCTTTTCTTCTGCTTCGATACATTCGCCAACCTTCCAACCGCTATCTCTCATGTTGAGATTATCTACAATTAACTGTAGATGCTCGTGAGGTTTTGCAGTGTAATCGAACTTTAAACGCTTAGAAACAATATCCCGGCATTTGTATTTACCCAATATTGCGCCTATGTCATACATTACAAGAGTGTATTCAAAATTCCGACTGCTTTTCTTCTTGAAGTCGTCAGGATCCATAAGGTAGTAAGTGATATTCTTGTAGATACAATAAGCTCCTACGGGAATGTTTATGAACTCTTCACTGGCAAAGTACAGATAAAGAGTGCCTACATTCTGTAAAGCCGTATATCGGTAGCTGCTTGTATCTACCAGAATATCAATCTCCTTGTTGTTGAAATGTATTTTCATGTTTACTAAGTGAATTGATAGATCTTACCATTTCCACATTTCATCCCTTTAATCGTAGTGCTGAAAGGGAAAGCGTCTTTGGGGATCTGATCCAAAGTTTTCTTTAAAGAAGCTGCGTTTGTGAAAAACTTACCATCCGCACCATTGCTATGTTTAAATTTCACAAGGTATCTTCCTTCACCGTGCGAAGTCTTTACATCTGGAATGAAATCTTCTACAATGATCTCACAGTTCAGCACGTCCGAAATAGAAACCTGGCTACAGTTGAACATTTTACGTTCATCTTGTACGGTTACACCTAACTCACTAAACTTTTTCATCATAATATAATATTAAGTTCCTTACAATCGCTATCTATCATTTCTTTGATAGCTTTTCTCTTTTGCAAATATTCCTTGTAATCATCGGTAGCTGATTTTTCAGTAAGAATACCGAGCTGGGCAGCGTTATAATCATTGATAATCTTGGCTTCTTTATCCGAATCCCACAAATGGGTAATAACTGCCTTTTTCAGCTTATCATTTGTAACCATTCCCCAAACAACAACTTCGTTACAAGTCCATTTTGTAGTTTGCCCATTATCTCCAGCTTCTTCAAAATGGTTTTCTACTTGAACTTCCTGAATATCCCAACGGTATGTGTAAGAACCATTCCCGTTAGCCTCTAACTTAGAAGGCTTAAAATCGTAGTGTATCATATACTTGCTTTTTAATTATTGTTTTTAATAGATGCTTAGAATTACTGTATTTAGCCCAGCCAAACCAACTGCAAATAACTTGCTTGTATTCCATATCGGAAATGTACTTTTTCTTATTCAGCTTGGCTGCCTTCCTACATAGGTTCTTTTTGATTCCCTTCCGAATAAGGGTATGGGTATGGTAAAAGACATACCCGACAAAATCAATACCTCTATGGCTATCAATTTTGAATACTTGAAACTTCCATTTCTTTTTTCCAGTTTTAGGATCCACTTTACGAAGTGATAGCTTTAAATTGTCATGCAGATATTCTTCAATCTCTATACGGAGTTTGTGAAGCTGTTTAGGATCATCGCCTAAAATCACAATATCATCTGCATACCTAAAGTAATATCTTACCTTCTTAACCTCCTTTATCCAGTGATCGAAGTAAGCCAGATAAATATTAGCAAAATACTGACTTAGATAGTTCCCTATGGGTACGCCATCGGCACTGTCTATAATCACGTCAAGCAACCAAAGCAGATCTTTATCTTTGATTTTCTTCCGTAATATTGTTTTCAAAATATCATGGTCTATACTTGGATAGAACTTCACTATATCCATTTTCAAGCAGTAAGTAGTGTGTTCTGGATCTTCTTTCAAAGCCTTCTTTACTTTATCTGCTGCTTTATGAATACCACGATCCTTAATGCAAGAATAGGTATCTTCTGTAAATAAGGACACCCATATAGGCTCCAGAATATTCATAATGGCATGGTGCAAGATCCTATCAGGATAATAAGGCAAACGGTAAATAAGCCGTTCTTTGGGATCTCTGATTATAAATACCTCATATTTAGAATTTACAAAAGTCTTGTTTTTCAAAGATTCGTGAAGAGCCAGTATGTTTGCTTCCCTATTCCTATCGTGTCGTTTGACACCATAAGAACGCAACTTGCCTTTTCTGGCTTTTTCATCAGCCAGGTGCAAGTTGTCAAGTGAAATAATTTGCTCGTATAAATTACTTAATCTCTTCATATTCTTTGTTTTTCGTACTCAGAGCCTTCGGTTTCCCTACCAGCACCTTTATGAGTTATGTTATCTTCTACCAATAGGTAAGGTCGTTGCTTCGTATGTTGAGTTTATTTTGAAAAATCATAGCTGAGAGCTGACATTCGCATTCGTATTCGAGGGGGTGTTATTCGTATTCGCATAACCGAAGCCTGCATGATCGCCATTATTCGTATTACCGCTGAAAAGGACACCCACCAGCAACCAACCTATATTTATTTGTTTATTAACCATTTAAGTTTTGCAGTCTAAACCAGGCTCGCTTCACGATTCAGGAATAAAACAAAGCCGAGAGCCGACAATCGCACTCGCATTCGAGGGGGAGTAATCCGTACTCGCAGAACCGAAGCCCGCACGATCGCCATAATTCGTATAACCGCCGAAAAGGACACCCCTAAGAGCGTTAGATCCTATATTGGTATAGAAGTAATCACACCAATAGGTAGTAGATCCACCTCCGACTACAGAAGCAATCAAATCGCCAAATTCACCGAAAATCATTTCTTTTGCATAACCTTCTGCACGTGCTGCCAATCCTCTAAGCGTATAGCCTGTGTAGTTACTATCGTTGTATTTAGAAGGATCATCGCAAACATACACTTTAGAAGTTCCTCCGTCTGAATTGGTTTTCACTTCTATATTTACTCCATCCGTCCACTTCCAGACGTGCCCGAAGGGATTTTCAATACCACGATAGCGAGGTACGGTAAATACTTTGCTGCTTTCTCCTTCTGCTTTCTCTAAAGTGTAAGCTACTTCACCTGAAGCATTTCCCAATTCATCACTCGTACCACAAGGAATGATAGGATTATAACCATTAAAGTTGTTCCACTTTGTACCATCCCATGTGGTTACACCATTACCCAAACCACCCTGAGCATAACCGTTGCTATCTTTCTGGGCATTGAAAGCCAACTGGCAGTTAAGGTTTCCATACTCTATGTAATAGAGCCATGCCAAAGTGATATAAGCGTTATAGTCCATGCAGTTCCATTGCGTACCAGCTCCCCTTTTACGAGCAGCAGCACGAAAGTTTGTTCTACTCGTAGATGTAGCTGGCTTGCCTAATTGGGATTTAGGCAAAGCATCCCAATCTGCTTGGTTATTACCACCTCTGTAATCAGTCGAAGTATTTACTACAGAAGCCAGTTTACCAGTGCTACGTTGGATTGTTGCCTCATAAGCCGAGATATAGCATTTCTTTACGAAATGATAACCAGGTATTGGGTATTCACTGATTCGTACACCTCTTTTGTTTCCATTGGTATAAAATCTTCTCCAGTGAGCAGGGATTTCCACCATAACCATACCATTGGAACCATCCCTTTTATGCGCTTTCCAGTTGGTAGGGTTTAGGTATTCAATAACCTTGCCTTCATCTGATAGCAAACACCCTTTCATCTTGCTTTGAATTGGCAATGTTTTATGCAGTGTCATATTGCCAGTACGGGTAAGAACCGAAGAAGATACTGTTACATCTAATTCTACGCCATAACTACATTGATCCTCTGCATAAGGTAGCATAGCAGCCAGACCAGCTTGTTTGCTTTCTCCGCTTTTATCCAATACCTCAGTTGTGAGGTCGAAAGGGTTACTGCTGTCTGCTACTGGTAATTCATTTAATCTTTTGCCATTGTCGTAAGCTGTAATAATCTTTTTTACTTTAGCTTCCTCTTCTGCTGTAAGTGCCATATTTTTATAGTGTTAAGAAGTTAAACAATAAAATTTACTAAGTTAATATGATACCACCAGAGCCGGATAAACGCATACCCTTACCAGAAGTAAACCTTATTCCTGGCTCCTGTACTTCAATCTGTATAGTTTGATAAATACCCGTATTTTCCGTTGGGATAACGTGAATTTTACTCATCCCTATACCGTTAATCATAAATACTCCATCAGGAGTAATAGATACCGCCCGATCATCACCGAGAAACAATACATTCCTACCAGTATCTACGGGAAGTAATTCTACCTCAACTTTGAAAGGCTGGGTATTCCTGTAAGTAACTTTTTTCGGGTAGTTTAGCTTCATGGAAGTAGGGATCAGCTTGTATTTTGAGATTAGCGATTCTTCCAGTTCCTCCAGCCTTGCGATAACTACCCTTGCATCGCCAGTAGCTTCATTTGCATTATCTTTAGCAGTATTGGCTTCTTCTGCCTTTTCGTGAGCTTCATTAGCTTTTGCGTTGGCATTGTTGGTAGCCTCTACTGCCTTACCTGCTGCGCTATCGGCTGCTGTAGCTTTTTCATTAGCCAGTTTAGCAGCGTCCTCAGCCTTTTTAGCTGCTGCTGTGGCGGTTGTTCCACGAGCTATACATTTCCACCAAGTAGTTTCGGTTAAAGCGTGTCCTTTGTTCCCGTCCTTGATACAGAGATAGCAACTATCATCCGTAGTAATGAAATCAAATGTATTATATGTGGTAGCTGCTGAATAAGTTCCCTTATCCACGAAAGCAACCTTTCCTAATCTTATGTTTCCTTCTGCCATATCACTTGGGGTTAAAAATTAAAAATCCTTCATTGTCAATATCAAACATATCAGCAGCTATATCATCCTGATAATACATGATCAGTTCCATTGTATCGGGATCAATCGTAAAAGTAGGATAGAGAATACCGCCTTTTGCCAAAATCCCGGTATCTACATACTTCTTTTGCGTTTCATCCCATTTCCACCAGTTGCCATTTTCACCCATTTTCGGTGGATTATCCGCTTGTTCTTTTGCCCTATTTGCCTGAGTATTTGCACTGTTAGCTGCTGTTTCTGCCTTTTGCGCTTTCTCATTCGCATTAGTAGCTGCTTTGTTGGCATTGGCTGTAGCACTTTCAGTTGCACTTTTTATTTCTTCTAATCCTTTTCGTGCATTATCTGCATTGGTAGCTGCTGTATTCGCTTTTTGAGTAGCCAAGTTTGCGTTAGAAGTAGCAGTTTTAGCCTGTTGGGTAGCCTCATTAGCATTATTGGTAGCCGTTTTCGCTGCCTCAGTAGCTTTATTTGCGTTTGAGGTTGCAGTGTTGGCACTTGAAGCAGCATTGTTAGCAGACTTGGCAGCTTCATTTGCACTGTTGGTTGCTTTTACAGCGTTCTCGTATGCCGTTTGAATGTATTCCAAACTTACTTTTACGCTGGTTTGTACCCCATTGATTAATTTAACTCCAATAGTGTACAATCCTTTCAGGTTATCCGAAAGTGTCAGCTCGCTTATTTTCTTCTTTTTAATAGCCATAGCTTTTCAAATCTATATAAAACTCACCATCTTCTGTAACTATCAATTCTCCAGCCTCAGAAGCAAGTAAATATTCATCTCCTCCAACTCTAAAGGCAGTAAATACCAACGTTAAGGTAAAAGCGCACCAAACTTGATCGTCAGGGGAAAACAGACTTACTTTTGAGCTTTTGTAGTAACATGGGTATTCCTCGTAAGTGCTTTCAACGAACAAGGATCTTTCAGCCGTTTGTACCTTCACGCCTTCGCCTTCGTCTATTTCCACAACCTTTATCAGATCGTAAAGGAAAGCATTGTAATTTCTCCAGAACTCCGTTAGATTCTTAGCGATTAAGCAACAATTCAAGGCAACTTCTTTATGTTGGTACACTACTTGTTTGCCATCATAAATAGCCCCATTTTGGGTAGAAAGGTTACGTAACATATTTTTCTTCACTGCTGGAGCTTTAAGTATTTGTGCCTCGCTTCCTTCCAATACACGAATACCGTAAACGGAGAAATCTATCCCGTCTATTTCATACCCCTGCGTAGGTATATTGGTTGTCGATAAAGGAGCCGTATATTTATAATCTCTCAAAGGGAAATCATCTGCGAATTTTAACGAGAAACTTTTAGCACCGATATACAGAGCTACATTTACCTCTGAAACCAATCGGAGTTTACAATTATATCCGATTCTTTTAAACTCAAAGGTATGGTAAGCTCCATCGGACAACAGAGAAATGAAATCTCCAGTCTGATACATACCTACTGCGTTGAACTTTATTTCAAGTTCTTTAGTATCAAGTTTAGGATCCGACAAATCCACTTCGATACCGTCATACTCAGCCCAATCATTAGAAACTTCTGGTGCTTTTAATGCCGGGAAAGCAACAACTTCGTTATGCCCACCCTCAGCAATAAAAACCCCGAACCGAGTAAAAGCGTCCGTACCGTCTATGTATAAGTTATTTTTCATTTCCTCATTATTACACCTTTATCATTCATGTTACCTATGCTTTCTTTCATTTCCTTTATATTGGAATTGATAGATTCCAGATTCTTGCAATAGCTTGTATTTTCTCTGATACCAGTTAATACCTCAAGAAATTTGGCACAATGGCTAACCAATGATTTAATACCTTCATTTATAGAATAGGTATGCCCTTGAATTGCAGTTGTCCTTCCGTTCAGCTCGTTTACGCTGTCCTGGCTTGCTGCTATGCCGTTATTGCTGGAAACCTCACGATTCTCTGTTTCCCAAAGGTGAAAGCCTTGTTTGTTTGCTTCTTCTTTCCAATGCTCCATCCATTGTTGGGCATTATTCATATCCGTACCGATACCTTGATAGAAAGAGGAAACCAAATCCCTTGCTTCCTTAGCTATTTCTTCTTCTGTTTTGCCGGATCCATAGATTTTCTCCAGATCCGCTTGTAGTCTTTTGAACTTATCAGAGAAGAATAAAGAGTAGGCAATCTGTTTACCCAAATCTTCCAATACAGAAGATCCTTTTTCTCCAAACTTTTCCCACGCATCTACACCGTCATTTTCAATAGCCTCAGTGATACTATCCATTATACTATCACCTAAAGAGCCAAAAGTACCCTCTAAGTAATCTCTTAGTGCTTGTTGGGCTTCTTCCGCTTGTTCTTGAAGGTCTATAAGGTTTTGCAACAAATTCCGATTCTCATCGCTCATTGTTTGAGTGTCAAGAATGGCTTGCGCTCTTTCTTTGTTCAGATTTTTTTCACCATCTATTAAATCCGGGTAAACCTGGAGTACCGAAGTATAAATATCATGCTGCTTTTTCCAAAACCAAGCTCCAGTAGTGTAACTTCCCGTTTTTATGGTTATATCATTAAGCGCACCTATACCCTGATTGTACGCATTTAATTTTGCATTGTATTCATCAAGCCCCCAGTTCCCTTTAGGGTTAAACTGAAATTGATAAGTTGGTTTATCCCCCTTTAGGACTTCTTTATATTCAGCTATCGCATCACGATATACCTCTATTGCATTGATAGCTTTTTCTATTTGATCTGTACCAAAAATAGATGTTGCTTCCTCCAAAAGTAAATTTTGCTCCATGAGCAATAAGTTGTACTGGCGTTGCATTTCCAGTTTGTTCTCGGCTACTTCTTTAAGTGCCTCTTGGTGTTCCTTTTCAGCCTTAGAGGACAACCCAAACAATGAAGTGATAAGGGAAACGGCTGTACCGACTATGGAAAGGATAACCGAAGCTCTTTCTACTCCTTTGATAGCTTCTGCACCAGTAACCGCCAACGCTTGAATACCCGTTATCATAGAAATTATACCTCCTGCGATATTGGTAGCAGCAGACAAAGCAGCTTTGGTTGCATCATCCATCCCGTCAAAGTCTGAAATGATATTATTAACAGTATCATCTACCTCATTCATCACCTTTAGGGTATCGCTCCACTTCTTTTTGTTTTTTTCAGCAGATGAAATGCTTGCGTCTTTTGCCTCAGCAACCTCTACTTTTTTCTCCAGGGTTTTAATTTGCGCACGAAGAGTAGCTTTTTCTTTATCATCCAGCTTGCCACCTTCTTTTTTCAGCGTGTCTTGGGCTGTTTGTAAAGCCTCCTTTAGCTGTCTTAACCCCATAGAGGATATTTGTTCTACCCATACATTAAAAGTCGCTTCACGAGTAGCTATCTCTTGATCTAAAGCGTCCAAAGCATCTTGTTTATCACTTTCAGCCTGAGCGATATTTTCTTCGGAGAAAGTAACTTGCCTTCCGGCTTTCTTATCTTTCTCATTAACAGCTCGCATTTCGTCAATATCTTGCTGAAAATTTTCCTCTATCTCCTTGCGCTTTTCCGCATAGGTCTGATACTGCTTTAGCATTTCTTCTATTGCAGTCTGATTGCCAGTAGACAATTTCTTTCCAGCAGCATTTTCAAGAGCTTTAAATTGTTGCTCATCCTGCTCTGATAATTGGGTGGTAGTTGGCTTAAACGTACCTTTTTTGCCCTGAGATTCCCATATAGTTTTTTCCCACTCTTGAATTTTGGTTAGCTTATCCTCCTTTTGACGTTTGATCTGCTCCATTTCCTGCTCATAGTTGAGCTGGTTTTGTTTCAATGTTTTAGAAAGTCCTTCCTTATAGGTGTTGATCTCAGCTTGCCTTACAGCAAATTCCATATCCTTTTTAATACGGATCTGCTCTTGTGCATTACGTTTTATCTCATCGGAATAATCCTTTTGAGAAGAGGACGTTTTTCTATCTGGTAACTTTTTACTCAGTGAATCTATACGTCTTTGATAGTCGTTGTATTCAGCACTACCCTTAACGGTTTCTTTCTGCTCCTGTTTCAGCTTAGAAATACGGCTCTCTACTTGGCTAATAATTTGCAGTTCGTTTTCACGTTCAAGAACGGTAGCCTTTAATTTAGCTATATAGCTTTCCTGCCCTTTTACAACAGCATCGGTTACTACTTTGCCATCAGACATTAAGCCGTTGTTCTCTTTGAGAGCCTTTTTGAAAGCCTCCAGTTTTTCTTGACCTTTAGTAATGGCTGCTTCTATCTCAGAAATGGATTTACCTTTGGTATAAAATACCTCTTCCTGATTACCCGTTTTCTGATTTTGGTTGGGATTCTCCCCGAAGCGTTTTTGAGCCTCTTTTATGATATTATTATAAATGCCACGAGCTTTGAATACTTTGGTTATTTCATCTTGCAAGTCATTAGCTATGTAGGTTTGCGCACCTATACCAGTCATGGGATCGCCAGGCAAGTATTTGGTTTCGTCAAACTGCTTTATAATATCCTGGATTTCTTTAGTAATTTCCCCCTTACCTTCCAGCACTGGCTTAATCTTCCAATAATAAGTTTCCGCAAGGTCGATACCGTCTTTATCCTTCTTTCCCTTGAACTTATCTTTTAGTAGCTCTTCTACAGTTTCTTTGGCTTCTACCTCCTTATCCATGTAGTCATTAGAAGCCTCATTAACCGCTTTATCCATAGCTCTTGCACGAGCTGATTTTTCGGCTTCTTGCGTAATGATACGATAAGCCTTAGCCAGATCATCCAAAGCGTTCTTTTCATCCCCCAGCCCCTTCAAATACTCACCGTATTTGCTCATTATGGCTTCCTTTGCAGAACGGTATTCATCCGTACCTTCTTTGGCTGCTTTCAAACGTGCAAACATCGCATCAATTTGCAATCTTTCAGCTCCAATAACCTTTTCACTCTCAGATATGGCGTTATTTAGTTTTTCTTGCGCCTTTTCTGCGTCAGTCTGATAAGTGATAAGTTTATAAATACCATAACCGAGAGCTGCTATGGCTGCTGCTGCCAAAGTATAAGGATTTGCCAGCATAACGGCTTTCAACCTGGTAGCTACAGCCGTAAGCCTGAGCTTTGCAGTTGCCAACAAGTTTGTTGTAGTTACATTGGCTGCTTGTGCTGCTGTGTTGGCTGCTGTCTGAGTGGTATTCAATGTTTTAGCAGCCGTTTCTACCGCTACTTTCTTGGTGCTAAAATCACGTGTGGCTGCTTGGTATTGTAAGGCTGCTGTTTCTCTGGCTGTTTCGGCTGCGACTAATTTTCTTTCTGCTGCTTCTACTTGTTTTGCAGAGCCAGTAGCACCGATAGACATAAGTTCTGCTAATCTTTGCTTCTCCAACTCTTTAGCAGCAAGGTATTCGGCTTTCTTGGCTGCTACGGCTTGGCTGGCTGCTGAAACCTCTGTACGAGCTTTAGCTAAAGCTGCGGTTTGAGCCTCTATATTTGCTGTCATTTCAGCTTTTACGGCAGTTGCATACTCTAACGTGCCTTTGGTTAAATTCTGCTTTGAAATGGCTGCTTGCTGCTCTACAGTAAGCAATTTGCTTAGTTCCTCAGCTTCTCCAGTGGCTTTAATGGTAGTAACGGCATTTTTTGTAGCAGCAACTGAAATTACAGCAGCTTTGTACAAGCCATAAGTAACAATCAATTCTTGTATAGTTTCACCGATAGCCTCGTAGTTCTCTATAGCGGAGATACCAGTTTCCAGTATTGAATTGATTGTTCCCTCGTTAGCTTTCCCTACTTCGTTAAGCATTACAGAAATAGCATCGCTCATGTTGGAGATCTTACCCGTAATAGTCTTACTTTGCTCTTCCATCAGGTTGTAGAACATACCGCCAGAATTTGTAAGGTTTTCTATAACCTTCTGAACTTCGGGGAATCCTACCTTTCCTTCGGAAACCAAAGCCTTAACTTCATTTTCTGCTACGCCCAACTCTTTAGCTAATTCACGAATCATCGGAATACCTCTACCCGTAAATTGGTTAAGATCCTCAGCATATAGCCTGCCTTGTGTCATGGTTGTACCGTATAACCAGGCTATATCTTGTAATGGAATAGATAAGCCAGCAGCGATATTTCCTAACCGTACCAAAGTGTCATTCACTTTGTCAGCAGCTATACCATAAGCAAGTAATTGTTTTGCGCTACTTGACACACCAACGAGATCAAACGGAGTTTTAGCAGCAGTATTAACAAGCTGTGTCATTAAAGCATCAGCTTTAGCCTTACTGCCCAACATGGTATTGAAGGCAACTTCTAACTGTTGGTATTCGCCTCTTACCTGAGCTATCTTCTGAGCATATCCCAACGCTTGTTGAGCCGTGAAAAATCCAGTTGCAGCAACCGTTATTTTACGGAAAATATTGTCTATCCTGCTACCTTCCTTTTCGGCTGTGTTGCCTATGCTTCGGAAAAGAGAGTTAGATTTCGCCACATCGCTTTCAAATTTGGCGTTATCCAATCCTAAAGCCCACCATGTTGTACCTTCGTTGTTATTCATCTTCGTTTACGTCAAATATTGCGTTATTTACTGCATCCTGATTATTGGGATCATCACCATTTAGAATAATGCCAGTATCTTTTTTACCATCCTTCTTTGCTGAGAAAGAAGGCAGAACCGCATTATACAGACGAACATTGGCAAAACTCATTTTATATAGGATATAATCAAAAGTCAGATTATAAGCCTTTGCCATTCCTGCTACTACCGCCCAGATGCTATCGTTTCCTTCGGATCCGCTTCCCCTGCTTTTGTCGGTTTGAGAAGGTTTATCTCTATCAGGGAAGCGGTAAGCCCGAAAAAATCTCCTATCTCCATCCTGTTTATGATTTTTAGGGTAAGAGCGTTCACTTTACTTGGTGAAAGTTGTTTCAAGATCTTATCGGATAAAACAGCCCTGTTATCAATCGTAACCTTTTTGCGTGTGCGTACCAAACCGAATAAAGACTTTTGAACTACGGTTGCTTCTGTAGTTATATTCTCAGCTCCTAAAATGAGAGTAGCTACAATATCGCCTAAAACCTTACAATCTTTCGCAATACGGAGCGATTCAAATGTAACCAGGCTTTTATCTAACTCTACTTTAGGAAGCTGAGAAATAAGTTCAGAGGCAAGGATAAGAGTAGCAATAGAAGGAGGTGCAACCTCGTATGTTTCTTGTCCTATCTGTATAGAATACGGCTTTTGTAAGATCGTATCAGACACAAGCCCTTCTATGTTGTCTTTTTCCTTGTTCATAGTTCAATTAACCTACATCTGATGAATCTGTTTTTTTATACTTCTCAATCATTTTACCCGTCTTGGGCTTCAATGAGCTAAAGATGTATTTTAGCATTTTACCCTTTGCGGACGACCATTCTTCCTCAACCTCAACAGAGCATTTACGCATGATGAATCCATCCAGCGTATCATCTTCAGGAGTAAGGCGTACTGCATATTCATCTTTTACAACTCCGTCCTCTTCCGGAATAGGATCCTCTGTGCCAGAAGGAATAAACACACTCATAGCAAGCTGCTTATAAGACTTTTGCATTTTTCGAGCTACCAGTTCATGCCCTTCTCCGTACAATTCTTGCGCACTTCCTTTTACAGTTGTAAGAAGAACTGTATTTTCTTCGGCTGTGGGCATTGTTTTGAAACTGGAAGGAGCTGCATCTTCAGCACCAGTTAGCCCAAATTCGACCAGGGGTTTACCCCATGTAATACCACTGTTTGCCATAACTTAAAATGTTTTTAGTTCAAAATTGATCTTTACGTTTACAAAGTGCATAGCTACCTTTTCTGCTTTGTAGCTTTTAATTGTTGCACCTAAAGAAAATCTGTAATCAGTAGGTTTCAAGGATCTAACAACCTCATCGGCTTTGCGTGCCAGATAACGGCATCTGCCAACATCTTTAACCAATACCTTACTGCCATTGTCTTTGTCGGGAACATAAATATTTACCGTTACGGAGCCAGTTTGAAACTGCCCATCCAAACCAGTAAGAAACGATACAATTATATCCTCTTCCATAGGGTTTAGATCTCGTGTTCCTTCACGATAAACGTTACCTTTTATTTCCTTTGCAAGTTGGCTGTTTGTGATAATGTTGAAAACGTCCAGCTCTATTTCATCACCTGTCTTATTCATTTCATTTCAAAGCCTAATTGTTTCATAATCTGAGGTACAAGTTTGTTAGCCAGCAGTTCGGAAGAAGTAAGGACATTATAATTACGGGCTTCTACATAAGCTGCGTAACTCATTCCAGTAGATACAATCAAGACAATACCGTTTTGATAGTTCTTTTTCAAGCTATCCAAATGCTTCTTTCCGTTTTGCCCACCTTTTGTGTTGGCAAAAGCACTTTCTTCCATAACTTCACCATTAAAAAGTACGGCATAACCGATAGAGTTTCTAAGGTTTCCCGTTCTGTCTGTATAGTTGCCGTTTAAACGGGCTTCTTTCAGACACGCTTCACCGACATAGATAAAAGCCTTAATAGCTCTACCTATAACGGCTTTCTTGGTATCATCAAGAAAGTTGCTAAAAGCACTATCCGGCGTTTTCTTCGTGAATCCCATCAAACCGTAATCTTTACTCTTCCTGAGCGATTAACAAACTCAATATCCTGTACTTCAAACTCACCCAAAAACTGTGTTCTATCATTGGTAAGTTTTACCGTATCAGCTTGAAAATCCCTACTTTCAATTAGGATCTCATAGCTTTTATCAGTAAACTTACCTTGTTGATAGATCGTGTTGCTATGCTTTACCGTTTTGTACAGACAACGTATAGGCTCACTCCATGATACGGTAGAGATAATCGGCTCACCGTTACCATCCAAACCGCCACCAGATAAAACCTTATACTGTATTGTTCCGTTGTATTGCATAACTTACCATTGGTTAGAACCGTCTGATACAGAAGATTCTTCGACAAAATCAGAGCTATCTATATTGTACTCCCGACAAATAGCAGAGATACTTTTATTAATACGATCCGCATCCCACCCGTCAGAAATTCCACTTTCCGAATGGCTGTTTTCAGTCATTCCCTTAACGACACTGATAGCAGCCTTCACCAGTTCAACATCTTTGGGGATGAAGTTTTTAGAAGGATCTATATCATTATCCAAAAGGGTAAATTCAAGTACATTCTGATCCGGGTAGAAGCCGGAACATATTTTAGTGCATAAAGCACGGATAGCGTCTAAATTCGTCATAGGTTACTCTTTACATAAGATTTCAGAAAGAGCCTTGTTTTGCTCTTCTGTAAGTTCACCGAGTTTGTTGGTGATTGCTTGAACGCCAGCATTTTTATTGATTGAAACGCCAATCTCAGCCAAAGCACCTTTTACAGCACCGATTTCAAACTCTTTATCAAAAAGGCTAATTTTTTCGGGTTTCTTTTCTTCTTTGTTAGCCTCCTTGATAGCAGAAATACTGCAAATTCCTCGTGAAACAAGATTATTTACACGATCCAAATCGCTTGTTGATAGAGTTTCACCGACTTGGTAAATTTTCTCCTTGTTGTCCTTATCTTGGAACTTCTTTAATACTTTTAATGTTACCATATTGCATCGTTTTTAGCCGACCAAAGAAGCTGCTGCCTTCTGATCGAATTGTTCTTTCGTATAAAAAGTTACTCCCTCTACTGCTTCTTCCGGCTCTTCAAAGCCTCTAACTTGCAAGCAGACAATACCGTTAATTTCAGTGATAACCGGGATCAAACGGGCAGATCCTTGTGTATATTCACCAGCCTTTTGCCCTGTAGATTCACCAGTACGCCATTTGGCTATACGAATACCGTTACCAGCGTTCATGTAATCTACATTGTCCTCTTCAAACAGCTCGTTATCTTCAATAGAAGGCTGGATAAAGCCAATCTTTCCAGCAGGTTTAAATACAATCATATTGTGATTCCAGGGATCTAACGGCTCACGTTCTCCGTCCTTTTCAATACCCACAAGACGGGTGATCTCACGAACTTTAGGCAGACCGTTATCAGCAAACAAGGTGTTCAAGTCTGGGATAGTAACAACCTTGCCGGATTTGTCCTTACCGTAGGCTGCTTCTCGAATTGTAATATCTCTTCGGATAAATGCAAGCAGTTCAGGAGCCATCAGTAACTCTTCAAATACAACACCTTTGTTTTTGAACAAGGTAACGATCATGGTAAGAGTTAGAATAATATCCAACTTGCCAGCTTTTGAGTTAGCGTCATTCCACAATAAGGCTGAAACGAGTTTGTTAGCTTCATCCATCAGGTAATCAATTTCAAACTCACGTCCACCAGGGTTGTTGATAGAAGGAATGAAACGACAAACACCGAAGTTTGATATAGCTTTCAGAATCATAAAATCAGCAGTATCTTTGCAGCCCAGATAAGCGTTTTCCACATCGTTACGCAAAGTCTTTTCAATCTGCTTAACCTTTTGACCGTCTTTCAAGAACGGAGATTTATAAACTTCCAGCAACTTGCGGTAAGTGGAAGCCTTCATAAAGAACTTATGTCCGACACGTGGAATTTCTTCATTCCAAATATCAAAACCGTCAGAACGTCTTAACGGAGTGGGGGATTCATCACCGATCAGGGTTGCCATCACACGCAAATGATATTTGCCCATAATACCCTCAGCTCTCAAAGAGAGTTGCGGAGCCTCCCAATCAAACCACTCATCCGAATAAGTTTTCTGGAACAATGCTACTTCACGTTCTGAAGCCTTATCCAGTGTCTTTTTCCACGTTGCGAGAAAATCAATAGGTTTGCCATCTTTAAACAAACCAGTAAAAGTTGAATAAATAGATTTCATTTAGCACCTCCTTTTAATAAGTTTGCGACAATCGAATGTGAGAGTTCGCTTTTAAATAGCGTTTCGTGCTATCCTTCATGCTGTCGGGAATAGGCAAAACACGTCTTTCCATTACAGCATATTGCATAGTGTCCTCTGTAACATCTATGGCTGTTTCAAACTCTTTTACAGTAACTTCTTCGATTGTTAAAGAGTTAGGTTCACCAATAACAGCAGCATTAGTAGAGCTTTCAACAACCTCTACAAGCACATCATCTACTGCCAAACCTGAGATCTCGGCAGAAAGTGTAATTACATACGGCTGTCTCTTATACACATCTCCGAGCC
>ERZ1504030.99-NODE-99-length-25499-cov-5.413182_pt1 | contig 25499 bp, 19 predicted proteins | sample MGYA00572247_ERZ1504030 | MGnify/ENA primary metagenome ERZ1504030 (study PRJEB39906, sample SAMEA3182110) | gut metagenome | biome: human; feature: gut; material: Stool; isolation source: human stools | place: Canada | collected 2013-04-23 ... | reverse complement strand
GTAATACATTTCATTTCAAGCTACTATGATAGTACAAGTGTAAAGCGAAAATAGAAAGATGTGATTTATTTGATATTCAGCAGTATTGAATTTCTGCTGTGGTTCCTGCCGATTTTCCTGATTGTCTATGGAATCACACCGCATAAATACAGAAACCTGACACTGCTTATAGGTAGCATTGTCTTTTATGCAATGGGAGATGCAGGAAATCTTGCACCTTTGATGATTTCCATTTTATGTAATTATTTTATCGGACTGCATCTGGCAAAGCGCAGCCCCAGGACGTTATGGCGCAAGAGGCTGTTGTTCGTGACAGCATTGAGTATTAACATTGGCATTCTGATCTGGTTTAAGTGCCGGGGAGGTTCTGCGGGACTTCCTCTGGGGATCAGTTTTTATACCTTTCAGATATTGTCTTATCTGATCGATGTATATCGCGGAGATGCAGATAGGGAGTATTCTTTTTTAAAATTTGCAACTTATGTGGTCATGTTTCCGAAGCTGATCTCCGGCCCCATTACCCGTTATGGTGAGGTGAAAGACAGCCTGTACAACAGGACTTTTACTATGCAGGGACTGGAGGACGGCATGAAGCTGTTCGTCTTAGGGCTGGCTGCCAAAGTGCTGTTGGCCGACCGCGTAGGGATCCTGTGGCATGAAGTACAGGTAACCGGATTCGAGAGTATCTCCACTCCGCTGGCATGGCTGGCAGCCATTGCTTATTCCATGGAGATCTATTTTGATTTCTCGGGATATTCGTTGATGGCAATGGGGCTTGGCAGGATGCTGGGAATCGAACTGCCCAGAAATTTCCGCAGACCATATATGGCCCGGGGGGTCAGGGATTTTTACCGCAGATGGCATATGACACTGGGGCAATGGTTCTGCCGGTATGTCTATATTCCGCTGGGAGGCAGCAGACGAGGGGAACTCTGCACGATTTTTAATCTGTTGGTGGTATGGATGCTGACAGCTTTCTGGCATGGCGCCGGCTGGAACTTTTTCTGCTGGGGCGGATTGCTCTGGATCTGCATTGTACTGGAACGGCAGCTGGGAAGATTAAAATTCGTACATAAAATGAAAGTACTGCCGCACATTTATCTGTGGCTGATCATTCCCGTAAGCTGGATGTGCTTTGCCATTACGGATCTGTCACAGCTGCAGGTCTATCTGGATAAAATGATGTGGCTGGCACCGGGGATCAGTGGCGGCTATGAGGATGCGTGGAAAGCATTGTCTACCTACGGTGGACTGTTAGCCGTATCCGGGCTGGCATGTACGCCGGCAATCGAGAAGTTGTACGATTACGGCAAGGATAAGATCCTAATGAAAATATTGCTGGCAGCGGTATTTTGGTATTGCGTCTGGAGACTTATATTAGAGGGAAATAACCCATTTATGTACTTTAGTTTTTAGAAAATCTGGATAGGATAGGAAATATGTTACAGAAACTACGACAATGGATAAGAAAATTATCCTTTCCCATCAGTCTGCTGCTTATGGGAGTCCTGTTTTTTACATGGACGGACAACTGGCAGGTGTATACGGATCCCATTCGGGAATTGTATAACAGGGGTGTGCAGCTGGCAGCCGGTGCCCGGATGGGTCATACATCGGAACCCGGACAACAGGACGGAACCGTATCGGGGGATACGGTCCCGGAAGGCACAGAAGATCCCACAGGGGAAAGTCGGACACCGGCAGTCGGAGAGACATCGGCAGATACGCAGACAGAGACAATGACAACGGAGGAACCACAACCGACAGAGCCTTCGGAAGAACTGCCAAAAGAAGTGGTCTACCATACGGTGGATGACAGCTATTTTGATGATGCTGTATTTATCGGGGATTCCCGGACAGTGGGAATGTATGAATATGGTGGACTGGAAGAGACCTCCACATTTTATGCCTCTACCGGACTTACGATTTATAAGATGTTCGATTCGAAAATAGTAGCGGTGCCGGGGCAGAAGAAAAAGATCACGGTGGAAGAGGCACTATCCGAGAAACAGTTTGCCAAGATCTATCTGATGATCGGTATTAACGAGATGGGAACCGGTACGGTGGAATCTTTCATGAAGGCTTACGGGGAGGCAGTACAGCATTTGCAACAGCTGCAGCCCGATGCGGTGATCTACCTGCAGGCGATCATGAAGGTGACCACGGAGCGCTCCGGGCAGGGAGACTATATTACCAATGAGGGCATCGAAGCCAGGAATGAAGAAATCGCGAAGCTGGCGGATGATGAGAAGATATATTACCTGGATGTGAATCCGCTGATCTGTGATGAGACCGGAGGAATGGTGGCATCCTATACTTACGACGGAGTGCACCTGAAGGCCCGGTATATTCCCATCTGGCTGGACTTTTTGAAAGAACATGCAGTGGAATAAATTTTTTCTTGACTGTGGAACGATGAAAAGCTATCATGTAACTAATAAGGTCACATAGGTGTGGGCAGGTAGATGACTATCTGCCTATCTCTATGCGGCAAATATTACAAGTTCACATGTCTATGACACAGGAGGAGAAAAATGAGCGAGAAGACTACACTCGGCGAAAATGGCATTTACGATGCCAGATCCTTGGGCGTGCCCAAGATGCTTCTGCTAGGACTTCAGCACATGTTCGCAATGTTCGGTGCCACGATTCTGGTACCCATGCTGACAGGTCTGGATGTTTCCACAACACTGTTATTTGCAGGTCTGGGAACTTTATTGTTCCATCTGCTGACCAAGAGAAAGGTACCCGCATTCCTGGGTTCTTCCTTTGCATTCTTAGGCGGTTATGCCGCGATCGCACCTATGGCAGACGGTGCGGACAATTCCGCATTGCTTCCTTATGCCTGCTTCGGCGTGGCCTGCTCAGGTCTGCTGTATCTGGTATTATCCCTGTTGATCAAGATCTTCGGTACCGGCAAGGTAATGCGTTTCTTCCCGCCCATCGTAACCGGCCCCATCATCATTGCCATCGGTCTGACCCTGTCCCAGTCCGCTATCAACAACTGTTCCGCAGACTGGCTGATCGCAGTGGTCGCTATTGCACTGGTAGTGATCTGCAATATCTGGGGTAAGGGAATGGTGAAGATTGTTCCGATCATCATCGGCGTTGTTGGTTCTTATGTGTTGGCAGCTATCTTAGGCCGCGTGGATTTCACACCCGTTGCGGAAGCTGCATGGATCGGACTTCCTATCCACTGGAATGAGACCGCTTTCTGGGCACTGTCCGACGGCAACACTTCTTTGTTAATTACTTCCGTGATCACTATTATGCCGATCGCACTGGCTACCATGGTAGAGCATATCGGAGATATCTCCGCTATTTCTTCCACCGTTGGTATCAACTATATCAAGGAGCCCGGATTGCATCGTACGTTGTTAGGTGATGGTCTGGCTACCATTATTGCATCACTGTTCGGTGCTCCTGCGAATACCACTTACGGTGAGAACACCGGTGTACTGTCTCTGACCAAGGTATTCGACCCCAGAGTTATCCGTATTGCAGCAGGCTTCGCTGTACTGTTCTCCTTCTCTCCGAAGGTAGCAGCATTGATCGGCTGTATGCCTACCGCTACCTGCGGTGGTGTATCCCTGGTACTGTACGGTATGATCTCTGCAGTCGGTGTCCGTAACATCGTAGAGACTCAGGTAGACTTTACCAAGAGCCGTAACGTTATCATCGCCGCTCTGATCCTGGTATTGTCCATCGGTATCAACTACAGTGCAGCAGGCGCTATCGCATTCCACATCGGCGAGATCACCATCAGCCTGTCCGGACTGGCAGTAGGTGCGCTGACCGGTATTATCCTGAATGCAGTACTGCCCGGCAAGGACTACAAGTTCGATGAGGACAAGCCCGATGACACCGGCGTATGCTTCGCGGTAAAGGGTCAGGAGAACTAAGACATTTTTGCTGAAAACAGCATAAACTGAACAAAGAAAGTAAGAGAGAGCATCCATGGCAGAAATATAGAGCCATGGATGCTCTCTTTTTCAGTTGTGCGTCTAAACTTCTGATATCTCCGCGATCACCTGGTCAAGTACTTCAAAATAATTCTCGAAGGTCTTGCGGCAGCATCCGGGATCGTCGATCACGATGCCCTCCGTGCGCAGACCGGTGAGGGCAAACCCCATAGCCATGCGGTGGTCGGCGTAGGTGGCTACGGTACAGGGCTTTGGCGTCCCCGGATAGATGGTGATGCTGTCCTGCGTCTCTTCGCAGCGGATGCCCATACGGGTCAGTTCTGTACAGATGGCATGGATGCGGTCACTCTCCTGGAAACGGATGTGCCCGATGCCTGTGATACAGGTGGGGCTGTCGGCAAACGGTGCGATGGCTGCCAGTGTGATCGCCTGATCGGAACAGGAGGACATGTCCACCGTGACACCATGGAAAGCGGGAGTCTGCGTTCCGACGTCCGATAAAGCTGAAGTAGGCAGCAGGAGGACTCCCTTTTCCGTATCCTGTGCGGTACATCCCATTTTCTCTAAGATACGCAGGAATTCCACATCTCCCTGCAAACTTTCAAAATGCACATGCTCTACACAGACCGGGATTCCCAGTAACGGCACCATCGCATAGAAATAACAGGCGGCAGAGACATCCGGCTCAATCTGATAATCTAATGCTTTATAATGCTGACCGGCGGGAATACGGAACTGATCCGGCGTGGGACGCTCCACGCAGACTCCGAACTGCTCCATCATCTTCTGCGTCATTTCGATATACGCCATCCCATGGGTACCCTCTACCTGAATCGTAAAATCTTCCGAAGACAAAGTCGAAGCAATCAGCAGCGCACTCAGAAACTGACTGCTGTGCCCGATATCGATGGAGATATGATCCTGTCCGGACCCATGAGCGGTCAGCGTAAAAGGAAAATGCCCATCTTCTCCTTCGCAGCGGACCTCACACCCCAATTCTGCCAGAGAGGACAGAAGCGGATCCATGGGGCGCCTCTTCATCTGCTCCGAAGAATCCATGTGAAAAACACCTTCCGAGACACCTAACGTAGCTGTCAGAAAACGCGCTGCCGTTCCTGCACTTCCCACATTTAACGCAGCCTCTTCACAGGGAAGCTTTCCTCCCAGTCCTTCTACCGTGACGATACAACTCTCCTCATCCACCGTCGTCTCAAATCCCAGATCCTGCACACACTTAAGAAAATGCCTCGAATCATCCGAGAACAACACCCCACGCAGCGTGGACTTTCCCTCCGCCAGCATCGCCAGAAGGAGACTGCGGTTCGTGATACTCTTAGAACCCGGTACCTGGACTGAGAGAGGTTCAGTCGTTTTTTTGATATCACTATATATAGTAGGAACGCGGTAAATGTTATTTGCCATGGATTGGTGTTTCCTTCCTGATTAATGAATAACCCAGTAGTCACGACAGCAAGTAAGAATAAGCAGGCCGTAAGCAGACGTCGGTACCATAGCGTCCCAAGGGACGCATTGCGTGAGTACTTTTCACGCTTATGTACCGCTACGCTCTGCGACAGAGCGAGAGCGTGCCGCGTTTCTTACTTGCTGTTGGGGCTACGGAGATATAAGCGGGTCTGCGGCTCTTAGCCCCAATGGAGGCTACGTGTTGATTATTAAATCATACCATTTTCCGTTCCACGGCACAACTCTCAAAAAGTTTAAAAAATAATAGTTGACATTCCTAGCGGAATAGTATAGTATAAATCCATAACATCCATATCAGATAAGTAGGAAATAAAAACAAACACAATTTTCAGGTTTAAGGAGGATTCTATTATGAGTAAGATTTACACATCTGCAACCCAGCTGATCGGACATACACCCCTTTTAAAGGTGACAAACTACTTGAAGGATCAGAATATCGAAGGCGTAGAACTGTTGGCAAAGCTGGAGTACTTCAATCCCGCAGGAAGCGTTAAGGACAGAATCGCACTGGCAATGATCGAAGATGCCGAGAAGAAGGGTATTTTAAAAGAAGGCTCCACCATCATTGAACCCACCTCCGGCAACACCGGTATCGGCCTGGCAAGTGTGGCTGCAGCCAAGGGTTACAGAACCATTCTTACCCTTCCCGAGACCATGAGTGTGGAGCGTCGTAACCTCCTGAAGGCATACGGTGCAGAGCTGGTACTGACCGAAGGCTCCAAGGGCATGAAGGGTGCCATCGCCAAGGCAGAAGAGCTGGAGAAGTCCATCCCGGGAGCCGTGATCCTCGGACAGTTTGATAACCCCGCGAACCCCGCCGCACATGCAGCTACCACCGGTCCTGAGATTTGGGAAGACACCGATGGCAAGGTTGATATCTTCGTAGCAGGTGTAGGTACCGGCGGAACCGTGACCGGCATTGGTACTTATTTAAAATCCAAGAACCCCAATGTGAAGATCGTAGCAGTAGAACCTGCAGATTCTCCCGTACTTTCCGGCGGACAGCCCGGACCTCATAAGCTGCAGGGTATCGGCGCAGGATTCGTTCCTTCCGTTCTGAATACCGGCATTTATGATGAGATCTTTACCGTTACTACCGATCAGGCATTTACCACCGGCCGTCTCATTGCTCATAAGGAAGGTATCCTGGTAGGAATCACCTCCGGCGCAGCTCTGTACGCAGCAGCACAGATCGCAAAACGCCCTGAAAATGCAGGCAAAACAGTCGTAGCATTGCTTCCCGATTCCGGTGACAGATACCTGTCCACCCCGATGTTTGCAGAAGCTTAAGACGAAATTTGCAGAACTGGACAGACTTGCATTCTTGTGTTAGAATGTATGGCATGGTACTAGGAATTCAAGGAATTTGCGCTTTTCTCCCCTTAAAAGCACGAACCTGGAATGGAGGAACTTATGGAACCGATCATTCAGATCAAGAATGTAACAAAAACTTTTATTGGTAAAGATAATCAGGTAGAAGCCTTAAAGGGTATCAGCCTGGATATCAACAAGGGAGACATCTACGGCATCATCGGTATGAGTGGTGCCGGAAAATCTACCCTGGTACGCTGCCTGAACTATCTGGAGAAGCCCACCACGGGAACCGTAGTCGTAGAAGATCAGGATCTTTCGACACTGACCGAGGCAGAACTTCGTAAGGTTCGTACAGGCATTGCGATGATCTTTCAGCATTTTAATCTGCTCATGCAGAGAAGTGTTCTGGACAATGTATGCTTCCCCATGGAGATCGTGGGTGTGAAGAAGCAGGCGGCCAGAAAGCGTGCTATGGAACTGCTCGAGATCGTAGGACTGAAGGAAAAAGCAGACGCTTATCCTTCCCAGCTCTCCGGAGGACAGAAGCAGCGTGTGGCAATCGCAAGAGCTCTTGCCAATACGCCGAAGATCCTGCTGTGTGACGAGGCGACCAGTGCGCTGGATCCCACGACGACCAAGGAGATCCTGAAATTATTACAGGACATCAACAAACAGTACGGCATCACCATCGTGATCATTACCCATGAGATGGCGGTGGTACAGGAGATCTGTTCCCATGTAGCCATTATCGATGCCGGAGAACTGGCAGAGCATGGTACTGTGGAGGAGGTATTCTCCAGACCCCAGTCCCAGGCAGCTAGAAAGCTGGTGTTCATGGTGGATCCCAAGGCGAAGGAAATGTCCGGCAAACGCTGCATCCGCATTGTTTTCACCGAGAATTCTTCATTTGAACCTGTGATCGCCAATATGGTGCTGGAGTGCAAGGCTCCCGTTAATATCCTGTTAGCGGATACCAAGGACATCGGCGGTATCGCCCATGGACAGATGATCTTACAGCTGCCGGAGGATGAAATGGCGGCGAACAAGATGATCCATTATTTACAGGAGAGAAAACTGGAAGTGGAGGAGCTGAAAGACTATGTGGGATAATGCAACGATTATGATGCTGGTGGAAGGCACCTTTGTTACTTTGTATATGACCCTTGTTTCCACATTTATGGGGTATGTACTCGGACTTCCTATGGGAATTGCCCTGGTGATTACCGCACCGAAGGGACTGCGTCCGAACAAGATCATTTATAAGATTCTGGATGTGATCGTCAACATTGTGCGAAGCATTCCGTTTTTGATTTTGTTGATCATGATCATCCCTTTGACCCGTATCATTGTAGGAAAGAGCTATGGTCCGACGGCTACCATCGTTCCTCTGACTCTGGCAGCGGCACCGTTCATTGCCAGAATGGTGGAATCTTCTCTGTTGGAGGTAGATCACGGAGTGATTGAAGCAGCACAGAGCATGGGAGCTAACCTGTGGACGATCATCTGGAAGGTTATGCTGGCAGAATCCAGAACCTCATTGCTTGTGAATGCGACCATTGCACTGGGAACAATCTTAGGCTACTCCGCTATGGCAGGTGCCGTAGGTGGAGGCGGACTCGGTGATATTGCGATCCGATACGGTTATTATCGTTACCAGACCGATATTATGCTGGTGACAGTAGTATTGTTGGTACTGTTGGTACAGTTGCTGCAATATATCGGAATGACGATTTCCAAGAAATTGGATAAGAGAACCCGTTAGGGAAAACGAAAAGATTGAGGCAGATGTAAGGCATCTGATTCAATAGACTAAAATTTTTTACCAAAAGATTTAGGAGGAGAAGTATTATGAAAAAGAAAGTGATTGCTTTGATCGCAGTTGCAGCATTGTCCGTGAGCGCACTGACCGGCTGCGGCAGCAACGAAACAGCTGCTCAGACCAGCGAGGCAGCTGCAACAACAGCTAACCAGGAAACCACTGCCCAGACTACCGAGGCAACAGAAAGCAAGGAAGTAGCTGACACCGATACCACTATCAAGGTAGCTGCAAGTGCAGTACCTCATGCAGAGATCCTGGAGGCAGCAAAGCCTCTGTTAGCGGAGCAGGGTTATACTCTGGAGATTCAGATTTTTGATGACTATGTACAGCCTAATTTAGTAGTAGAGTCCGGTGATTTCGATGCAAACTACTTCCAGCATATCCCTTATCTGGAGAGCTTCAACGAGGAGAAAGGTACCCATCTGGTAAATGCCGGCGGTATCCATTATGAGCCCTTCGGACTGTATCCCGGAACCGAGACCAGCTTAGACAACATTGACAATGCAACCATCGCAGTACCCAACGATACCACCAATGAAGCACGTGCTCTGTTACTGTTACAGGATAACGGTTACATCACTCTGAAGGATGGTGTGGGTCTGACCGCTACTACTAAGGATATCGTTGAGAACCCTCACAACATCAGCTTCGTAGAGCTGGAAGCAGCACAGGTTCCCAGAACCCTTCCGGAAGTATCCTTCGGTGTCCTGAACGGCAACTATGCTATGGAAGCAGGCCTGACTGTTGCAGACGATGCTCTGTTGTATGAGAGCGATGATTCCGAAGCAGCTGCTACTTATGTAAATGTAATCGCTGTTAAGGAAGGCAACGAGAATCTGCCTAAGATCAAGGCGCTGGTAGATACTCTGAAGTCCGATGAGATCAAGCAGTTCATCAATGACAATTATAATGGCGGCGTTATCCCTTACAAGTAAGGTGAAGTGCCAGTAAAGTAATGCGAAAATCCGGAGAGCATTCCGAGGAATGGGAGGAGATTTTTCCGAACAGCATTCGAGTGGATGCTCTCCAGATTTTTCTGTTGTTTCCACAAATCCTATATGAACTATAGGAAAAAGAAAAATAAAGAAAAAATAAGGTAGAATCTGTGGAAACCATAGAAAGATCGGAGCAGTTTTGAACTGCTTTGGAATAAGCAGGCTGATATGAAAAGTGAAACAGAGCAGGAGGATGCTCGGAAATGAGGATAGGATGAAAATTTCAACCAAAGGAAGATATGCAGTACGTGTCATGTTGGATCTGGCATTGAACAACAATGGAGAGTGTATCAAGGTAAAAGAAATCGCTGCCAGACAGGGGATTTCCGAAAAGTATCTGGAGCAGATCATTGCTGTGCTGAATAAGGCAGGATATGTGAAGAGCGTCCGTGGTGCACAGGGTGGTTACCGCATCGCAAAAGACCCGGCAGATTATACGGTGGGAATGATCCTGCGGCTGACGGAAGGATCGCTGGCACCGGTGGCCTGTCTGGAAGACGGTGCGGACATCTGTGAACGCTGCGATACCTGTGAGACCCTGGAGGTATGGCAGGAGCTGTATAATGCTGTGAATAAAGTAGTGGATGGGGTTACCATAGCAGATCTTGTAGAGCGTAGGAAAAAGAGACTGGAGAATCTGGATTACTCCATATAGCATGATATCAGGGTCGAAAGACTTAAGCTCGCATAAGGATTGACAACAGCCCGGCAGGTTTTCTGCCGGGCTGTTGTCAGTTTGCAGAGAATGAAAGGGGGGTCATTCCTGCAGAAAAATGTCAACCAAAGGAATGAATGGTTAACAACTTTAGTATATCGGGAGAAGAACCTATTGTCAACGAAAGTCTGATAAAGGTTGACATCCTTTCATCGACAAATATCGCGGAAAACTATCCAAATTTTTATATAGTTATAAAAACTACATAAAAAGATTTAAAATACCATGAAATGAAATACAAAGTCAAAAACGCATTGCTTTTTACTCTACAACGTGGTAAGCTAAACTTTGAAAAGAAGCAGAAAGGTGTATGCGAGAATGAGCGAAGCATTTCATATTATATCAGACGGTTCCTGCGATCTTCCGTTGGAGCTTACCAAAGAGAAGAATATCACAGTGGTTCCCTTCTATGTATCTTTTGAAGAGGGAAAATATCAAAAAGAAATGGTAGAGATCGGTGTACGTGAATTCTATCAGAAAATGGTGGATCATCCGGATGTATATCCCAAGTCCTCTATGCCGTCCGTACAGGATTACCTGGATGCATTTCTGCCTTATGTCAAAGCGGGTACACCCATTATCTGTATTTGCATTACGACCAAATTCAGTGGCTCCATGCAGTCCGCGCTGAATGCGAAGGCGATTCTGGAAGAGGAATATCCCGAATCACAGATCTATGTCTGTGATTCTTGTGTGAACACAGTTCTTCAGGGAATCTATGTACTGGAAGCAGTAAGGCTCAGAGATGCAGGTGCAGGATATCAGGAGAGCATTGATCGCCTGAATGAGATCAAGAGTTCCGGAAGAATCTTTTTCACGGTCGGAAATATGGAATACTTAAAGCATGGTGGACGCATCGGCAAAGTAGCAAGTGTAGCAGGAAGCCTGCTTGGCATCAAGCCTATCATCACCTTAAAGGAAGGCGAGATCTTCCCGTCCGGTATCGGCAGAAGCCGCCGCAAGACCGTGGACAAGACTATCGACCTGCTGCTGGCATATCTGGCAGAGGAGAAGACAGATATTGCAGATTACAGTATCTGTATAGGATACGGCTACGATAAGGAAGAAGCCGTGGAGTTTAGGGACAGACTGGTAAGCAGACTGAAGGAGAAGGGATACGACATCGACACCATTCCCACTTTCCAGATCGGTGCTACCATCGGTGTACACACCGGACCTTATCCGCTGGGAATCGGTGTCGTGAAGAAATCCATTAGAGAGTAACTCTTAATTTATTCTTTGCAGGCATCTAACAGTTCCTGCACATTTTCAAAAGCATAGTCCGGCAGATACTGGGTATTCGGCTCCCCCTCGGGAGTCAGAATATCCTTTTTTTGTGCCTCGCCGGTGAATAGTACACAGGTGTCTACGCCGCCGTTAATGCCGCAGGCAATATCGGTATACAGACGGTCACCGACTACCAGTGTCTCCTCGGGGGTGAAACCGGATATATCCAGGCATAAGTTTACGACTTCTTTGCTGGGTTTGCCCAAGTAAATAGGCTGTTTATCGGTGGTAGCGGTGATCATATCACAGATCGCACCGCAGTCAGGGATAAAGCCAAAGTCGATGGGGCAGCGCAGATCCGGATTGGTGCCGTAGAAGGGAACATCCTGGGTGAATAAAACCTTGCAGACTTCCGTAAGCTTGCCGTAATTTAATTCACTGTCGTAGGCAACCACTACACAGTCGATATTCTTTTCGCAGACCTCGGTGACATGAAGCCCGTTTTTACGCAGTTCGGCTACGAAGGAAGCAGTTCCCAGTACGAAGATTTTTTTCTCTGCATAATTTTCCTTCAGAAAGCGCAGCGTCATATAACCGGAGGTGATGAACTGATCCTCTGTGCTGTCCAAGTGAAATGCATCGTGGAATTTCTTCACATAGTCCAGCCCGCTTTTCGTGGAATTGTTGGTAATGTAATAAGCCCTGCCACCGATGTCGTTGATATAGCGGATCAGATCCGCACTGCCTTCGTACAGGGTATCGCCCACGGCGATCGTTCCGTCGATGTCGAACAGGAAAAGCTTTTTATTTTTCAGACGTGCCAGCTTCGCGGCATCGCTGTATCTATGGTTCGGGTCAAAAGTATTCATAATGTCCTCATTTCTGAGCTTGAAATGCTCAGGTTCATGTTAGCAATGAATGTAGTCACTGTCAAGGAAAAGACAGCGCGCGGAGGGAAAATGTGTGGAGGGAAACGTAAGTGGAATTGCGTAAGCATTTATGGTATGATAGGCATAGATGTGCGTGGTGGGGTACGCAGTAAAGCTGCCTGATAATGACAAATAAAAAAGGATACGATCAGTGTGATATGGATGAGAAGAAGGATAAAGGTTTACAGGGAAACGAAAAAATAGAGGAGGCAATTCTGGCATTACAGCAGGAACCTACGGAAGAGCTTCTGGCACACGCGCTGACAGTGGTGCGCAGACGGATGCGGGAGCAGGGGCAGTTCATCGTGGCAGTGGAGCCGCCTTCCGCAGATGTGCAAGAAGCGGTGATGCAGGCAGCCGGAACCGCTATGCGTTTACAGGCGGTGCAGACCTCCGATGGGAAAAAATGGTGGTCGGCGTTCACCGGCTTCGAAGAACAATTAAAAGGAAGCGGCAGTGTGATGTCTACGTTCCTCACGGATATCGAGCAGCTGTTTCGCATGACGCTGACCGCAGAGGGCATTGAAGGTGTGATCTTAAACCCCTGGAACCGGACACTGATGTTAGACAAACATCTCCTCCGTATCATTCTCGGAGAATAATAAAAAAAGGGAGAATCAGAGCATGACAGAAAACTATGAACTGCCGGTGTTGTTCACGGAAGAAGAGCGGAAGGCTTATGCTTCCTGGGGCATCAAAAAAGAGAAATTACTGATGCCGTTTGCCATAGCGACAATCTTGATCTATGCGGTGACGGCGGCATTTGTCGTAATGAAAGTCTGGGGCGTGCGGGACAGTGATCATGTGCTGTTCCAGATGCTGGTACTGGGTGACTGGATCCCGGAGCTGACGGGGACGCTGGCGGTCCTTATGACGATTCTGCTGCTGGGACCGTTAAATTATATACTGGATAAATTGTGGAAGAAACCGGCAGAACCTATAACGCTGATCGTAGAACCGGAAGGAACGAACGTGAAGATTCACAAGGCTCAGACCGGCAGAGAAGAGAATCTGAAGAATCGGAAGATGGCGACGGAGACGGAGAGCTATCCGCTGGCACAGTTGTTCGCTTTCTTAAACCCGAAGGACAACACAATCTGTTATCAGAAAAAATGGTACACAATTGGAGAGAATACCATAGAAAACATATATCCTGCAAAATACAGACATCCCTGGATGGAACACCCGGAAAATAAAGCAAGCGCAATCACAGATGTGCAGAGACTTACGGATATTCTAAAAGGGTACGAAGCGTCCCTGGAGGCTGCCCGCAAGGAGCAGGAATGGTTAAACAATCAAAAATAAGAAAGAGGAAAAAGCATGAAATTTATCTCATGGAATGTAAACGGACTGAGAGCCTGCATGCAGAAGGGCTTTTTAGATTTTTTTCAGGAAATAGACGCAGATATTTTCTGCCTGCAGGAGACTAAATTGCAGGAGGGACAGATCGACTTAAATCTGCCCGGATATCACCAGTACTGGAACTATGCGGAGAAAAAGGGCTATTCCGGTACCGCCATTTTTACCAAGGAGGAACCCTTGCAGGTGACCTATGGCATCGGCGTGGAAGAGCATGACCATGAGGGCAGAGTGATCACGGCAGAGTACCCGGAATTCTATTTTGTGACAGTCTATGTACCGAATGCCCAGCAGGAATTAAAGCGCCTAGATTACCGGATGCAATGGGAGGCGGATTTTCTGACTTATCTGAAAAAACTGGAAGAGAAAAAGCCGGTGATCTATGCGGGAGACCTGAATGTGGCACATGAGGAGATCGACCTGAAGAATCCGAAGACGAATCGCGGCAATGCGGGATTCACCGACGAGGAGCGCGCCTGCTTCTCCAAAGTACTGGAAAATGGATTTATCGACACTTTCCGCTATTTTTATCCGGAGCAGACCGGAATCTATTCCTGGTGGTCTTACAGATTCCAGGCGAGGGCGAAAAATGCCGGATGGAGAATTGACTATTTCGTGGTGTCACAGTGCCTGCAGGACAGACTGACAGATGCGAAGATCCACACGGAAGTTCCGGGATCGGACCATTGTCCGATCGAGCTTGATATACAATAGGCAGAAGACTGCAAAAGGAGACCTATGAGTTTACGTTTCTATTTCGGACCTTCCGGGTCCGGCAAGAGTCACAGAATCTATGAAGAGATCATGCAGCGGGCGGCGCAGGAGCCGGGGAGGAATTTCCTGATCATCGTGCCGGATCAGTTCACCATGCAGACCCAGAAGGATCTGGTCATGCGCAGTGACAGAGGCGGTATCCTGAATATCGATGTCTTAAGCTTCGGCAGACTCAGCCATCGTATCCTGGAGGAAGTAGGAACGAAGGAAATGCCTGTACTGGATGACACCGGCAAAAGCCTGGTGCTGCAGAAGATCGCGGCAGATCTGAAGGAGCAGCTGCCTGCCATGGGAAGCCTGTTGCATAAGCAGGGCTATATCCATGAGGTAAAAAGTGCCATCTCCGAATTCATGCAGTACGGCATCAGCACACAGGATATGGATAAACTGATCGCCAGCGCCGAAAAAAGGGGCGCACTGGCAATGAAGCTCAGAGACTTAAAGACTCTGTACCGGGGATTTCAGGATTATATCAGAGACCATTTTATCACTACAGAGGAGACGCTGGATGTGCTGCGCAGATCCCTGGTAAAGTCGAAGATCCTTCCGGACAGTGTGGTGGTATTCGACGGGTTTACGGGATTTACCCCTATACAGAACCGTCTGATCCAGGAATTGATGCGGGTGTGCGAGGAGACCATTGTCACTGTGACCATTGGTGAGGAAGAAGACCCGTATCAGATGGACGGCGAGCAGAAATTGTTCCATCTGAGTAAAAAAACAGTGGCGGATCTGGTGAAGCTGGCGGCGGAGGCAGAGGTGACACGAGGGGAAGATGTATTTGTAAAGGGCGGTCCCAACCGTTTCGCCGAGGCACCGGCGTTATGTTATCTGGAGCAGAACCTGTTTCGCTATCAGTATGAGCCATATACGGAGAAACAGCATGAGATCCATATGTTTGAGGCACTTTCTCCCAGAGAGGAAGTCCATCAGACGGCATTGTATATCCGGAAGCTGATCCGGGAAGAAGGACTTACTTACCGGGATATTGCTGTGGTCATCGGAGATCTGGAGGGGTACGCTTCCTATGTGGAGACGGAATTCGGGCAGCTGGAGATTCCCTGTTTTCTGGACCGGACCAGAGGGATTGTCTTAAATCCCATGATCGAATACATCAAAAGCGCCTTGCAGTTATATATCAGGGATTTTTCGTATGATACCGTATTTCATTTTTTGCGCAGCGGCATGGCGGATATCTCCAGAGAGGAAATTGACGAACTGGAGAATTATGTGATCCGCACCGGAGCGAGAGGGTATCGCACCTACAGCCGCCTGTTCACACGAAAAACTGAGGAGATGCAGCAAGGCAGTGGGCAGGAAGACACAGAGCGGGCGGAAGAGACCATGGAGCGTCTGAACCGTATCAGACAGCAGTTTGCGGATACCGTGGAGATCCTGCATATGGCTCCCCGGGCAAAAGCCGGCGAGTATGTGGATCACCTGTATGATTTTCTGGAGCAGAATCAGGTACAGCAAAAGCTTTTGAATTATCAACAGCGGTTCGAGCAGGAGGGCGACCTGGCGAAAGCCAGGGAATATGCACAGATCTACCGTCTGGTCATGGATCTGCTGGATCAGATCTATGAACTTTTGGGTGAGGAAGAGATTTCCCTACAGGAATTTGCGGATATTTTAGAGGCTGGTTTTGGCGAGATCACAGTAGGTACGATTCCGCAGAATGTGGATCGTATTGTGGTGGGTGATATGGAGCGGACCCGCTTAAAACAGGTTAAAGTACTGTTTTTCCTGGGGGTAAATGATGGAAACATTCCGAAAAATGCCTCCAAGGGCGGCATTATCTCCGATATGGACAGAGAATTTTTAATCGAATCCGGAACAGAAATGGCACCGAGTCCCAGACAACAGATGTACATTCAGAGACTGTATCTGTATCTGAATATGACGAAACCCTCAGAACGGCTGTATCTGTCTTATGCCAAGGTAAACAGTGATGGGAAGGGAATCCGTCCGTCTTACCTGATCGATACGGTACGGAAGCTTTTTCCGCAGCTTGCGGTGGAATATCCCCAGAACCGCAGCCGCTTAGAGCAGATCGAGGGCAGACAGGAAGGTGCCAGATATCTGGCGGAGGAACTGCGGGAATATGCGGACGGAACGCTGCGGGAAGAGGAACGGCAGGATTTTTATCTCATGTACCGTGCCTATGAAGCAGATCCGGAGGGCAGAGACCGTCTGACGGCGGCAGCATTTAGAAGATATAAGGAGAGCGGTCTGTCAAGGATCGTGGCGAGAGCATTGTACGGCAGGCAGCTGGAGAACAGTGTGAGCCGCTTAGAGACCTATGCTGCCTGCGCCTGCAGACATTTCCTGCAATATGGCCTGTCTCTGCAGGAGAGAGAAGAATTTGGCTTTGAAGTGTCGGATATGGGAAATGTGTACCATGCGGTATTAGAAAATTTTGCGGGAAAACTTGCAGAATCCGGTCGGACATGGTGGGATTTTGATGAAAATTTTGCAACGCAGGCCATCAAAGAAGCAGTGGAAGGGTATGCTGCGACTTATGGGGAGACCGTTCTGTACAGTTCTGCAAGGAATGAATATGCTATTACCCGGATGAGCAGGATCCTGACCCGGACGGTGCTGACCTTGCAGCAGCACCTGAAGCAGGGAAGCTTTCAGCCGGACGATTATGAGTTGTCCTTCCGGTTTGCGGAGAATCTGGACAGTATTCATGTGGATCTGTCTGAAGAAGAGAAGATGCACCTGCAGGGACGCATTGACCGTATCGATGTATCGGAGGATGCGGAGCATGTCTATGTCAAGGTCATTGACTACAAGTCCGGCAATAAGAAATTCGACCTGGCGGCACTGTACTATGGCCTGCAGCTGCAGCTGGTGGTATATATGAATGCGGCAATGGAGCTGGAGAGCAGAAAACATCCGGATAAGGAGATCGTACCGGCGGCACTGCTGTATTATCATATTGATGATCCTACGATAGAGACTCCGGTGGAACTGACCCAGGAGCAGATCAACGAAGAGATTCTGACAAAGCTTCGCATGAACGGTGTGGTGAACAGCGATCCCGCCGTGGTGGAACGTTTGGATCGATTTTTACAGGACAAGTCCAAAGTCATTCCGGTGGAAAAGAAAAAGGACGGAAGCTTCAGTGCCAGATCCGGAATCTTAAGCCGTGAGGAGCTGCAGGTGGTATCTGCTTATGTGGATACGAAGATACGCCAGATTGGCAGGGAGATCCTGGACGGTAAAATAGCGGCAAATCCTTACGAAAAAGGAAATGAGGAAGCATGTACCTATTGCGCCTATAAAAAGGTCTGCGGCTTTGACGGCAGTATTCCCGGATATGAGAAGAGGCAGCTGGAGGATCTGGATAAGCAGACGCTGATGCAGCGGATGCAGGAGACGACGGAAGCGTAGGATAAAAGAAACAGGAACAGAGGTAGCGTATGGGAATGAAATTCACCCCGGAACAGCAAAGAGTGATCGAACTGCATAACAGCAATATTCTGGTATCGGCGGCCGCGGGAAGCGGTAAGACAGCAGTGCTGGTGGAACGTATCATCCGCATGATCTGTGACGGAGAACATCCGGCGGATATTGACAGATTACTGATCGTGACATTTACCAATGCCGCTGCAGCGGAAATGAGAGAACGGATCGCCGCGGGCATCATTGCCAGACTGGAGGCGGATCCCGGCAACGAGCATATCCAGAAGCAGTCCGCGCTGTTACATAATGCACAGATCACAACCATTGACAGCTTCAGCCTGTTCCTGATCCGGAACCATTTCAATGAGATCGGACTGGATCCGGATTTCCGCGTGGCGGATGAGGGAGAGATCAAGCTGCTTCAGCAGGAAGTACTGGCACAGCTTTTAGAGGATGCCTATGCCGGGCAATTTGTCCCGGAAGCCCCGGAACAGTTCCATGCCTGTGTGGAGTATTTCTGCCCGGGAGGCAGGGAGAGCGTATTAGAGCAGCATATCCTGAATCTGTCCCGCTATGCGGGAAGCTTTCCCTGGCCGGAGGAATGGCTGGAGGAGCGCAAAAATGACTATGCCGCAGGAGATATGGAAGCACTGGTTCACAGCGATTACGGACAATATCTGACGGAACGGGTGAACCGTACCGTGGAGGGATGCCTGGAAAAACTGCGGGAAGTAAAGCGGCTGTGTGAACTACCGGACGGCCCGTATATGTACGGAGAACTGACGGAGGCAGAGATCGAGCAGCTGGAGAGACTGACATCCTGTAAGGACCTGGAGGAACAGGCTGCTAAGATTCCCGCCGTGACTTTCGCGCGGCTCCCTTCTAAAAAGGACGACAGTGTGGATCCCGCCAAACGGGAACTGGCAAAGGCAATCCGAAACAGTGTGAAGGATACCTTAAGTGACCTTTCAGAGAGCTATTTTAAGACCCCGTTAGAACTGGCGGTGGAGCAGGGAAAAGCCTGCAGAGAGCCGCTGCGAATACTGCTTGACCTGGTACTGGAATTCGACAGAAGGCTTCTCGCAGCCAAGCAGGAGAGACATCTGATCGACTTTTCCGATATGGAGCATTATGCGCTGCAGATCCTGTTAAAGAGGGAAAAAGTGGAAGAATCCGATGGCACAGGGACGGATCGTACCGAAACGAAATATCGGATTGTGCCAAGTGACGTTGCAATGGAGTACCGCCAGTATTTTCAGGAGATCCTTATTGATGAATATCAGGACAGTAATCTGGTGCAGGAGTATCTGTTAAGCGCTATCTCCGGGGAAGAAGAGGGTCGTTACAACCGTTTCATGGTAGGTGATGTGAAGCAGAGCATCTATAAATTCCGTCTGGCGAGACCGGAACTGTTTCTGGAAAAATACGACACTTATCAGGAGACCGGGGATCTGTGCCGGATCGATCTGGCGAAGAACTTCCGAAGCCGTATTCAGGTGGTGGATGCGGTCAATGGTGTATTTTCCCGGATCATGAGCAGGGAGATCGGCGGGATCGCCTATGATGACAAGGCGGCACTGTATCCAGGAGCAGTGTATCCTGCACAGGAGGATCCCGCCTACGGCAGCGAACTGCTACTGATCCGCAAGCCGGAAAAGGGAGAGCGCGAAGAGAGCGGCATCGGAGAGCAGCATGCCGAGGGTGCGGGAGTCCTTGTGGATTACGATAATGTACGACAGTTGGAAGCGCTCGCCATTGCCGCCCGTATCAAGCAGTTGAAGGGCAGTCTGCAGGTGATGGAGAAATCCACGGGAGAACTGCGTCCGGTGCGGTATTCGGATATGGTCATCCTGCTTCGCACCACCAGCGGCTGGGACGAAGAATTCAAAAAGATACTGGAACAGCAGGGAATCCCTGTCTACATCACATCTAAGACCGGATATTTCGGGGCGCTGGAGGTGCAGGAGCTGTTGCAGTTTTTGCGGGTGCTGGACAATCCGAGACAGGATATCCCGCTGTTTGGCGTGATGCAGTCCGTCTTTGGTGGATTCACCCAGGAAGAGATCGCGCAGATCCGCAGTGGCGGGGAAGGGCATTCCAGAAAACGGATGACACTGTATGAGGCACTGAAGGAAGTGGCACAGAGCGGCCGGACGGTGGAAGAGGGAGAAGAGATATCAGCGGGCGAAAGCGCCGGTGAAGAAGCAGAGCTTTCACAAAAGGCAGATACCTTCTTACAACGGATTGGCCACTACCGTGACCTGACTCCTTTCACCTCGATCCGTGACCTGTTGCAGCGAATACTTGACGATTATGATTATCTGAATTATGTGACGGCACTTCCCGCCGGCAGCAAGCGGCGTGCAAATGTGGAGATGCTGCTTACGAAGGCATCCGCTTTCGAGAAGACCAGTTATTTCGGACTGTTTCATTTTATCCGTTATATGGAGCAACTGGAAAAATATGACGTGGATTACGGGGAAGCGGATACTCTGGATGAAAATGCAGATGTGGTCAGGATCATGAGTATCCACAAAAGTAAAGGACTGGAATTCCCGGTGGTATTTGTCTCCGGACTGTCGAAACGCTTCAACATGCAGGATGCGAACCAATCCCTGATCGTGGACATGGATCTGGGTGTCGCGGTGGATTATGTAGATTCCGTACGGCGTATTAAAAATAAGACTCTCCGCCGGACAGTCCTGTCTGCAAAAATGAAGGAAGATAATCTGGCGGAGGAATTGCGCGTGCTCTACGTGGCACTGACCCGTGCCAGAGAGAAGCTGATCTTAACAGCGGTATTGGACAAGGCCGACGAAAAGTGGGAGTTGGCGCAGATGACCGGACAGGAGAGGCTGACTTATCTGGATTTCTGTGAGGCGGGAAGCTATATGGATTTCCTGCTGCCGATCCTGCCGCAGACGGGAATTGCGGTGAAAACACTGAGAACGGAGGACCTGGCGGTAGAAGAGCTCCGAGAGCAGCTGCGCATGGGTGATCGCAGAGAACAGCTGCGGCTGATAGCCTGTGGAGAGACAACTTTGACCGGGGACCCGGAAGAAAATGAGCGGAAGCTTATGTATCTGCGGGAGCGTTTTGCTTATCAATATCCACATCCCGGGTTACAAAAGCTGTATACCAAGACAACAGTGTCAGAGTTAAAGATCGCAGCCATGGCGGAAAAGGACGAGGCGGCATTCCATACCTTTGAAGAAAAAGAAGTGGTTCCCTATATCCCGGGATTCCGCAGAGAGCAGGAGAAGGTCAGCGGTGCAGTGCGCGGTAATGCGTTTCACCGTACCATGGAGCTTCTGGATTTCACATATCTATTCACAGAATCCGGGCTGTTCACCGGATGTCCGAACAACTATGAGGAATATCGCAGAGGACTGGACAAGAATCGGTTACAGAACCGACTGGAAGAATTCTTACAGCGGGAAACGATATCTTTACGCCTGACAGAGGAATATGCCAAAGCAGTCAGTCTGCCGAAGATCCTCAATTTCCTGGAGCAGGAGCTGGCATACCGCATGTGGCGTGCGCAGGAACAGGGCCTTTTATACCGAGAGCAGCCCTTTGTGCTGGGCATTGATGCAAAACGCCTGGATCCGGACCTGCCCGAGGGAGAAAAGGTGCTCATTCAGGGTATTATCGACGTCTTTTTCATAGAAGACGGTGAGATTGTTCTGCTGGATTACAAGACCGATGTGATCGACTCCCTGGAAGCTCTCTGGAACCGCTACAACGTCCAGATTCAGTACTATGAGGAAGCGTTGACGAAGCTGATGCAGATGCCTGTGAAGGAGCGGATCCTGTATTCCTTCTACTTGGAAAAATATGAGTAAAAAGGAGATATCCACAATGGATATCTCCTTTCAGATTGTAGACAAAGCTCCTTCCTGTGAGGGAGCTTTGTCTACAGTCTGTTTATTTATCGTTATCTTCTCTTTTCCGAATCATGCCTCTTACTTTTTATAGTACCATCTTCCTGTATAGGGTGCAAGTCGTCACTGATGGTTCGTATAAATAATTTTACGCGTTTTTGCTGTATTTTTAAAGGTGCAAGATTTGTATAATTCCGATAATTGTAGTATACTGTAGGAAAAGAATTTTCGTAACACATCAGTTCACCATGTATTACAGAAAAGAGGTTATATTTCAAATGAAAAAGCAAAGCAAAGTAACCAGTCAGTCTGCCATGCTGCAGCAAAACACAAGATCAACCTATCGGATACTGATCATCAGCATCGTTATGCTGATCCTGTTCATCGGATCCAACATGTATCTGAGCCGGATCAATTCCCAGCAGCTGGAAGCTACCATGTATCTGAACCAGTATCGTCTGGGTTCCAAGACGCTGACCGCTGCCGTACAGTCTTACGCAGTCACCGGAGACCAGACCTACTATGACAATTATATGAAGGAATTAAACGAGGACAAAAATCGTGACATTGCCTGGGAAGGTCTTCAGAAAGACGGTCTGACCGACAATGAATGGGCACTGTTAAACCATATTGCTGAAATGTCCAACGGTCTGGTTCCTCTGGAAGAAGAAGCCATGGATAAGGCCGGTTCCGGAGATACACAAGCAGCTATTTCTTATGTATTTGGTGAGGAATATGAATCTACCGTACAGGAGATCACTGCAACCACAGATAATTGTATCAATGATATCCAGGCACGTATGGCTCAGAAGCAAAATACTCTGAATCTGATAATGATCACTACCATGGTGATTTTCATTCTCTGCTTCCTGACCATTGCCCGCAAGATTGTCACCACACTGACCTTTGCAAAACAGGAACTGCTGATTCCCATTGTAAAAGTATCCGAGCAGATGAAAGTACTTGCGCAGGGACATTTTGACAGCCGTCTGGATCTGCCGGAGGATGACAGTGAAGTCGGCATCATGGTGAAGGCCGTTCATTTCATGAACGACAACTTTACCAAGATGATCACCGAGATTTCCGAGATCTTAGGTCAGATGGGTCAGGGCAATTACCGTGTAGAGCCTACGGAAGAATATGTCGGTGACTTTGTACAGATCAAGGATTCCATGGTGAAGATCATTGCCGATATGAAGAAGACACTGTCCACCATTCAGGTCAGCGCACAGGAGATCGATGGTGGTTCCGAGCAGCTGGCACAGGCAGCTACCGATCTGGCAGAAGGCTGTACCGCACAGGCCTCCAAGATTTCCGAAGCATCCCAGATGATCGACGCTATGGCAAAGAGTATTGAAGAAAAAGCCAGAGTTGCACAGGAGACCGCAGATATCTCCAAGCAGTCCGCACAGACGGTTGCTGATGGCAATGCCAAGATGCAGGAACTGAAAGTCGCAATCGGTGAGATCAGTAAATGTTCCGAGGAGATTCATTCTATCATTCAGGTCATTGAGGATATCGCTTCCCAGACCAACCTCCTGTCACTGAATGCCTCCATCGAGGCTGCCCGTGCCGGAGAAGCAGGCCGCGGATTTGCTGTCGTAGCCGAGCAGGTCAAGAATCTGGCGGAACAGTCCACCGAGGCTGCCGGAGAGACCACAAAGCTGATCGAGAGCACCATCGATGCTGTCAACAAGGGAATCGCCATTGCAGAAGAAACCGAAGCCAGCATGGATCAGGTAATGGAAGAAGCCGAGGCTTCTACCAAGCGTATGGTTGATATGGCACAGGCCCTTCAGGCTGAAGTGTCCAGCGTCCAGCAGATCGATGAAAACATCGCTCATGTGGCCGGAATCGTGGACAACAACTCCGCATCTTCTCAGGAGACCGCCGCTGTCAGCGAAGAACAGTCCGCGCAGGTACATACTATGTTACAGCTGATGCATCAGTTCCAGATCTAGTTTTCAGAATGATAAAGCCTGAGTGCTTCTAAAGAAGCCTCAGGCTCAGACTGTAGACAAAGCTCCTTCCTGTGAGGGAGCTTTTCTTGTGTCATGACTGCAAAAATTATGTACTTACAAGCATATAAGAAGTAGTGAAAATGCCGTATTTACGGGACTTTTCACTACTTTTTTGGTATAATGAAAGTATCAAAATAAAGGCGGTGTTTCCTATGATGACACAGAATGCAGATAAGAAAAGAGAGCAGATTCAGATGTTCTGCATGGATGACCTTGTTCCGCAGGATCATCTGCTGCGCCTGATTGACCAGGCAATCGACTGGAGTTTTATCTATGATCTTGTGATCGATAAATACAGTGCAGACAATGGCCGCCCCAGCATGGATCCGGTCATGCTCATTAAAATTCCATTCATCCAGTATCTGTACGGCATCCGAAGCATGCGCCAGACAGTAAAAGAAATCGAAGTCAATGTCGCATACCGATGGTTCCTCGGTCTGGAAATGATGGACAAGGTTCCCCATTTCTCTACGTTTGGAAAGAATTATACCAGACGCTTTAAGGATACTGATCTTTTTGAACAGATCTTTTCCCGTATCCTGCAGGAATGCTATAAATACAGACTGATTGATCCTTCCGAGGTCTTCGTGGATGCCACCCATGTAAAAGCACGGGCAAACAGCAAAAAGATGCGGAAACGGATTGCAGATGAGGAAGCACTGTTCTTCGAAGAGCAGTTAAAGAAGGAAATCAATGAAGACCGGGAAGCGCATGGGAAAAAGCCTCTGAAAGAAAAGAAGGAAGATCCCAAAGATCCCCCCTCCTGTGGTGGCAGCTCTGATGGAAAAGAAGAAAAAACGGTTAAGGAAAGTACAACGGATCCGGAAAGCGGATGGTTCCGAAAGGGTGAGCATAAAAATGTTTTTGCGTATTCCGTGCAGACAGCCTGTGACAAAAACGGATGGATTCTGGGTTATAGTGTAAATCCCGGCAACCAGCATGACAGCCGGACATTTAAATCCCTGTATGATAAGATAAAAGACATTGGCATTCAGACACTGGTAGCCGATGCAGGATACAAAACACCAGCGATAGCAAAGTTACTTCTGGATGATGGCATCACACCGCTTCTGCCGTATAAACGCCCCATGACCCAAGATGGTTTTTTCAAAAAAGCCGAGTATGTGTATGATGAATATTTTGACTGCTATGTATGCCCGAATGATCAGGTGCTGGCTTATCATACGACGAACCGTTCCGGATACCGGGAATACAAGAGCTGCGGAATGATCTGTGAAGGATGTCCATATCTGAAGCAGTGCACAGAAAGCAGGGATCATGTGAAGGTAGTGACCCGGCATATCTGGGAGCCGTACATGGAAAAGTGTGAGGATATCCGGCAAACGATTGGGATGAAGGAAGTGTATGCGCAACGGAAAGAGACCGTAGAGCGCCTCTTCGGAACAGCAAAAGAAAACCACGGATTCCGCTATACACAGATGATAGGAAAAGCCCGGATGGAAATGAAAGTCGGGCTTACGTTTGCCTGCATGAATCTGAAAAAACTGGCAAAGATGATAGCCAGGAAGGGAAAAAGGGGAACCCAAAAGTGTTTATTATTGATCAAGTACACACTTTTTGAACCCAAAACAAGAAAAACGCTTTTGGAGTGCTGACCAAAAGCGTTTTGTCTACAGTCTGAA
>ERZ1504030.33-NODE-33-length-37744-cov-3.914723_pt1 | contig 37744 bp, 30 predicted proteins | sample MGYA00572247_ERZ1504030 | MGnify/ENA primary metagenome ERZ1504030 (study PRJEB39906, sample SAMEA3182110) | gut metagenome | biome: human; feature: gut; material: Stool; isolation source: human stools | place: Canada | collected 2013-04-23 ... | reverse complement strand
CTGTATTTCATTTATCAAGCGGCTATATTCACAAATATTTAATGTACGGATTATTTGAAAATACAATATCTATAAAGGCTCCTATTAAAGATGTATTGTTGACTATAGCTTGTTTTAAATATCCATTACCTGAATACAGAAATTCTGATAAATAAATACTTCGTTTTTTCATAGCAAGATGATGAAGGAAAACCGCTAAGCCTACATGGGACAAAGATATAGCAAGTAGCCGCCCTGGACATGCTCAACAGCCGGAACGTGCTCCGCACGCTGTTGTGGGATCCTCTGGAACCGACAGCCACGCGCCCCCTGGCCCTCGCGCAGGACGCTTCCCTTTACTGCTATGGCATGGACTTCAACAAGAATGTGACGGAGGTGTTCGACGCACAGGGAAATGTCGCAGCGGCTTACGATTACTCGCCCTATGGACAGGCGGCTTCCACGGGAAATATCGACCAGCCAGAGGAGCGTCCGGCCTTAGCTATTTCAGGGCCAGGTTCGAATCTACGTAAATGTAATATTCCTCCTTTTTCAAGGACAGATCTTCAGGAGGAGCAACAGATTTATCATCAATACTTTCTATGTTCATACGAAAATAGAGAGCAAGCAGGAGATCGGGGTAAAGCTAACTATATAAGCCTTTTTGATGGTGTTCATAAAGACCCTTCCCATCACTCTCTTTTCCTGGAGTCCATGAAAATGGTCACCGGACCGTCGTTAATCAGGGAAACCTGCATATCCGCTCCGAATTCACCGCTTTCCACCCTGCCTTCCAGCAAAGACGCCAGTTCCTTCTTAAACAGCTCATACAGGGGAATGGCCCGCTCAGGCCTCGCGGCGCGGATGAAAGAGGGCCTGTTCCCTTTCCGGGTGGAGGCATGCAGCGTAAACTGGCTCACCACCAACGCGCTTCCACCCACCTCCCTTACGGAAAGATTCATTTTTCCGTCCGCGTCGGAAAAAATGCGCATGGCCGCCGCCTTGTTGGCAAGCCAGCGCACATCTTCTTCCGTATCCTCCTCTTCAATGCCCGCCAGAATCAGCAGACCGGGCCCCACGGCCCCCGCACAAACACCGCCGATATGAACGGCGGCCTTACTGACACGCTGAATAACCAGCCTCACGGTTCCTCTCCTTTCCCCCTCAGGATAGTCACCTTCGTTCCCGGCCTGGTCAGCATGGCCAGTTCATTGCAGTCCTGCCGGCTCAGATAAAACCCAGGCGAGCGGGGCGTACCGCGAGCAGCGTCAATGACATAGCCTCCCGCCGCCAGCACCAGCGTCTTATCCGCAGAAGGAAACTGCCTGCTGTAGATGGACACGGGGGCCTGCTCATCCTTTACGGTCGTTTCCACATTCTTTTTCCCCCCGTCCTTCATGGAGAGGATGGGGTATCCCTTGACAAAATCCGTCCCGTCGTAAAGGCAGATTTCCTTTTCCGGCACGTTCACCACCACATGGAAATCCAGAGGCCGATACTTGAATACATCTCCCGCATGAAGAGCGGGAATATCCATCAAACCGTTCAGGTGAACCACCATGGCCTGAGAGCAACCCAGTTTTCTGACCATGCGTATCCAGGAATCTCCCTTCCGCACGGTATATTTCTTCACATCCGGCCCATTGGGATCCAGCAACTGGCGGATGCGCAGCCTCCCGATGAGTTCCTTCGCCTCTTTCCCCACCACGCCGCCCTGTTCCGCCAGAGGCTGCAACAGTTCCAGAGCTTTCGGCAGGCTGCCGCGGTCCATCAGGCGGCGGGCCTCTGCAAGGGCCTCCGGACGGCGCGGCCAGAGGGAATAATTTTCTCCGTCCGCCAAAATTCCCTGGGCACAGAAAGCCGCCGTCAGAAGGCTAAAGAAGACCTTTGCGCTTGAAGTCAAAGATATTGATTTCATGGGATTTTTGTATCATTTCCACCGTGAATTTCAAGAGGGAGACCTCCCATGCGTCATCCACTCCCTCAATGAGAGCCATGAACGTATCCTCTCCATTGCGCACCTGGTCCAGCAGCCGGCCACGCACGGAATCAAGCGGTTCATGCAGAATTTCCTCGCTCACTTCCGACCTTTTGAATCTGAATCCGTATTCCAGCAGCGTCAGAAAGCCCGGGCCGTTTTTGGAGAGCCAGTCAAAAAAGCGCTTGGCTTCTCCGGAAAATCCCTCCGTACTGATTTCATTGTAAATGGAAGGCCGTATGATTTTCGGTTTCTCCGCTTCCACCCAGCCGCTGCGCACGCGCACCACGTTCACCTCATCCATCAGTTCACTGAGGAGAAGAAAATTAAACCTGGTATCGCCAAAAGTATCAATGCGGCGGTCCGGTTCATACACCACCCGCGTCATCTCCGCCGCATAGCGGATATCGTCACGGGAAAAGGAAGGCAGGTCGCTCATGGAAGAAAAGGCAGAGGGGCTTTCCATGAAAAAGCGGCTTCCTTGCCTTGGACAGGGAAGCCGCTTTTGTAATAAAGGATTTTTAGCAGTTTAACTTAACCCTGAACCTTTTCGATGTAAGCAACGACGTCGGCCACAGACTGAAGCTTTTCAGCTTCTTCATCGGGCACTTCAATGTCAAAGTTTTCTTCGAAAGCCATCACGAGTTCAACGGTATCCAGCGAATCAGCACCGAGATCCTCGATGAATTTCGCATCAGCAGTCACTTTATCGGATTCAACGCCAAGTTGGTCGACGATGATACTTCTTACTTTTTCTTCGATGCTGTTGTCAGACATGATATTTATTGTTAAGGTTCATTGATATTACATGGGGTATGCGCCATTTGCAACACCTATTTATGAGTTTTTACGCGTCATCCGGCCACGGCGCCGGAAGCAGCAGGTTTCCAGCCGATTTTGGCCGTTCTTTAAAGATTCAGCCCGGCGGCTATGCGCAAGCCGTTCAACGTAATGTCAGGGTCCACATGGTCAATGCGCTCCACGCCCCTGGCGATCAGCGCTGCATCCCCTCCCGTAGCAACCATGGCCGGACGCACGCCCAGCTCACCTTCCAGCCGGGCCAGAATTTCCTTCACCAGCCCCCGGTAACCGTACACGGCGCCGGATTGCATGGCCTCTACTGTGCTGGTTCCAATGACGCGGGACGGCTCCTGGGGGTCAATGGCGGGAAGAAGCGCCGTATTGCGCTCCAGGTAATCCCCCATGCTGGCAAGCCCCGGGGCAATGACGCCGCCCACATAGGTGCATTGGGGACCGATCACGTCAAAAGTCACGGCGGTGCCGAAGTCCACCACAACGCACGGATACCCGTAATAAGCCGCGGCGCCTACGGCGTTCGCCAGCCTGTCGGCCCCTATCTGGCGCGGGTGGGGATAGTCGATGCCCACGCCCAGCCGGGAATCGCAGGAAAGGAAATGGCACGGTTTGACGATCCAGTTTTTCAGCTCTTCCGCCACGCGCGGCACAACGGAACACACCACGGCGGCATCATAACGGACGCCGGCCAGCACCTCGTCCAGCCGCTCCCCGCTCACCTCCCGGGTGGGAATCATATACCGCTCCGGCAACAGGGCTTCCGGCGAAGAAAGCACGAACTTGGTGCGCGTGTTGGAATTGTCAATCAGAAGATAGGTCACGGGAATCAGTTAGTATGTTCCTCCGCCAGTTTCAAGGCCAAATCCGCTATTCTGCCGCTTCCTCCGGTCATCCCCGCCCGCAGCAGGTTTTCATGCATGCGCCTCCACTGCGCGCCGCCGTCCGCCATCATTTCCTGAAGAGCGGAAGCCAGGGCGCGGACATCCGGCACATGGCCGCCGCCGCCCAGTTTTTCCAGAAGGCGGGTATTGCCCTCCTCCTGGCCCGGAAGAAGAAAGTTCACCAGCATGGGCCGTGCGGCCGCAAGCACTTCGTGCACGGTGGCGCCTCCCGCTTTCCCGACCACTACATGGCTGGCGGCAAGATAGGAAGGCACGCGGCGCGTCCAGCCGCGCACCGTCAGCCTGCGTCCGTATCTGGCTCGCAAATCCCGGATGCGGGGATAAATGCGCCGGAACCGGCGCCCCAGAATACAGGTTACATGCAGGGCGGGATTCGCATCCAGCATACCCGCCAGCTCCGCCCGCGCATGCCGTGCGGAACGCTGGGCAAAGTAAAGCACCCGGAACGGCTCCCCTTCCTTCCAGGAAAGAGGATGCTCCTTCGCCAACGCCCCCAGCACGGGATTGACGGGAAATCCCGTAACGCGCAGCCTGTCCTGCGGCAGCCCCTTTTCCTCCATGATGGCCCTCGTCCAGGGATCCGTTACGGCCCAGAGAGGGGACTTGGAACACAGCCATGATTTATTGATGACGAAGGAATCCGTCACGACGGTCAGGTAGGGGACTGCCCTGCCCGTGCGGGAGGCCAGGGAATCCAGCATGTAGGGATATACCATGTAGGTGCAGACCACGGCATCCGGCTTCCATTCCCGCAGCAAACGTTCCAGCAGGCGCTCCACGGGGGCGATTCCCCTGACGGGCTTTTCCGCCATATTGCGCCTGTCGCTCACCTCATACATCAGTTTCCAGAGGCGGGGCATGCGGGAAATCATCCACAGGTAGGCGGCGCGCGTCAGGCCAAACATCCGGGGCATCGCCTCCGCGCACAGGTCCGTAACGAGGACTTCCGCGCGCCCTGCGAGAGCATCCCTCACGCCCCTGGCGGCGGAATTGTGCCCTTCCCCGTATCCTGCGGTCACAATCAGAATGCGCGGCAGCCGTCCTTTCTGCATAGAACAGGGTATACCAATATTCCGTTCCATCGAAAAGAACTTCTTGCAGGAGGGCAGACATGAGGGGAAGCGGCCGGAAAAACATTATCCTCCGGTATTCCCTCCGGACGGAAAGGAACGGAAAAAAACGGCCTTTCTTCCCTATGATTCCCTTCTCAAAACCGGATTTAACATTGACCTGCGCAGGCCGTCAGGGCAAGCTTCCAGCCATGCGCATCGTCTTCATGGGCACAGGCGACATTGCCATTCCCGCCTTCCGCAGCCTGATCCGTCATTCGGATCTGGCAGGCCTGGTCACGCAACCCGACCGCCCTGTCGGCAGGCACCAGGTGCTTACAGCCCCGGCCATCAAAAATATTGCCAGGGAAGCGGGCATTCCCGTGCTCCAGCCGCATTCCCTGCGCAGCCCGGATGCGCTGAGCAACCTCAGGAGACTGAATCCGGATCTAATCGTCGTCATGGCGTACGGGCAGATTCTGAGCCAGGAAGTGATTGATATGGCCCCCATGGGCTGCATCAACGCCCATGCCTCCCTCCTGCCGCGCCATCGCGGAGCGGCCTGCATCCAGTCCGCCATCAAATCCGGCGATGCAGAAACGGGCATCACCATCATGCACATTGTCAGGAAGCTGGATGCCGGAGACATCATCGCCCAGATCAGCACCCCCCTGGAAGGCACGGAAACCGGAGGTTCCCTGCATGACAAGCTGGCCAGGATGACGCCGGATGTGCTGCTGCCCGTCATCCATTCCATTGAAAAAGGAACGGCTACACGCATCCGCCAGCAGGAAATCCTGGCAACATACGCCCCCAAGCTCCTGCGGGCGGACGGAAAAATCGACTGGACGCGCCCCGCAGAAGAAATCGGCCGCATGATCCGGGCGTACGATCCGTGGCCCGGGACCTTCACCAACTACTGGAACCGCAAGAAACGCATCCGCAACATGAAAATTTTCCCCGGCTTTTCCATCCTCCCGGAAGCGGAGGGAAAACCGGGCCAGGTGCTCTCCGCCGGGGAACAGGGTCTTTTGATCGCCTGCGGAAGCGGAGGATTGCTGGTGACAGACGTCCAGCTTGAAGGCAGCACGCGCATGAATATCTCCCAGCTCATTGCCGGCCACCCGAATTTGAAAGATATCCATTTTGACGTATAAATGGCCAAGTCCTTTTCCATGGAGAGCCTGAACGCGGCCCAGAGGAAAGCCGTGCAGACCCTGCAGGGGCCCGTGCTGATCCTGGCCGGGGCCGGAACGGGTAAAACGCGCACCGTCACCTGCCGCATCGCCCATATGGTGGACCGGGGTATCAGCCCCAAAAGCATCCTGGCCGTGACGTTCACAAACAAGGCCGCTCTGGAAATGCGGGAACGCGTAGGCCAGATGGTGGAACGCAAGGCGGCGCGCCAAATAATGGTGAGCACTTTCCATTCCCTCTGCGTGCGCATCCTGAGAGAGGATATAGGGCGCCTGGGGTACAAGACCAATTTCACCATTTACAGCGGTTCCGAACAAAGCGGCCTGATCCGGCGACTGATTGTGCGCCACGGCGGCATTACGGAGAAAATCACGCCCAAGGATGTGCTTTCCTCCATGAGCCGGATGAAAAACAGCGGTCTGGGCCTTGACTCCATTGAAGACAACCTGACGGCCAACATCGCCGCCTCCTACCAGCGGGAACTTCAGGCGCAGAATTCCGTGGATTTTGACGACCTGCTGATTCTGGCGGACAAATTGCTGAAGGAGCACCGGGACGTCAGGGAAGCGTGGCAACAGCGCTTCCGCTATATCACCGTGGATGAATTCCAGGATACCAACAGCCTCCAAATGAGCCTGCTGGGCCATCTGGTGGGGCCGGAACACAATGTCTGCGTAGTGGGGGACGACGACCAGTCCATCTACGGCTGGCGCGGGGCCCAGATCAGCAATATCCTGGAATTCGAACGTTTTTTTCCAAATCCCTCCATCATCAAACTGGAAGAAAATTACCGCTGCACCTCCCCCATCCTGGACACGGCCAATGCCCTGATCCGCCATAACCTGGGCCGGAGGGACAAGACGCTGCGCGCCCATAAAGGCGGAGGAGAAGCCGTCCGGCTCATTTCCATGCCCGGAGACGCGGAAGAAGCGGAATTCATCATCACGGACATTGAAAACGTCCGCAGGCAGGAAGGCCGGCCCTGGGAGGATTTCGCCATTCTGTTCCGGGCCAATACCCAGAGCCGCATCATTGAACAAACGCTCCGGGAACACAAAATTCCCTACCGCATGGTGGGCGCGCAAAGTTTTTTCGACCGCAAGGAGGTAAAGGACCTCATTTCCTATCTGGCGACTATCGAAAACCCGCAGGCTGACGAATATCTGCTGCGCATCCTCAACACGCCGCCGCGCGGCATCAGCGAGCTGACCAGCCATCTGGCCATCGACTGGAGCCGGGAGCACGGCAACAGCGTCTGGGCAGCCCTCCAGGACGAAGAATTCCTGGCGGCCCTTTCCACCCGCGCCCGCAACAGCGTGCAGGCATTCAATGAACTGATTGCAAAATACATCGACCTTTTCCAGGATAAGGAAACCGACTTCGGAGACATCCTGGAGCAGCTTATTGAGGAAACCGGATTCAGCGAATACGTCACGCGCCTGTGCAAAACGGAAGCTGAAATCCAGAAACGGCTGGTGTCCATCGGGGACGTGAAAGCCTCCCTCCGCAACTTCTGGCAACCCGGAAAAACTCTCCGGGACTACCTGGCCCAGGTCACCCTGGACAAGGAAGATAACGATGACGACGTGGAAAACAAGCCAGGCGTATGCCTGATTACCATGCACGCCGCCAAGGGACTGGAATTTCCGGTAGTGTACCTCGTGGGGCTGGAGGAAGGCATCCTTCCCCACAAGCGTTCCCTGGAAGACGGCAATTGCGATGAAGAACGCCGCCTGCTCTACGTAGGCATCACGCGCGCCCAGGAGAAACTCATGCTTACTTATTGCGCCACGCGCCTGCGTTACGGGGACCGCATGCCTTGCCAGCGCTCCTCCTTCCTCAGTGAAATTCCTCCCCACCTGATGGAATATTCCAAATGGGAGGATCTCATGAACGCGGAAGCGACGGAAGAGGAATCCGGAAACTTTTTCGATTCCCTGCGCAGCATGCTTCTGGAAGAGGAATAAGAGGCGGCATGGCGTTTTGCCAGCCTCTTTTCAACCATGTCTTTTACTTTAACTTTATTCAGAGGACAAGGCGCCGTTGCCGCCCGGAAACGCCAGTCTGCCGACTTTCCTCCTCCAGAATATTCAGCCGCGCCAGCTGCATGGTCTGTTCCGGACGTGAAAAATCCTCCCGGCCTGAACCGGGAGGATTGAAAATACGGGACTGGAGGTCTTCCCTGGATTACCAGAAGATGATGTACAGGGCGACCGTCGCGGCAACCACGAGCCATCCGAAGATTTTAGCCCGTGAAGAGGACTGAAGGGCAACCACGCCCCTGTCGGGCAGCACGATAGGCTGTCCGCCGCGGGCGGCGTTCACCGCCGTGAAGATGAAGCCGATGACCACTACCGTGATGAAACACACGGCCATGCGGTTCAGGAAGGCCATTTCCGGCTGCCACACCTTCAGGATTCCGTACAGGAGGGCATTAATGACGATACCCAGCCAACCGAAGATGCGCGGGCACTTGGGCACAAAGAAGCCGAAGAGGAACACGCACAGGGCGCCCGGGCTCAGGAAGCCCTGGAATTCCTGAATGAAATTGAAGATGCCGCCAAAGGCCGGGCTGTCCAGGAACGGAGCAATGGTCAGGGCGATCACGGCGCACACCAGCAAACCAATCTTGCCGACGGTAACCAGCTCCGTGGGCCCCGCATTTTTGCGCAGCTTGTTGTAAATATCCATCGTAAAGATGGTGGACGCGGAATTCAGCATGGATGCCAGGGAAGACACCACCGCGCCAAAGAGAGCCGCAAGCACAAACCATGTCCATCCCGTGCCGGGAAGCAACTTCCTGATCAGCGTGCCGAAGGCGGAGTCATAGTCAAAGCCTACCAGCGTATCCGTCAGATAGTAGTTGTCCGAGTTGTCCACGGCCGGCTTGATGATTTTATTGTTAAGGGAAGCGATTTTTTCCACGAACGGGGCACGTTCTGCTAACGTGGTCTGGTCGTTGGCGGCATCCGCTTTCAAATCGGCGCAGGCCTGTTTCAAATTGGCCATAACATCTTCGCCCACCTTCATTACTTCCGCGTTATGAATGGCATGGGCACAGCCTTCCTCCACGTTTTCCACCAGGAAGCTGTCCGTAAGCTTGTAGATGACGGGGCGGCCCTTGACTGCGGCGGGATCTTCCGTCTTACGGATTTCCGCCGCATATTTTACTTCCGCCTGTTCCTTCAGGTCATTGCGGTACAGGTTATAGGCCAGGATGCCGGGGACCACCACCACGAATGGGATGATGAGCTTGAGGAACGCGGCGAACACAATGCCCATCTGACCTTCCGCCAGGGATTTGGAAGCCAGCGTACGCTGCATGATGTACTGGTTGAGGCCCCAGTAAAAGAAGTTGGGAATCCACAGGCCCAGGCAAAGAGCCGTCCACGGGATTTCCGCATCATCCGCAGGACGGATCATGTGCAGCTTGCCGCCCACGGTATTTACACCGCTGGCCGCGTCACCGGAGTTCAGCTCAAAAAAGCGCGTCACCCCATGCCAGAGGCTGTCCGAAGGATTCCCCAGGGAGGCAACCGTCGCGCCGGAATTGGCGGCGGCGGATTGAATCAAATGGTTCGGGTCTGCGCCGCTGAGCTCCGTCAGGGCAAAATAGGCTACCACGCCGCCGCCCACAATCAGGGCGGCGCCCCAGAACAGGTCCGTCCAGGCGCAGGCTTTCAACCCGCCCACGAACACGTATACCGTGGCGCAGAAGGCAATGATAACGCAGCCGACGGTGATGTTGCCGAAGTCAATGCCCATGGCAGAGTATCCCGTGAAGAACACGGAGATCACCTTGGCGCCGGCGTAAATCACGCCCGCAGTCGGCACGCCTACCAGAATCAGCAGCGTGGCAATGGCCATCAGGGAACGGGCCAGCGTGTTATACCGGTATTCCAGGAATTCGGGAATCGTATATACGCCGCCTTTCAGCAGCTTGGGAAGGAAACAGAAGGCTACAACCACCAGCGTGATTGCGGCCAGCCATTCATACCCGGCGATGGCCATGCCCACCCAGTTGGCCGATTTGCCGGACATCCCCACAAACTGTTCCGTGGAAATGTTGGCGGCAATCAGGGAGAAACCCACCAGCCACCAGGTCAGACCGCGGCCGGCAAGGAAATAGTCTGAAGCGCCCTTGGCCTTCTTTTCCTCTTCCGTTTCTTCGGGGTCACGGCTTTTCCAGATGCCCAGGGCGATTACGCCCACTACGACCACGCAGAAGAGAATGACTTCCACCATGGAAAGAGGGGCCGTTTTAGGCTCCGCAGAGGCGGTCTGTACAGCCTCTGCAGCGGGAGCCGCCGGCTGAATTTCCGCTGCCGGCTGGACTTCAACAGCGGGAGTCGCGGCCGGAGCGGCCAGGGCGGGCTGCGCATCAGCTGCCGTTGCAGGCACGGGCCCCTCCTGGGCGGATGCGCCCCACGTCATCAGGGCGAGCGCCCCGAATATAGTTGCTAGTGTTTTCATCATCAGTATGGATTAAGCTTGGTACAGAATACGGGCGCCTTCTCCGGCACGGGTTACAAGATACGTAGTTTCAATGCCCGTTTCCTGGCAGTAGCTGTCCAGAAGCTCCTGGGCCACCTTTTCCACGTCCTCCGTCTTCACCAGGGCCACAATGCATCCGCCAAACCCGCCGCCCGTCATGCGCGCGCCGTAAATGGAGGATGCGGAGGGAATGCGGTCACAAAGGGAAACAAGGGTATCCACCTCAGCACAGGAAACTTCATAGTCGTCACGCAGGGAAGCATGGCTGCCGCGCATGGCTACACCGGCCTCATCCCAATCGCCGCGGGCAAGGGCGTTCGCAAAAGCGTTCACGCGCGCATTTTCTCCAATGACGTGGCGGGCGCGGCGATAGCGCACATCGCCAAGCTGTTCCCTGAAGGATTCCAACAGCTCCAGCGTAGCTTCCCGCAGGGAGGGCACGCCCATGATGGAAGAAGCTTCCTCACACTGCTTGCGGCGCTGTCCATAAGCTCCGTCCGCCAGGGAATGCTTCACAGCGCTGTCCAGAACCAGCACGGAGACGGACTCATTGTTCATCGGAACCAGCTCATATTCCAGCGTGGCGCAATCCAGCTTGAGAGCCATGCCCTTCTTGCCGTTGGCAGAAATAAACTGGTCCATGATGCCGCAGGGAACGTTCACGAATTCATGTTCCACGGCCTGCCCGATCAGGGCTACTTCCTTGGGATCTATTTCAACGCCGGCAAAAGCGGCGAGCGCCGTACAGACGGCAACTTCAAGAGCGGCACTAGAGGAGAGGCCGCCGCCGCGGGGCACATTGCTGTCAATCAGCATATCCACAGGCCCGATTTCTATGCCGCGCCTGTGCAGGTTGGCCAAAACGCCGCGGACATAATTGGACCAGAACGGTTCGCCGGGAACCAAGGCATCTTCCACCGCAATTTCATGGATCTGGTCACCCAGGGAACCGCAAAAGCGGTGTTTGCCCACGGGGGAGGGAGCCACAGCCACAACACAATGGTTATCAAGCGCCATAGGCATCACAAAACCGTTATTATAATCCGTGTGCTCACCAATAAGGTTCACACGTCCCGGTGCCGCTGCCACATGAGTAGGCGCCTGACCGAAATACTCGATGAAATACGGAGTCACCGTTTCTTTAGAGATTTCTCGCTGAACTAAATCCATAATAGATTGATTCTGCCCCATCCCTTTCCGCACCTCAAGATTAAAGTCTCTGCCCGGCAATAATTTTCTTCATTTTCCACAAAATACACCAATTTCATCCCCCTCCCGAATTGCAGTATTCTTAAAAAGGGCCTGTTCCACCGGACAGAGAACCCCAGCCAGATTCCAAATTCCCGGCAATAACGGCTGACGGCCTGCAATCCAGGGAGACCTGGAAGCTACTTTGCCCCACGGGCGAAAAGCACTGCCGGGACGGTTTTCAGAAGCAGTTTGATATCCAGCCACAGGGACCAGTTGTCAATATACTTCATATCCAATTCCACCAGCTTTTCAAATTCCCGGATGTTGCTGCGTCCGGCAATCTGCCAGTACCCCGTCACACCGGGCAGCACGCTCAACCTGCGGCGGTGGGCGTCGCTGGTAAAGGCTTCCGTCTCATAAACGGGCAGCGGGCGCGGGCCAACCAGGCTCATTTCCCCCTTCAGCACATTAATGAGCTGGGGAAGCTCGTCGATGCTGAATTTGCGCAGGAAGCGCCCAAAGGAGAAGATGCGAGGGTCGTGCTCCAGCTTAAAGATGGGGCCGTCCATGTCATTGCCGTACTTGGCTTTCACTTCATCCAGCCTCTTATCCGCGTCCCGGTACATGGTGCGGAACTTCCACATGCCAAACTCCCGACCATACAGCCCGGAACGTTTCTGGCGGTAAAAGACCGGGCCACGATCCGACAGCTTGATTCCCACAGCCGCCAGCACCCACAGGGGTGACGTTCCCACCAGAAGCGCCAGCGCTCCCGTCCAGTCCAGCATTTTCTTCAACTGCCAGGAGGTGGTATAGGGAATGGGGGTGGATTTGTACACCAGCATTCTTGTTCCTCCAATCACGCCGAAATAGGTTTTATGCACAGCGGGCATGCTTACCACCATGCTCGCGTAAAAATCGACTCCCATCTTGCCGCACAGTTCCACCAGGCACCGCGCCACGGAAGAATCCACCTCCTCCGGCAAAAACACCACCTTGCTGACGCAGTTCTTAATCAGCAAATTCCTGACTACCGCACTGTCCACCTCTTCAGGCGCCATGACCAGCAACCCATTCCTGAAGTCCACATGATTGCTCTCCAACGTCCTGCGGAATTCTTTCACATGATCCGGAGTTCCCACCACCAGCGTAGGGGCTTCCTCCACCAGCCTTTTTTCCGCCCGGAACCGGCTGATACGCAGCCAGAGGGAACCCAGGAAGGTAAGCAGATACGCCAGGGACTGGACACCGACATCCGCGGAAAAGGGAACAAAGAACTTCCATATCATCACGCTTAACACCACAAAACAGGCATATGCCACCACAAACCGCCGGATGCTTTCCCAGAGCGTCTGGCAGCGGTAGTAAACGCCGAACTGGTCACAGCACACATACAGCAGCAGAGACATCGTCAGCGGCGTCAGCACCAGCGTCCGCAGACGCCACGGTTCCGGAGCGACCCCATCCCATTGCCAGGACACAAATCCGACAACGAAGAAAACGACGAACGCAAGGACGAAAACAACAATCTTATTAATCCCGTAGGTAGTACGGTCTGCATTTTGAATCAGCATCGAGAGAATATGTAGATTAGCCGACATTTAAAATGCTCCGTCCTCGTCTTTTTGTCAAATTGTTTGCTCACTCTGAGCCATGCCCGGCACGGAAGCCTGCCTCCCGGACGGCCTTCCCGCCTCCGGGCGGTCGGAAAGCCTAAAATGACGAGATACCGGCTTGCAAGAATCCGGCTCCCTGTGCATTGGTATACGCGTCAATCGACCGGACTGGTCACGCGCCTAGCCTGATCGCCCCCCTATCAGACCATGCATGGACCGTTGATCGGGGCATGGGGCCCCCTTACTCCTGGCTTTTCTCATGGCAGCGGAACGTCCCGGCGATCCTCCGGATGGAATTTACTGCACACAGCGATAAATCCGGCATGACACCAACATAATCACCAACTTAGCATATAAGTATGTCACAACACAACACACAGGGAAGACAGGGCCAGGGAGCTCGCCGCCGCTACAACAAGGGCGGACGCTCCTATGGCAATGACCGCCGCGATTCCAGCGGTTACCGTCCCAAGTACAGAAAAGAAGCGCCCGCCAAACTCTCCTTGTGGCAGCGTTTCCTGGGCCTCTTCGGCATTCGTCCGTCCAAGAATAACAAGTATGCGGCCAGGGATAAAGCCGCCGCCAAAACCAACACCCGCGTAGCCCGCAACAGGCAGGATCGCGTTTCCGCACCCAAACAGCCCGTCTCCAACCGCCGGCTTTATGTGGGCAATCTTTCCTATGAAGCTACGGAAAGCGATCTGGAGGACGTGTTCAAGGGCATCGGGGAAGTCAATTCCGTGGAAATCATTTACAACCCCCGCACCCACAAGTCCAAGGGGTATGCTTTTGTGGAAATGAAGAAGATGGAAGACGCCATCCGTTCCGTGGACATTCTCCACAACCAGCCTTTCATGGGCCGCAATCTGCTGGTCAGCGGAGCCAATGAACGCCAGGAACAACCCCGTCAGCCCCGCGAAGACCGCGCACCCAGGGAAGAACAGGGTTCCATGGCGGAAGTGAAGGAAACCTCCACTCCCCTGCTCCAGCCGGAAGCTCCCGCTCCCCAGTCCCAGGAACAATAACCATTTTACCATGCGGAAGCCGGCCTTTGAAGAAAGGCCGGCTTCCTGCATTTACGGGAAAGGGAACTCCAGGCAGCAACGAACGTGCAGCACGGCACGGGAGCCGCACCATCCACCAGCCCTTCCATCCGTAGTGTTTCAACCACACCCCTGTCCGTCCCGGGGCGGCGGAACAGGCGTGCCTGCAAAGGCGGATTCTGAAAATATCACGGCAGCCCCCAGGCTCTGCGCAGGCGCAAATATTCCCTGGCGGGGAGCAGGATATAAAGGGGATGTCTGGAAGGATCCAGCCATGCAATCATGGCCCTCAAATTTTCCTCGCTCATTGCGGTGCATCCGGCCGTAGGGGCTCCTCCGTCCCGGCGCCAGATATGGAAAAAAATGGAGGAACCCGCACCCGGCACGGGTTTCTGCCGTCCGTCTGCGGCATTATGCCGGATAAACAGTTTCAGACTGTGGGCGTAATCATTCAGCTTCATCTGCTGCTTGAACTCCCAAGGCGTGACGGGATCATGCTTCAGCACAAAGTGCTGGTTATACAGGGGAGAGGCAGGGTCATCCACCCACATGTCCCGCGGCGTGATGCGGCGGTACGGCATGGAACGCTTTTTCTGCGGCGCGGGAACAGTTCCATATACGCCCCCCAGTTCAAAAATTCCTGCGGGAGAACGCAAGTCCCCCTCCTTCTTCACCGGCCCTCCGGCGGGAGGGAAGCTGACGCCCCTGCCCCAGACCAGACCGGATTTTCCCAGACGCGCCGGAAACGGCCCTTTCACCATCACCCAGCCCCGCGGCCCTTTCTCCAAAAGGCTCAACTGCACATGGGAACTATTCCACCCGTCCGCGGAACCTACAATCACCTGGCTGCAATCCGCCGGAAGCGCCGCGGCCGGAAAACAGAACGCCGCCAGCATGCACAAACACAGGTATACTGCCTTCATGAGCCGTAGCATAATGGCACCGTTCCGGAAGAAAAGCAATTACTCCGTCTCCGCAGGCGCGCCGTCCGGCGGAATCCACCCGCCTAGTTCAACGGAAGAACTTCTTCCAGCAGGGACTCAATTCCCTCCTTGGCAAACCGGGAATACAGATACAGCCTTTTGGCTTCCATGTATTTGCCCAGGGCAGACCCCACTTCTCCCGCATTCCTGCATTTTTCCGCATCATTCAGCAGATTCACCAGTGTGCTTGCCTTTGTCGTCAGGTCCAGATACCGGGCATTCAGCTCCTGGTCATTGATGAACAGTTCCTGGTCCCTGGAACGCAGCTGTTGAAGCTCCTCCCAGGCGCCGTATACGTCCTGCATGGCTTCACGCTGGCGCGCTGCGCCCAGGGCACGCTCAATAACGGCCATTTTGCCCAGATCTTCCACAAACTGCTTCTGGAGCTCCGGATCATCCTTCACCAGAACGGCAAATTCATGCTGGTTGTCAAAAATGCGGCGATAATTCTTATTCTTGTGGAAACGCTTGAAATCCTCCAGAGCGTGGGATTGCTGACCTGCGGCCATCATGGCGTTCCGCAGCGGAAGAAGACGGGGATTCTTCGGCCAGATTTCAATGGCGCTTTTCAGGCATTCCTCCAATTTGGCGCGGTCCCCCCTGGCCAGGGCTTCCTGCCCCTGGGAAATATAGGCGTCACTGGCGAATACGGCGGCGCTGATAGCGGATTCCGCACGGCCCGTGCTGAAATCCCTGGAAGTCTTCTTAAGAGCCTCCACCAGGGAAAGGGCTTCTTCATAATCTTTGCCGTTCATCAACTCGAACAACTTTTCCACGTCCCGTTTGAAGGCATACAGTTTTTGCTTCTTCTCATACGGAAACGTATTCACGGCGGGCATGAATTCCCCGATCAGGAGAGCTTCGTTCAGCCGTTCCAGCGCATCCACGTAATGATGGGAATCCACCAGATTGTTCACGGCCTTCATGTGCCGGTCGGAGTCACGGGCCAGCTCCCGGGAAAGGTTGTCCAGGATAGCGACGGTGGGAGGAGCGCCCAGCGTACCGCTGAACATCTTGGCGGCATCGGAATTCTTATCCAGCCGCAGCTTGGTATCCCCGTCATTGAACAGGCGGCTGTAAACGCCGCAGCCTATGGAAACATGGTCAAAACGCCGCTGGGCAAACAATTGAACCAGCGTAGACTGAAAAACAATCTTCGCTTCCGTCACCGTCAGAACCTGCTCACTTTCCAGCTTCAGCTTGCGGGCTTCCATCTCCACCACACGCTTTTCCAGATATTTGTAACGGGGGTTATTTTTGGCCGGATGATTGGTGGATGTTCCCTTTTTCCCGCCCTTCTGGCCGGAGGGCGCACCGGAAATCGTCGTCACGCCGCTTTCCATCAGGCTCATCTTCTGGGCGTTGCTGCGGATTTCCCTTTCCACCGCCTCAAGCATCTTCCCCTTGTTTTTTCCATTGCTCCTGGCCTGCCACGCGGTGTAAATGGCCTGGCAGAGAGCGTCGGAAACGCCTCCGTCCAGCGGGTTGCTGGAAGCGGCGGTCAACAGGTCCACTACCTGCCGCACCACATTATCCGCCACCAGTTTTTCCTTGCGCATGGAGAGCGTTTCGTGGAGCTTTTCAAAAATTTTCTGATATTCCTTCGCATCTTCCGTACTTTCCTCCGGCTGGCTCAGGTACTTGTTGAAACGCGCTTCAATCTCCCGGAAACTGCCCATATTCAACGTCGTTCCGTTGATGGTCACCGTGCCGTCCTGAGGGTTCAGGAAAGGAAGCTCATTGCCGTACAGGGACTTGGCATCCCCCTGCCTGGAAGGCTGGTAGGCATTCGGCTGAACGGCGGGAGGGGAGGCAGGGGACGCGGCAGGCGCACCGCCGGCTGCAGGAGGGTTGTACATCATCTGCCCCAGGGCGGGAACCGCGCAGGCCAGGGTCATCAAAAAACAGCATTTCATAGGACGAGGGAGATTGTTTATTTAGGCTGAATGGATGTAGCTACGCACACGCCGCGCACCTTCGGATTGATATCTTTCACCCGGAACTCTATCCTGTATTGCTGGTCCCGGTTGATGTTCAGTCCGTTCCTGGCCTCAGCGGAAACACAGACGGGAATGATGCACTCACGCCCGGAGGCGTCTTTGTACAAGAAGGCAATAAGCTCGGACTCGCCGCGCGGAAAACGGTCAATCACCGTTCCGTCCAGTGCATAGTTGTTATTGGAAAGCTGGGAGGCGTTCGCCGCCAGAATATCCAGAGGTATATCCGACCCGGCCTGAGGCTTCTCCCCGGCTCGGAACATGACAATCCCCACAATAACGGCCAGCACAAAAACCGCCGCCCCGACCGTCAAAACCAGTGCGGATGATGAGGAATTTTTCTTTTTTGCTGCACGCCGTCTCGACATAATTTTTGATGGAAGAAGTATATAACGGACTTCCCGCAAATGCACGCATTAAATTAAAGCTCCCAGCGCGAACGGCGGATTCCCGCGTAGGCGGCCGCAATGCCGCACGCAACATGCACGCCCAGAACAATATAACAAACCAGGGAGGGCGTCAGGTCCGTATCCAGCACATTCTTGACGGCGTGATATACGTCGTCCTTCAGGGCGGAGATGCTGCCGGACCACGCCCAATACGCGGAAATGAAGGGCCGTATGAAATCCTCCACATATTCCGGAAGCGCCAGCACCGCTCCGGAGAGAGGAAGCTGGAAACCCACCAGATAAATGCTCAGCAGGGAAGCCTGGTCCGCACTCCGGGCCAGGGCGGAAATGCCCAGGCATACAAAAGTCATGGCGGCGTTCGCCAAAATCAGGAACAGCAGATGCGTCAGGCCGCCGCCACGGTCCCAGAAAAAATCCACAAAGGCAAACATCCAGACGGATTGCACCAGCACCAGGACGCTCAGATAGGACAGCTTGCTCGCCAGGTAGGCGGAAGGCCTCATGCCCGCATACTTTTCCTTTTCCATGACGGCGCGTTCGCCGGCCACCTCGCGGGCGGCATTGTTGGACCCCATCAGCCCCAGCAGAATCACCTCAAACATGATGATGCCGGAGACGGCGGATCCCGTCTTCATGTTCAGCTGCTGGGCTTCCATATCCTTCTGGACAGTCTGGACATCCTGCGTGGCGGAAAGCCCCACGATTTGCCCGGAGCCCTTGTCCGTAAACATGGCTACCAGCACGGGAAACAGCAGCACCATGACCAATTGAAGAACCAACTGGGAACGGTCGCGGAAAAAGATGCGCCAGCGCCGCCCCAGCAGGCAAAAGAACTGGGTGAAAAATCCGGGAACTTCCGGAATGTTTTCCTCCACGGCCTTTTCCCGTTCCGTTCCGGATTCTCCGGAGGCCCCCTCCTTCTCCGCCTCCGCAAGACGGACGGCATCCGGATCCGGCAGTTCCCCGGAAAGAATTTTCTTTTCCCTTTCCTGTTCCAGACGGGAATAATAGGAATCCCGGTGCTTGCTCCAGGACCGGCTCCAGGAAGGGCCTTCACGATCCTGGAGCTTCGGGTAAATCTCCTCCAGCGAGGAAACGCCGAAGTAATGCAGCATGGTTTTCGGCGAACCGTGGTAAGCCACGCAGCCCTGGTGCATGACCAGGATGGAATCATACCTGTCCAGATGGGAAAGGCTGTGCGTGACGGAAATGACGATGCGGCCTTCCGAACGGGAGATTTCATGCAGGAGGAACACGATATCGTGTTCCGACCTGGGATCCAGTCCGGACGTCACCTCATCGCAAATCAGCAGCCGGGGATTGGATACCAGTTCCATGGCCAGCGCCAGTCGCCTTTTCTGGCCGCCGGAAAGAATTTTCACATCCCGGTCCGTAATCCCCTCCATTCCCGTTACCTCCAGGGCATTGTCAATGCTGTCGTCCAAATCGTCCACGGAATTGAACCGGCAACGGAGCCTGGCGGCGCTCTCCACATTCTCATCCACGCTCAGCTGGTCATAGGCAATGCTGAACTGGGGAACGAACCCGATTTCCGAAGGTTCAAAGTCTTCTTCAGCCAAATCATGGCCATTCCAGAAAAAACGCCCGCCCGTTCCCGCAATCGCCTTCAATAGGGTCGTCTTTCCGCAGCCGGAAGGCCCAACGACCGCCATAAAATGACCGCGAGGGACATTAAAACTGACATTGTCCAATAATTTCAAAGGACCATCCGGTGTTTCTATCTCATACGTAATGCCGTTCGCCTGCAACATGGTTCTTTTACTTTAACGTATCAACTTCCGCATCATCAAGGAAAATCGGGCATTTGCACTCTATCCCGCCGGCAACGGAGAACATGCTCTCCGGGAACCTTCCCCGCCAGCCGCGGGAACGCTCCCGCGGTCAGGCTCCTCCTGCCCCCGCTCATTTCGGCATCCCCCGCGGCCGTATCCGTGCCGCAAGCCGGGCTGCACGGAATTCCCCCGAAAAACCGGATGGACAGACACAGCCCTCCCGAAAGGGAAGTTTGAAGCCTCCGGGAGCGTTTATTTCATCATCTTCCACACCGCCAGCCGTTTTTAAAACGGAAAATCCGCATCCCCCACCGGATCCACAGCTTTGTCCTCAAACTTTTTAACAGCTTTCTGCTGGGGATTTACGGCACGGACCACCAGCGCCCGGGGGGGCATTTCCCGCCGCCTTCCGAACTCGCATTTTTCCTCGCACAGATCGCAGGAGTTCCGGCGTTCGCGTTCCTCAGGCCGTTCCGCGGTAACGGGACAGGCGTGTTCGCACGCGCCGCAGCCGATGCACAGGGAAGGATCCAGCCTGGGCAGGCGGTGCTCCTGGCCGTCACGCCCGATATAGGGCACCGTGTAAAGGGCCTTGGTGGGGCAATGCTCCGTACAGGCTCCGCAATCCATGTCCTCCCGGGCAACCAGGCAGCGGCAAACGTAAAACCGGGCCACGGCAATGCGCGTAGTATCTTTTGTTATTCCCTCAGTATCCCTTTCCGCGGTAACAGGCATCCTGCGTATGGCCCCCGTGGGGCAGACTTCCGCACAGCGGTGGCAATCATAAAGGCAATATTTGGTGGCAAAATCCATCCGGGGTTTCATGAATCCCTTCAGGCCAAGCTGCAGGTATGAGGGCTGAAGCACATGGGTGGGACAGTTGGCAACGCACATCTGGCAGCCGGTGCAGATATCCAGAAAACGTTCCAGGGAACCGGCTCCGGGAGGAAGAACGCACTGGGTAGGGTCCAGCTTCCGGGCGGCATCTCCCCGGCATCCGGAAAAGGCGGCCGCAGCCAGCCCGACCGCAGTAGCCTCCAGGAACTGGCGGCGGGAACTCCCGGCAATGGAGGGAACCGCGGCGGAAGAAGAGGGAGCGGAAGCCGGGGGAACCTTCTTTTTTTGGGCCGGAATCTGTTGGCGGACCCTGGTAAACCAGCGGTAGCGTATTTCTCCCTCACTGCAGGAGCGCACGCAATCGTAGCACGCCACGCAACGTGAGGAGTCTATTTTGTATTCCTTCAGGTTCAGGCATTGCGCCTTGCAGGATTTGACGCATTTGCCGCATTTTTTGCAGGAGGCGGGATCAAAGCCCAGCCGGAAAAGGGAGATACGGGAAAGCAACCCAAGGAACGTGCCGACGGGGCATACCGTATTGCAATACAGGCGCCCCTTCCAGGCGCTCATGACGGCCACCAGGCCGAGCATGCCGGCGGAGGCCAGCAATACCGGGAAAGCCGCGGGGAAATAATCCATTTGAACCAGGTCCGCAGAAGAACTGTCCGCCGCCAGCAGGTTATTGCTCCAAATGGCGGCCGGCCATGCCAGCACATACATGATGCGCCCGAAAATGCTGTAAGGGTCCAGCCAATTCAGAGACAGACCGGCCAGCCCCGTCACGCAGCAGGCGGCCAGCAATGCCAGCACCCCATACCGCATCCACGGCACAGGCCGGGAGAATTTCAGGAAACGCTTCGGCGCCAGCCAGCGGCGGATTCTGAAAACAATATCCTGGAGAATCCCCAGCGGGCAGATGAAGGAACAGTATACGCGGCCGAACAGCAGCGTAAGCAGCAGCAAAACCCCCAGAATCACGGCGGAAACGGCGGCCCCGCTCAAGGTCCCCAGCACGGACGGCACCAATTGCCACCGCGCCAGGGAAAAGGAATCTTCCACCCCCTCTCCGCCCCCCGTCATGTTCGGCACGTTCCACGCGGGAATGTGGTGCAGAAAAGCGTATGCAATCCCAATAAAGAAAATGACGGCCACCGTCACGCGGAGCCACTTCAGAGGACTGACGAGAAAGGCTTTGATGACTGACATATTTATCATAAACCCGCCGGAGGCGGAAAGTTGGCCCTCCACCGCGTCATCCGCAGACGGGAGAAGGAGCCGCCGCGTCAGGCCATGCTGATACGGCGGATATGAAGCCTGGAAAGGTCGGCGACGCCCAGCCCCATTTCCTCCCCAAGCTGCACATGGCGAATTTTTCCGGTCTTGTTCAGCAGGGCGGCGCCCGCAGCGTCAATGGCCACGATGTCACGGGAAGCCAGAAGGGTTTTGCGCTCCACCAGATCATTCGTATCCTTCCCCACGGGGCCATTGCGCACCATGGGCATGTAAGCGTCCAGCACGCACAGGTCCGGCTTGCGGAAATACACGGCATCCGCGATGCACTGGTGCAGGTCGTTCTTATGCATGGCCCCGCGGTCCCAGACGGTACCCATGACATTCTTCATGCAGGCGGTCATCTCGGAACCGCTGTGGTGCTTGAGGGGCGGGCAGGTGATGTAAACATCCGCCTCCAGCACGGCCTTATGCACCTTGGCGGAGGTGAATTTCCGGGCTTTCGGGTTTTCCGTCTGCACGTACTGGCTCTCATTGCCGCCGTCCACCATTACGCCGCCGGCCTTCTCTACGGCCTCTTTCACGCCGCTGCCCTCATAGGCGCCGTTGTGGCAGCAGTGGTCAAACACCCTTACTTCCTTCGCTCCGGCCTGCCTGCACAGCTCCACCAGCGTGGCGACGGTTTCAGGATGTGTGTTGGCGCCGAATTCCGGAGCCTTGTTCCAGCCGATGTTCGGCTTGATTACGACGGTCTGGCCCGGCTTGACGAAGGCCTGCATGCCGCCCAGCGTCTCCACGGCCTTCCTGACCATCTCCGCACGGGTGCCGTTGCGGACGGCCACCAGATCCGGAATGCCGGAAGCCGCCGGAGCTCCGGCCTCCTGGGCGAACAGGGAATCCATGTCCGATATGGCCGCCAGCGCCCCTGCGGCGGCAGTCCTTTTCAAAAAAGTGCGTCTGTCAGTCATCTTCATGCCAACGTCTGTGGTTTATCCCCGCATGCGGGAACACGCAGAAGGTTTTATGCCTCTTCCTAACACATGCCCTGCCAAAAAACAACCTGTCATTCTTCCCGCACCGGAATTTCATAAACGAATTGTCATACAGGCAGAGCTTCTGTACAACCCGGTCATGAAATGTTCCCTGCTCAGCCGCCCCATGACCTGCGCTCATGACTGGATCAGCCGTGTCGTCTTCCCCGGGGACGCAGTCGTGGACGCCACGGCGGGCAACGGGCATGATACGGTTTTCCTGGCCCGGCTGGCTGGCCCTTCCGGCCAGGTGCACGCCTTTGACGTGCAGGAAGAAGCCATCCGCGCCACCAGGGAGCGTCTGGAGAAGGAAGGGCTGCTCACCCCTTCCGTCCGGCTCCATCTTGCCAGCCATGACCGCCTGGCGGAACTGGTCAGAAGCCCCGTGAAGGCCATCGTCTTCAACCTGGGCTATCTGCCGGGCGGGGACAAAAAAACGGTCACCAGGACGGAATGCACCCTGGCCGCGCTGGAACAGGCCGCCGCCCTCATTGCCCCGAACGGGCTTCTCAGCGTCATGTGCTATCCCGGCCACGAAGGAGGAAAGGAAGAAGCGGAAGCCGTGGAAGCCTTCCTGTCCCGCCTGCCCCATCATTCCTGGCGCGCCGGCAAATACCAGCTCCTGAACACCGGAACACCGGCACCCTTCCAGATATGCGCCTTCAGGCTGGACTGCCCTCCCCCCCCCCCGCCAGGCGCCCGGGAAAAACCTCAGGCCCGGCGTTCCTTCATCCACTCCACCACCTGCGCCAGAGCGCGGGCGCGGTGCGACATGGAATTTTTCACTTCCATGGGAAGCTGGGCGAAACTCCGGTCATACCCTTCCGGGACAAACAGCGGATCATAGCCGAACCCTCCTTCTCCGGCCGGCTCCGTCAACATGTAGCCTTCCACGGAACCGGAAAACTCCGCCAGCACGCGGCCGTTCCCGGCAAGCACCATGACGCAGCGGAACCGCGCGGAAGGCCTGTCCCCCGGCTTCACGCCGGCGCGCCGCAGTTCCTCCATCATGCGGAGGTTATTCCGCGCATGGTTCCCTTCCTCCCCGCCGAAGGAGGAGGACCAGACTCCGGGGCGCCCGTCCAGCACATCCACCTCCAGCCCGGAATCATCCGCCAGCAGGACGCCGGGGATGCATTTGGAAGCGGAAAGCGCCTTGAGCGTGGCGTTCTCCGTAAACGTGACTCCCGTTTCATCCACGGGCGGAGCCTGGGGATAGTCGGAAAGATCCTTCACTTCCCATTTCCCGGCCAGCATGGCGCGGATTTCCCCGGTCTTGTGGGCGTTGCGTGTGGCAACCACCAGCAGCGGCAATTCCTGTTCCATAATCATCAATCTCTTACAGTTAAACTCGCATAAAAGTCCGCTCTCAGCAGTCAATTTCCAGGCTGACGGGGCAATGGTCGGACCCCATCACATCCGGATGAATGGCGGCTTCCTTCACTCTGGAAGCCAGCGGATTGGAAATGCAGAAATAGTCAATGCGCCATCCGATGTTCCGGGCGCGGGCGCCCGCGCGGTAGGACCACCAGCTGTACCAGCCCGGCTCCTCCGGATGCAGGGCACGGAACGTATCCGTAAAACCGGCCTCAAGCAGCCGCGTAAACCCGGCGCGCTCCTGGTCGCTGAATCCGGCGGAAAAACGGTTCTCTTTGGGACGCGCGATGTCAATCTCCTCATGGGCCACGTTCAAATCCCCGCAGAAAACGACCGGCTTGATTTCCGCCAGTCCCGCCACATACTCGCGGAACGCGGCGTCCCACTGCTCCCGGTACGGAAGACGCGCCAGTTCATTCTGTGAATTGGGGGTATAGCAGTTGACCAGGTAAAACCGCTCAAATTCCATCGTGCAGACGCGCCCTTCCCGGTCATGCTCCGGCCAGCCGATTCCGACGGACGTGGAAAGAGGCTGCGCCCGGCTGAGGATCAGCACGCCGGAATAACCGGCCTTCTCCGCCGGATTCCAGAGCTGGTGCGGCCAGGAGGAAATCCACAGGTCTTTCACCTGTTCCGGACGCGCCTTGATCTCCTGAAGGCAAAGGACGTCCGGCTCCAGGGCATCCACGGCGGCCGCCATCCCCTTGCCCAGAATCGCCCGCAATCCGTTCACGTTCCATGAGACGAGTTTCATGCGCGCATACTTCCCGTTTTTGACGGGTCCGTCAAGCCCTCAAACACCGTTGTCCCGCCCCCTCCCGGAGGGCTCCGGAAAATTCTTCTTTCGGAATCATCCCCAGTCTTTTGCATGCCGCATAGAACAAGCGTTTTTTCTTGCCAGAACCGCCCCCTCGTGCTTACTTAGATAGGCAAACACCCCGAGAGGCACTCGAGAGTGGGTCTGTCGACCCGCTCTTTTTTGTCTATCCATCACACTCCTCCACACTCATGACAAACGATATTAAAGCTTTGATTGACTATTACGAGAGGGAAAAAGGGCTCTCCCGTGAAAAAATCCTCCTCGCTCTGGAGTCCGCCTTTCTCTCTGCCTACCGCAAAATGGTTCCCGGTTCCGGCAGCATCAACTACCTGAGGGCCGAAATCAACGTAGACAAAGGCAAGGTGCGTATTTTTGCGGACCTGGAAGTGGTGCCGGATGAAGAATATTCCGACAAATTCAACCAGATCCCCCTTTCCCTGGCCGTCAAGCTGGACAAAAACGCCGTGCTTCACGACCTGCTCCCCACCAACATCACGCCCAAGGGCTTCGGCCGCATCGCAGTGCAGACCGCCCGCCAGACCATGCTCCAGAAACTGCTGGATGCGGAAAAGGAAATGCTCTACGACGAATTCAAGGACCGCGCCGGAGATCTGGTAACGGGCACTATCCGCCGTTTTGAAAAAGGGGATATTTTTGTGGACCTCGGTAAATTCGAAGGCGTCATGACCTCCCGCGAACGCGTACCGAATGAAGACTACAGCGTCGGCGACCGCATGCGCTTCTACGTGGTGGAAGTGCGCACGGAAGCACGCGGCCCGGAAGTCATCCTTTCCCGCAGCCATCCGAACCTGGTGCGCCGCCTCTTTGAATCGGAAGTGGTGGAAATAGGCGACCAGACCGTGGAAATCCACGGCATCGCCCGCGAAGCCGGCTACCGCACCAAAGTGGCCGTCATCAGCCATGACGACAAAGTAGATCCGGTAGGGGCATGCGTAGGCATGCGCGGCGCCCGCGTCAAAAACATCGTCCGGGAGCTCAACAATGAAAAAGTGGACATTCTGGAATGGACGGAAGACCCCGTCGCCTTCGTCCGGGAAGCCCTCAGCCCCGTGGAACCGCGGGAAATCACCGTGGACGAGGAAGCCAGAAAAATCTTCGTTATCGTCCAGGACGACAAGGACCTCTCCAAGGCCATCGGCCGCAGGGGACAGAATGCCCGCCTCACCTCCCGCCTGATGGGCTGGGATGTCCAGGTGCGCGTCTTTGACGTCCAGGAAGCGGAAAAACGCCAGAGCCAGGCCGCGGCCGAGGAAGTCATGCGCCAATGCCAGGCTGCGGCCAAAACCCTCAGCGAACAATTGGAAATCCCGGAAGAAACCGCCATGGGCCTGGTGACCATGGGCGGGACGGACCTGGTAGCCCTCACCGGATTTGAAGCTTCCGACATCGCGGAAAGCATGGGCATTCCCGCAGAGGAAGCCGCCCAAATCCTGGCCAAGGCCCGGGACCTCATCTCTCAATAACCGTTGGGCGCGGCGCTCAACATCTAACAACCTTAAATCAAGATGCCTAATAAACAAGAAGAGAACGAACCCAAAAAGGAAGTATTGGATCTGATCGGCGGATCTTCCAAAAAGAAACGCGCACCCCAGCCGGCCCCCGCACCGGCGCCCTCCCGCCCTGCTCCAGTCAAGAAAGAAGCTCTCGACTTGCTTTCCGGCACCAAGAAAAAGGCGGCGCGCGCCGCTGCCCCGGCCGCCGCAGAACCCGCCGCGCCCGCACCCCAGGAAGAAACCTCCGCGGACGATAAAATCATCAACCTCAAACCGCCCGTCTCCGTTTCCGAGCTGGCGGCCATGCTGAAAGCCAAGCCCTTCCAAATCATCAAGGATCTGATGGGCATGGGCATCTTCGCCAACCCGAATACGCCGTTGGATGCGGACGCCGTCAGCACCATCTGCGACATCCACGGCTACACATTCGCCCGTGAAAAACGGGAAAAGGGCGGCGGCGTGAAAGCCCAGCAGGAACCCGTCAAGGAACCGGAACCCGTGCCGGTGGTGGAAGAACCCAAAGCCACCCTCATCACGCGCACGCCCATCATCACCGTCATGGGCCATGTGGACCACGGCAAAACATCCCTGCTGGACTACATCCGCAAAACGCGCGTGGCCAAGGGGGAAGCCGGAGGCATTACCCAGCACATCGGCGCCTATACGGTTGACTACAACGGCAGCACGCTCACCTTTCTGGATACGCCGGGCCATGCCATCTTCACAGAAATGCGCGCCCGCGGCGCGGACGTCACGGACATCGTGGTTCTGGTGGTGGCCGCCAATGACGGCATCATGCCCCAGACACGGGAAGCCATCGCCCACTCCAAGGCGGCCGGCAAAACCATCATCGTCGCCATCAACAAATGCGACCTTCCGGCCGCAGACCCCGTCAAGACCAAGAGCGGCCTGATGGAAGAAGGGCTGGTTCCCACGGACTTCGGAGGCGATGTGGAATGCGTGGAAGTCTCCGCCCTGACCGGGGCCGGCATTGACGACCTTCTCGGCCTTCTCGTCCTCCAGTCAGAAGTGCTGGAACTCCAGGCCAACCCCAAGGCCAACTGCCGCGCCTCCATCATCGAGGCCCGCGTGGAACCCGGCACGGGCAGCTCCGCCACGGCCATCGTGGAAAGCGGCACCATCCGCGTCGGGATGCCCTTCATCTGCGGCCCTTACGCCGGCAAGGTGCGCGCCCTGGTCAACGACCACGGCGAACGCGTCAAAAAGGTAGGACCCGGCATGCCCGTGGAAATCACCGGCTTCTCTGAAACCCCGAACGTGGGGGACGAACTGGTGGAAATGGAAAACGAACGCGCCGCCAAAAAGCTTGGGGAAGAACGCCAGGAGGAACTGCGCAAGCAGCGCCTGGCCCAGCCCCGCAAGGCACGCATGGAAGAACTGCTCGCCATGATGGGGGACGGCACCCAGAAAGCCCAGCTCAAAATACTCCTGAAGGGGGATGTGCAGGGTTCCGTGGAAGCCATCAGGAAAGCTGTTCTGGACATCCAGTCGGACAAAGTGGAATGCGTCTTCCTGAACGCCTCCGCCGGCCCCATCTCGGAATCGGACGTTCTGCTGGCCTCCTCCTCGGACGCCGTCATCCTGGGCTTCAACGTCAAGGTGGAAGCCAACGCCGTCAAACTGCTCAAGCGGGAAGGCGTGCAGGTAAAACTGTATTCCATCGTTTACGAACTCATTGACCAGGTGCGGGATGCCATGCTGGGCCTTCTGGAACCGGAAACGCGCGAAACCATCATCGGCCACGCCAAAGTGCTTCAGGTCTTCAAGCTCAACAAGGGCCGTGCGGCAGGCTGCATGGTGGAGGACGGGAAAATCCTCCGCAGCTGCGAGGCGCGCGTCATCCGCGACAAGACGCCCGTCTTTGACGGTAAAATGTCCACCCTCCGCCGCTTCCAGGATGAAGTGGAAGAAGTCAAGGCAGGTCTGGAATGCGGCATCCGCCTCGGAGACTTCAACGAATACGAAACGGGCGACATCATCGAATGCTACACGCTGGAAAAAATCCAGCAAACGCTGTAACCCCCAACAAAAATCATCCAACAGGGACGGAGCTCCTTGCACGCTCCTCCGGGCGTCCGGGAAACCTCCGTCCCTGTCCTTTCCCTTATTCCCCCTTCTCCGATTGAACCAATCGGTCCCTTCATCACTCTATCCCTTCATATGAGCAGACGCACTGACAAGGTAAACGAACTCCTGCGCCGGGAAATAGGCACCACCATTCAGCGGGATTTTGAATTTCCCGGAACAATCGTCACCGTGATTGAAGTGGAAGTGACGGACGATCTGAAAGAGGGGAAAGTATGGGTGGGCGTCGTAGGGAAAATGGCTCCCTCCCAGGTGCTGGAAAAACTGAACTCCCGTCACGGCCTTATCCAGTCCGCCGTGGCCAGGCGCGTGGTGCTGCGCAATACGCCGCGCCTGACCTTCCGTCTGGACGACTCCGCCCAGCGCGGCGTTGACCTGGTCAACCTTCTGGAAGACATTGACAAGAACCTGCCCAAAGCCCCCCCTGCCGATGCGGAAAATGACGGGGAGTAATATTCTTCCCCTGGCTAAGGCACGGTGTCCCCGGCCGTACCGCGCTGGATGCGCCGGGACAGCGGAGGGCCGGAACACGCAGAATCACGCTTCCGGAAAAAATCCGTAACGGGAGGCAGCAGGGCCGGAAGGTCCCTGTTCCCGTAAGGAATCATCATCGGGAAACGGAAAGAGAAACCGGTGATTCCCTATCTCGTCACCTTTAATCTCAGAAACCGGCGCTCCGGAGAGCCTTTTCCCAGCGCAACCGTATCGCGGAATTCCCCGCAGGCCCCGTCCGGAGTGACGGCCCCTTCGTCAGCCCATTCCTCCAGGTCGGAAGAACTTTCCACATGGAACGTCACATCCGTCGCCTCCGGATTCACAGGCCAGGAAAGCACGAGGTATTTCCCGCCCGCTTCCTCGCGGACAGCCAGCTTCGTCACGCTCCCGCAGGGCTGGTTGGGATCCATGCCCGTAGCATATTTCATCAGATTGGAAATTCCGTCTCCGGCGGGACAGGCATCCGGGGCCATTTGCTCATCCGGCGTCCCATCCGCAAAATGGTCCTGCTTCCACTTGTCGTACCCTGCCGGGGCAGGAGCAGCTTCCTGGCGCAGCGTGAATGTCCTCTGCTCCCCGCCGCATACGACGGTGACAACGGCTTCCCGCTCCGTTTGCAGCCCGTTTGCTTCCACGGCAATATCCAGCACTGAGGTTCCGGAACCGGAAACGGGGGAAACCGTAACCCATGGCTGGTCGCAGGAAACTGTCCAGGGAAGATGCGTCTGCACGGTCAGCCCCGTACCGGAGGCGGCGCATCCTACCGTTTCCTCCGTCTTTTCCAGATTGAAGGGATTCACGTATTCATAGGAAAACGCGCTGGCGGGAACGGGTTCCCTGCCGCTGGTTTCCGGCCCCTCCCATTGCAGGGAAAGGGAGGAGGAAGCCGCCTTCCCCACATAGCCGATGCGGATGGGATGCAACCCCGCGGTAAGCTTCACCGTCTGAACGGCATTGGGCTGCACATCGCCGGAAACGCCTTCCCGCGCGTTGGAGGCAGCCTGCGTTCCGGGAGTATAGGCATAATCCGCATCAATGAGCTGCATATCGTGCAAATGGACAAAAGCCCTGGAGCCTTCATTGGAATCCGTCTGAAGGTAAAATTGATATTCCCCGGTGACAGGCACCCTGAGATAGCCCGTCAATTCCACCCCCTTCTGACCGGAAAGCCCCGCCTTGACGCTGAGCACGTCGGAAACATCCGTCGCACCCGTAGAACAGGGCCCCTCCTCCAGCTGCCGGAAATCCGGCACCCAGTCAAAAGAGCGGTTCCACGCACGCCAGCGCAGCCTTCCCTCCCGCAGGCCAGCGGGGGCGGAAACGGGCGCGATATAACCGGCGTCAAAACTGGTGGAGGCAATGGGGGAGGAACGGCGGGAACGCAGCGCCTGCGCCTTCATCTTCTCCTGCAGGTCCAGACGGGATGCCGCCAGATTCGCCGCTTCCTGCGGGTCTTTTTCCGTATCGTAGATTTCAAAATCCGTAGCGGGGGCGGCATTCCCCATCCGAATCCCCTTGAAGCCGTCCACAAATATAATCTGCTGCTGCCGCCGCCCTCTCCCCCTGTGTTGCTGGAGGAAATCGCTGTAATTCGGAATGCTCCCGCTATAGGCATATTCCGCATAAATAACGCCCGTTTTCTGGCGTTCCGGCACCCCTGCCAGCGTAGGCAGCAGGGAAACGCCGTCACAACGGGACGGCACGGGCACTCCGGCCACGTCCGCAAAAGTAGCCATCCAGTCCTGGAACTGGCTGGCATTCAAACTGATTCCGCTGGGAACCACACCGGGCCAGCGTACCACGGCCGGAACACGCATGCCGCCTTCCCAGCAATCGCGCTTAATGCCGTCCATCATCCCGTAGCTCATGAAATACGCGGGATCCTGCGCGCCGTTGCCGTAATTGCCGGAACCGGGTTCATTGTGGGGGCCGTTGTCGGACGTGAAGACAATCATCGTATTGTCATCAATGCCTAAATCCTTAAGCAGCTGGATCATGTCCTTCAGGACGTCATCCACCCGGCGAATCATCGTGGCGTGGCGGGATTCCGTTCTTCCAAAAACCTCATGTTCCGGGTAGATATAGGTATCCGGAGAAAAATCCCCCTCCACCCCCGACCATCCGTCCGCAGCGGTATTGCAGGCTTCATAGCCGTCTTTTTTCTCCCACTGGAGGCCGCCGTCCCTTCCCAGCCCCGCCGGATAGGCACAGGCGGGAGCGGACAGACTGCCGTGGGGAGCCGGGAAAGCCAGATACAGGAAGAAAGGCCGGGAAGGAGTTTTCTCATGGTGGTCCACAATCCACTGTTTGGCGCGGGCCCCGAACAAATCCGTATCATAGGCGGTGCCCGGAACTTTCGCGCTGACGCTCTCCCACGCCGGAGCCGCGGCCTGGTCATTATATTCGGAAATATCCTGGGGACCCGTCGTCAAATAATGGTAATGCCCCGCCAAATGCTTGATGATTCCGTAAAAATAATCAAACCCGCGCATGTGGGGAGCCGCGGTCAGAGCCTTGCCGCTCTGTCCGCCTCCGCCCACGCCCCATTTCCCGATGGCCGCCGTATGGTAACCCGCGCTTTTCAGCAGCGTTCCCAGCGTATGGGAATTCTCGATAGGGTAATCAAACGTATTGTTGCGCACCACCCGGGAATGCCCCTGGTGAACGCCCAGCAGCAGGGAAGCGCGGGCCGGAGCGCATACCGGAGCCGCACTGTAATGGCGCCTCAGCTGCATGCCCTCCGCCGCCATCGTGTCCAGCGTAGGCGTCTTGAATTCATTCCTGCGGGTCACCTGCCTGCCGTTTTTATCCTGCTGCGTCCAGTTGACGCTCATATCCCCCCAGCCCATGTCATCCACCAGGACAAAAATAATGTTGGGCCTGGCTCCGGAAACATGCGCCGGCATGTCCGGCTTTTCCGCTACATCCGTCTGCAGCGTCAGCCAGCCGGATGCGGCATCATAATTCCATGAAACCGCCCCTTCAGGCAGTTCCTTTACGGTGACGGGGGCGCCCATATCCGGCCGGAACTGCACGCCCAGCGTATGCCTGCCCGGCCATTCGGAAATCAAATCCTCAAAGGAGGAATCAAACAAAACCACATATTCCCTTGCCTGCTGGGCAGGGGTTTCCGGCCGGACGGCGGAGTTTTGCGGCACGCCGTCCAGCGTAGCCACATGGAGACGCCCCAGCGTCAGGGATGAACTGGGCAGGGAAATATCCCCATCCACAGTCAGGGTGCCTCCCGGCGCATAAGTAATCGTTCCTGAAAAGGCGCCGCTGCCGCCCAGCGCGCAGCTGCCCTGCACCACCAGGTCCACCGCCGGTATTTCTCCGTCAAAATGCATGGAGGAGTTATTCAGCGTTATCGTCACATTGCTGCCTACGCTCCGGATTTCCCCCGCCTTGACATTCCTGTCCGTATAAGTGACCCGGGCATCATCCAGAAGCGTCTGCCGCAGCGTTCCCTTATCCCCGGTAATGCCGGAAGAGCCGGAAAGAATCACGTTGCCGTCCACACCCGCCTCCGTCAGGTCCAGCGTGGAATTTTCCAGCGCCAACTCCGTGTCCGCGCCAATGTTCCATTGTCCGGACGCCTTGGCCTCCGTTCCGGAAAAAGTCACGGACGCGTTTTCCCGCGTCACCAGGGCCCCCTGGTACAAAGACATGCCTTCCAGGCGGGCAGCGTCTTCCACCGTCACCGTATTGCCCATGCCCCGGTCCGCCAGATCCAGCGTCGGAATTCCCTTTCCGGCGTTCAGCACAAAACCGATGAGGCCGGAAATATTGTTCAGCAGCATCCCTTCCCCGATGCGCACGGCGCCTCCGCCCGTCACTGTCACGCGCCGCGGAACATCGCCTTCCGAAGTCAGGGAATACAATCCCCCGGACGGAGCGTCATCGTCATGCCCCACATACAGGCTGCGCCCTTCAGCCACATGCCACTCCTGGTCCGCGGCTACGCGCAGCTGGGCGACCCCGAAATCCGCAGAATAACCGCCTTCTCCGGCATTTTCCACGGTAATGCCGCCCTCCTCCACGCGCAAATATACATCCTTGTTCGTGTTTTTAATGAACAATGGGATTTTGCCTTCCGGCTGGCTGTTAAGCCCCTCAATCCTGACGCCCTTCAAATAGCGGCCCCCCGCGCCCAATCCGCCGACATCCGTCCTTCCCGCGGAATCCGTTCCATTGGTTACCATCCAATGTTCATAGGCGGAAGCGGCGGCCCCTGGCGCGGAAGAGGCGGCAATGCCTCCGACACTCCAGTTGGACAGGGAACCCCACTGGTAATCGGCACCCCTCCAGACATATTCAACATCGGCATATCCGGCTGGAGCAAGGAACAGAAGAAAAAAGAGGAGAACGGTAAAAAAACGGTGCGGGAACATGGCTGGCTGGCGAAACGATGACCCGGAGGACATCACGCCGAAGAACGGACTGCCTGGGGAATCATACCGGTTATTGATATTAAATGTTAAAAAATGCCGAATTTTGTTGGCTGAAAATGAACAAGCCGCCAGTTTCAAAGAAAAAACGGACGGCTTGAACAAGTGTATCAGGGACATGGGCTTCAACGTCTGCGGCGGCGCATCATTAGTGCAGCCATGCCCAGAATACTGAGAGAGGCGGTCGCCGGTTCAGGGATCGTATTCAGTTCAATGGCGCCCAATCCGACAAAGTAACCCTGCGTTTCCTGTCCCCTGTTCAGGGAAAGCTCAAGGGTATAAGTATTGTCGGCAGACAGGGTTACTTCCTGGCTCAGCATTCCTTTCTCATGAACGCCGGAAGACCCCCCGAGTTGCCCCAGCATTTCCACACTGGCCTGTTGGGAACCGCCGGCCGCGACATCTCCCGTACCCAGATAAACCAGGTTGGAATTGCTGCAACTGGCCAAAACATTGTCCCCCAGCTTCAAATTAAAGGTATAAGCGCCGTAACGGTTTCCCTGCTGAACCTTATTTTGCCCATTGAATGTAAAAAGATCCAAAGTTACGGAATCAATGGAGACGTCTTCCGTTACGGAAAAGGACAAAGAGACGCTCCACGTATTCCCGTTGCCGACATTTACATCGGGACTCAAAAAGGAGTTAACGTAGTTGGAACCCGTCTTTTGGGTTGAAACCCCAGTGAAAACCTGCTTGGTCAGGGAAGCCTCCGGTGATGTAGGATCGTACAAACTCGTTGTTGTTGAAGGATTTGTCTGATAATTAAACACAATATCCGCATGGGCGGCCCCGGCAAGGGCAAGGATGAAGACAATGATAGGGAATGTTTTCTTCATAACTGAAAAATTTGAATAAGCTTAACGCCCTCCCTATTCAAAGTCAATACTAAATAATAGAAACGAGATGTTTATACAAATATAGGAACAGAGGCGTCCTATAATCAGAAGCTTCCCTGCGGGAGATTTGAAACTATCATAAAATTTACAACACCAATTATTTATGCATAATAAAAAGGAGTGGATTTACTTTTCGGATTGGGAATCCGTCCCGCCTTTTCCTCTTTTTCACTAACGGCTTGCCAGAGGGCGAGAGAAAAGTTAAGTTCCGTGAACGGACGGCCAGCCCATGAGGCGGCCGGCCTTTTTCCAACATGAACGGTTACTGCTATTTCATTCTGGGGATATTGGTCCTGGCGGCCGGTTATTTCACTTACGGGCGGGTGCTGGAAAGGATTTTCCGTCCGGACGCCTCCAGGCAAACTCCCGCCGTGGCCTGTACGGACGGCGTGGATTATGTGGTCATGCCGCGCTGGCGCGTTTTTCTCATCCAGCTGCTGAACATTGCAGGGCTGGGGCCCATTTTCGGCGCCGTCATGGGCGTGCTGTACGTGCCGGCCGCGCTTCTGTGGATCGTTTTCGGCTGCATTCTGGGCGGAATGGCGCACGACTACTTCTCCGGCATGATTTCCCTGCGGCACAAGGGGGAAAACCTGCCGGAAATCCTAGGGCGCTACCTGGGCAGCCAGGCCCAGTGGATCAGCCGCGCCGTCTGCATCGTATTCAGCGTGCTGGTGGGCGTCGTCTTCGCCGTGGGGCCCGCCGCCATCCTGTCCCCCATGACGGGCTGGAGCGTTTCGGCATGGGTTTGGATGATCTTCGGCTATTATTTTCTGGCGACCATTCTTCCCATCCAGGCTATCATGGGAAAGGTCTATCCTCTTTTTTCCGTCGCCCTGATCATCATGGTCATGGGCATTCTGGGCGTAATGCTCCTGGCTCCCTTTGCGGATTTCATGCCGGCCTGGATGCACCTGCCCCGCATGGAAGTGCTTCCGGATCTGGACTTTTTCCATAACCGCCATCCGGCGGATTTCCCGCTTTTCCCCGTGATGTTCATCACCATCGCCTGCGGAGCCGTGAGCGGCTTCCATGCCACACAGTCCCCGCTGATGGCGCGGTGTCTGAAAACGGAGCGGGAAGGGCTGCCCGTCTTTGGAGGGGCGATGATTACGGAAGGCATCATCGCTTTCATATGGGCCGCCGCCGCGCTGACCTTCTACGGCTCTCCGGAAGCCCTGGGAGGGGCTACCGCCAACGGAAAGGCTCCGGCGCTGGCCATTCAGACGATTTCCGAATCCTGGATGGGGAGCGTCGGCTCCATCCTGGTCATGATCGGCGTGGTCATCCTCCCCATCAGCACGGGGGACGGCGCCCTGCGGGTCACGCGCCTGATGATTGCGGACTGCTTCAAGCTGAGCCAGGAGCAGCTGAGCCGCCGCCTGATGATCGCCATCCCTCTCTTCGCCGCGGCCATTGCCGTCAGCAGCATGGACTATGCCGTCATCTGGCAGTACTTCGGCTGGGCCAACCAGCTGCTGGCCGCCGCCACGCTCTGGGCCGTTTCCATTTACCTGCGCAGCAAAAACCGCTGCTGATGGCCGGAGGCGGCCCCCGCCGCCTTCCTGAGCCTGGTAGTATTCCAATATCTGTTCTCCAGCCCGGAAATGTGCGGTTTCAGTGAAGAAGCCTCCCTGATTGCCGGCGCCCTGCTGACCGCCGTCATCGGCGTGCTGTGCCTGTTCCGCGGCTCCGGCCTGGAAAAAGCGGAGGAGCCCAGCCTGTAACTTCATGAATTCCAGCGCCCATACGCCAGGACACGCCCGCAAAGTTCCATGGGGAGCTTTCTGGCGGCTCGTGCTGATTCAGGCGCAGAACTCCTTTAATGAAAAAGGGGCTCAATTCCTGCTGATTCCCCTGGGCGTCTGGCTGTACGGCGCAGAGGGGGACCTGGAATATCCGCTGGGGGCCATCATCGTGCTGCCCTTCATCCTGTTCTCCCCATTCGTCGGCTGGCTTTCGGACCGTTTCTGCAAGGCGCGCATCATCCAATTCATGGCCCTGCTCCAGATATGCGTGCTGGCGGGCATGTACTGGAGCCTGCGCGTCCACAATCTGAACGGGGCCATCCTGTGGTTCTGCGTCTTTGCCGTGCAGGCCACCGTCTTCAGCCCGGCCAAAAAGGGAATCGTCAAGGACATCGTGGGGACCTCCCGCATGGGGTTCGCCAGCGGCATCGTGGAAATGGCTTCCATCCTCAGCCTGCTCATCGGCCAGATCGGCGTCTTCATCTGGTTCCGCTACCTGCTGGAGCCTTCCACGGATACCATCTGGCACCTCTGGCTGGGGGAGGGCTTCTTCCAGTGGTTTGACGCATGGCTGAAACCCTCCGGCATCAATGACGGATGGTATGCCGCCTCTTTCCCATGCCTGGTGTTTCTGCTCCTGGCCGTTCCGGTGGCGGCCTCCAGCTTCCGCCTGCCCCGGTACGCTCCCGGGGGGGGCCGCCCCTTCTCCTGGTCCCTGTTTTACGAACACTTCCACCAGCTGGGCAAGCTGTGGAAAAACCGCAATCTGCGCGTCAGCGAGATGGGCATCGGCTATTTCTGGTTCTTCGGCGGCACGGTCATGCTGATGACCATCCAGATGGCCAAGGAAATCTCCGGTGGCGGGGATGACTTCAGCTCCGTGGGAGCCGTGCTGATGGCCTGGATGAGCGGGGGAACGGTGCTGGGGGGCATTCTCGCCTCCGTGATTTGCCGCCGCCACATCCGGATGAATGTTTCCGTGGCGGGAGGCGTGCTGATGGCGGCTAGCTGCGCGGCCCTGGCCGCAGTCTCCATGGCTTCCCCGGTCTTTAATGCCCTGCTGATGGCGGCGGGCATTTCCGCCGCCCTGTTCCTGGTGCCTCTGAATGCCTTTTTCCAGGACCGGGCGGACAATGACAAACGCGGGGACATGATTGCCGCCGGCAACCTGGTGGACTGCGCGCTCGGGTTGCTGGCCGTCGGGTTCCAATACGCCATGATGCTGGTCATCCCCCCCTCCTGGCAATTCGTCGTCATGGGAATCCTCAGCCTCTTCATGGCGTGGGCGGTCTTCCGTTTTTCCCGCGCGGCTTCCGGCTCAAGGTAGTCCTGGGCCGGCAACCGGGCGCCCATCCTTAAAAATCCCTCTTCAGAGAAAAACCTTCCCGCATTGGCGCGCCCCGCGCCATTCTCCCGTCAGGGCGCGCGATTTACTTGCAACCCTGCTTTTATTCGGGCAACATAGGGGGGAAAACAAAAAGCCATGAAAAAATATCTCACCCTTCTGTTGTGTTCCCTGTGCGCCCTGGCGTGCTTCAGCGCCTCCGCGGAATCCACAGCCGGCCTCAAGGACGTCAATGTCGTCATCTCCACTACCAAAGGGGATATTGAACTGGCCCTTTACCCCTCCAAGGCGCCCGTCACCGTAGCCAACTTCCTGAACCTCGCCAGCAGAGGGTACTACAAGGGCATCACCTTCCACCGCGTGATTCCGAATTTCATGATCCAGGGCGGCGATCCCACCGGCACGGGCATGGGACTGTCTCTTATACACATCTGACGCTGCCGACGAAT